>Ga0172369_10000270_pt1 | contig 76089 bp, 80 predicted proteins | sample LakKiv25m_FD_114539 | JGI IMG/M metagenome (GOLD analysis project Ga0172369, IMG submission 114539) | Freshwater microbial communities from Kabuno Bay, South-Kivu, Congo - kab_022012_11.25m | ecosystem: Environmental > Aquatic > Freshwater > Lake | place: Democratic Republic of the Congo... | reverse complement strand
TGTAGTGGTACGAGTCTGTTTAGAGGGATGACAGTGTGGGGGTGTGGGGGGGGTGCTGTGGGATAAAACGTGTGGGGTTTAAGCGTGAATTGAGATACGTTGAAGAAGTTTTTTGTATGTTTGATTTCCTCAGGGCGTTCGGTTTCGTGGGGTTGCGATCCACTTTCATGTTTTGCTCCTTAAGTCAGAGAAACAGGACTCTCGCTTGTTATTCTGAGCGAAGCGACACTTGCGCTGCACGTGATTTGCTTAGCAAATCATGCAGGTGAGAATCTCTACAATTGTCTGAGAGACCCTACGCTCGCCCCTTCACTTCGTTCAGGGCTTCGGCTCAGGGTGACATGGAAAAGCGGGGTTGAGCGAAAGTCCTAAGAAAAGGAAGCGATCAAATATATTTATACAATTTAGGAAAGTATACCCAATTACAGATAGCGTCCCCAATCCTTGACTCCGATCTGCTTTATCTAACAGTTCCTTTAGATCGCACCATCTGTTTGATCTTTGGAATTTTTTCGCCCTTCAATTCAGCCACTTCATCCGATGTGAGATACCTCCATTGGCGAGGTTTAAGGTTGCCTAATTTCAAGGTGCTGATCCGCAGACGTATGATTTTCACCACCGGCAAACCCAGCAGCCTGCCCACCTCGCGTATTTGACGTTTTTTCCCTTCCCCCATGACCACGCGAATCCACGCGCCTTTGCCTGAAGTGGAAAGAAAATTCACCTCTGCGGGCGCGGTCTTATCGCCATCCTCGAGAACGACACCCCTGCGCCAGGCATCCATTTGCTTTTCATCGGGGCGCTTCGCAACCAGCACGCGGTATTCCTTCTCATGTCCATAGCGCGGATGGGTTAACTTATTGGTCAACTCGCCGTCGTTGGTCATCAGGATCAACCCTTCCGAGTCGAAATCCAAACGGCCAACAGGGTAAAGATGTCCCTCCACGGGAATCAAATCACGCACAGTCTGGCGGTCGTCCTGTCCCTCCGCAGCGGAAAGGACATTGCGAGGCTTATACAGGGCAATATACGTCAGGGACTCAGCTTTTGAAAGCGCTTTCCCATCCACCATGACTTTATCAACTGAAAGATCAGCCTTTTGCCCCAACACTGCCAGCTTGCCATTCACGCGCACGCGCCCCTCCGTGATGAACACTTCACAGGCGCGGCGGGAACCATATCCCGCCTGGGCAAGCAATTTTTGTAAACGTTCCTGCATATAAGATTAGCCTTTCAATAACTCTGCATGTACGGTTTCCACTTCCACAGGCGCGGCAAGCGGTGGCAATTCAATAATCGAACTCAAACCAAAATGCTGTAAAAATTCAGGCGTGGTCGAGTATAAAATTGGACGGCCCGGTCCCTCAGTGCGTCCGGACTCCTGAATGAGGCCCTTGCTCAACAAACTTTTCAGCATACCGTCACTATTCACGCCGCGGATCGAGTCCACCTGTGGGCGCGTAGCCGGTTGTTGATAGGCAATGATTGCCAATGTCTCCAACGCAGCACGGCTGAGATGCGTGGTCGCTTCCAGGCCAAGAAAGCGCTCAACGATGGAAGCCAGTTCAGCGGCAGTGGTCAATTGCACGCGCCCAGCACTTCGTTGTAAACGCAGACCCCGGTTTAAGAGTGAATCGTCAAGTTCTTTAAGTCCGCGCTCGATCACCGAAGGCGTCACATCCAGCGCCGCCGCAAGCTGACCGACGGGCACAGGTTCCGCAGAAACAAACAACATCGCCTCGATCTTCGCCCCAAGACTTAACTCAGTATTTGAAATGGATTGAGAGTCGCTCATGCTATAATTACTCCAATAAAAAATTATATGCTCAAAAACAAGAAAATTAAGGTCATGAAAATAAAAACCTCTAAACTTTACCTTTTCGCCACATCCCTTGTGCTCGCTTCATTGGCCTGTACTATTTTCATCGGCGGACCCGACTATCCCGCTCAAAGCGTGCCCGCCTCGCCGGATGAAGTTCAAAACATGCGTCAGCAGTTCGAACAGGCTGTGATCGCCGGCGCACAAACCGGCATTGTCACACTGCAGATCACAGAGGGCCAGCTCACGTCCTACCTGGCGGACAAAATGGCACAAAAAACCAGCCCGCCTTTCACCGACCCACAAGTATTACTTCGCAATGGTCAAATGCAAATGTACGGCAAGATCGCACGCGGTATGTTCACTGCCAATATGCTGATTACCATGAATGTCGGCATCGATGAAACAACAGGGCAGCCAAAGATCGAAATTGCATCGGCGGATTTCGGTCCATTCCCGGCCCCTGAGGGCATCAACTCTGCCATGAGTGCGGTTATTGAGGAAGCATTCACCGGTTCCATCGGACCCATTGCAGTTGGCTTTCGTCTGGAATCAATTGCCATTGCAGATGGCATTATGACCTTGACCGGCCGGATCAAATAGCGGCTGGATTATACCCGACATGCCCCGCCTCGGACTCCGCCCTCACCTGCTCTTCATGCTGTCGACATTTCTCTGGCTGACAGTTTCCTGCCGTTCCCCGCAGGTCGGCGAGGAAATCGTCGTCAGCATCACGGCGGATGGAACAACGAGCAAAGTCACCACAACGGCGGGGAGCACAGTAACTCAAGCATTGCAAAGCGCTGGTATTGTGCCAGGTAATCTCGACCGCGTTGAGCCACCGTTTTATATCGTATTAAGTGACGGCGATAACATTAAATTGACACGGGTGGTTGAACTCTTTGAAACCGAGCAGGTTGTGGTCCCATTTGAAAGACAGGTCGTCCGCAATGAAACCCTGCCCGAGGGCCAGACGAGGCTTGTCCAAGCCGGCCTAAACGGGCTGGAAGAAATAACCTACCGCAGGATTCTTGAGGATGAAGTTGAAATCATTAGGTCAACAGTAAAGACCGTTACCTTGAGCGAAGCATTGCCCGAGATCGTGATGGTCGGAGCGCAATCGTCATATACGCCGTTGAATATTTCCGGCACGCTGGCCTATCTGGCGGGCGGCAATGCGTGGATCATGGAAGGCTCCACCGCAAACCGCCGTATCATTGTCAGCACCGGTGACCTGGACGGGCGCATCTTTGTCTTATCGCCGAACGGCGAATATTTGGTATTTACTCGTAAATCCAAAAAACCTGCGGATGAAGAGATTAACACTTTGTGGGCAGTGCGGACAAGAAACCTTGACCCTAAACTCATCTCACTGCATGCGTCAAACGTGGTACATTTCGCGGCATGGATACCGGGCACAAATTCGGTTGCATATTCCACCGTTGAACCGCGCAGTGCGGTTCCTGGCTGGCAGGCAAATAATGATCTTTATCGAATCAGCATCACTGGAGGCAGTCCGCGTAAATTATTAAGCACAAATAGCGGCGGAGTGTACGGCTGGTGGGGAATGTCCTTTGCCTATTCGCCCGATGGTAAACTGGCATACGCCCGCCCGGACGGGATCGGGTTGGTCGACCAGGACGGTGGTTATCTTAAACCCCTGCTGGACATTACGCCACTGAACACACACAGCGATTGGGCCTGGATCCCTCCACTGGCCTGGGGCGCAGACGATGAAAGTATATATTTTGTCAGCCACGCGCCGGCGCCAGCGCCCATTACCAGCGAGGAATCGCCTTATTTTGACCTCACAGCCACCTCGTTCAGCAGCGAGGCGACGGTGTCGATTGTCCATTCAGCAGGCATGTTCTCTTATCCTTCCATTTCACCGATCAGGATAAATGGAAAGGAAAAATTCTATCAAGTGGCTTATTTGCAATCCATCTTTACCGATCAGAGCGACACCAGCCGATATCGATTGATGGTCATGGACCGTGATGGTTCGAATAGCAAATTACTCTTTCCACCTGCAGACTCAAATGGGATCGAACCTCAGACCCCCGTCTGGGCGCCAGGACCGTTCGAAGGACAAATGGGAAATTTTATTGGTGTGCTTTATCAAGGCAATCTCTGGCTGATTGACAGTGAAAACGGCTACGCATATCAGGTTACCGGCGATGGCTTATTAAGTGAAATCGATTGGAAATAAAATCATGAAAGAGGAAAAATAATGCGAATATTGATCACAGGCGCGGCGGGGTTTCTCGGATCTCACTTGAGCGACCGTCTCCTTGCAGACGGGCATGAAGTCATTGGAATGGATAATTTCATCACGGGCAGTCCGGATAATATCGCGCACCTTGCCAACAATGAGAAATTTACCTTCTACAAACGGGATGTATCAAATTATATTTTTGTACCCGCCAAAGTGGATGCGATCCTGCATTTCGCATCACCCGCCAGCCCGAACCCGCAATCGAAATCAGGATACTTCAACCTGCCGATCCAAACCATGAAAGCGGGCGCGCTTGGAACGCACAACTGTCTCGGTATCGCCCGCATACAGAAAGCGCGTTTCCTGCTGGCTTCCACCAGCGAGATTTACGGCGACCCCGAAGTTCACCCGCAGGCCGAGACCTATGCCGGGAATGTGGATCCCATCGGCACGCGCGCTGTCTATGACGAAGCAAAACGCTTTGCCGAATCGTTGACAATGGCATATCACCGTTTTCATGGCGTGAACACAAGCATCGTCCGCATCTTCAACACCTACGGTCCACGCATGGACCTTGAAGATGGTCGCGCCCTGCCCAATCTGCTCAAGCAAGCTTTGCTTGGACAAGCCCTCACCGTATATGGAGACGGAAGCCAGACTCGTTCGTTCTGCTATGTGGACGATCTGGTCGACGGAATCATAAAACTGCTTTACTCGGATGAGCATTATCCTGTCAACATCGGCAATCCAGATGAAATGACAATCCTTCAATTTGCCGAAGCCATCAATAGAATCACAGGGAATAAGGCAGGCATCGTCTATCAGGAAGATTCGCGAAGCGCGCGTGACCCGCAAAGACGGCAGCCCGATATCACCCGTGCGCGGGAAATCCTAAAATGGGAACCAAAGGTCGATCTCGAGGAGGGTGTCCGCCGTACCATTCCATTCTTCAAAAATAAATTGGGCCTGTAATGATCCTGACTGACACACGAGAACGCAACCGTTTCTTGAAATTTGCCCTGGTGGGCGCCTTAGGCGCATTGATCGATTTTGGTGTAATGAATGCGCTTTCACATTGGGCAAACATGTCACTGGTCGTGGCAGGAACGATCTCCTTCATCTGCGCAGTCATCAGTAACTTCATCTGGAATCGCATCTGGACATATCCCGAATCGCGCTCGCGGCCGCTGATCGGCCAATTGGGCATGTTCTTTCTGGTAAACCTGGCTGGCGTTGCCATACGCATCCCCATCCTGCATTATTTTGAGCCGCCCTTACTGCGTTTTGTCGAAAGTGCGCTACATACAACTTTTATCCTTGCAGAGCTTTACGCAAAGAATCTCACCCTTGCAGCGGCTGTGGGAATTGTGATGATGTGGAACTTCTTTGTTAACAGATATTGGACGTATAATGACATCGACAATATTCAGGAAGTGAGTCGATGGAACGAATAAGGATGATCCCCATTTACACAACCAATGGCGACGCCGAAGCCTTCCTATCCTATCCATATTTATTCAACCGCAACGGAGAATGGATCGGTTTCGTCACCCCCCAGCGGGAGGTATATTCCGTGATCGGAAACTACGTGGGCACCCTGACCGATGACCCGCGCATCGTCAGCAAAAGGGGAACCTCCACGCTCAAACCCCGCCTCAACCCGCCTCCAAAACCCAAGAAAGCTTACCCGCCTGCAACAATTCCCCTGGCTCCCATGATGGCTGAGCTCAACTATTCTATTATTGATGTCTTACTGGATGCGCCGGAACGCCTGCATACGCTCGACTCAGGCGAACAAAGACAGGACATGGACTGATCCTTCTACATGACAAACGATCCAACCCGAAAAACCACCCGTGCTTCACGGGTCACACTCTCACAATTGATGCATCCCGAACACGCCAATCTGCTCGGCAATGTACACGGCGGCTGGATCATGAAACTTGTGGACGAAGCTGGCGCACTCGCCTGTATGCGCCATGCTCAAAAGAAAGTTGTCACTGTCGCCATCGACTCGATGACTTTTCGCCAGCCAATTCGCATCGGCGATCTGATCATCCTCAATGCTGAAGTAACTTATACGGGCCGCACATCCATGGAAGCCGAAGTCCGGGTGGTGGCGGAAAATCCTGTCACAGGTGCGCAGACGCATACCAACACCGCCTACCTGGTTTATGTTGCATTGGATGACGAGGGACGCCCAACGAATGTCCCTGCGCTGGTTACTGAGACAGATGAAGAGAAAGCGCGCATGGCTCAAGCCCAAAAACGCCAGGCGCATCGCATTGCACAGAAATAATATTATTGAATTTCGGAAATTTCCCCTGATGATTTCCCATCTGTAAATTTTTTAGAAGACTTCCGAAATCCCGGGTACTCTCTTGCAAAAATTTCGCCAACACCCCATTTTGATTTTACTGATCATCAATATTGCAATCGGCCTGATGACTTTTCGCAGTTACGGCTTATCCTGGGATGAGCCGCTCTTCTACAATTATGCAGACGCGCTTCGATACGCCTATTCTCCCAGTGAATGGTTCAGTGCGGATTTCGATTTAAACAATGCCTACGGAGCCAGCGGCACGGATCACGCCAACCGCGGACCCGCCTATATTTTGATCGCGCGCCCATTTGTTTCACTGGTCGAATCCTTCGGCTTTGACAATGCATCTGCATGGCATCTCATCAACTTCCTGACATTCCAGCTGGGTGTTTATCTTTTCTATCGCTTTGCAATTAAGTGGATGAGCAAACCATCGGCGCTTGCTGCTTCTGCATTATTCGCCTGGCAGCCTCTCCTTTGGGGACATGCCTTCATCAATCCGAAAGACATGCCCTTTCTTGTTTTTTTCATCGGATCCATCTGCTTTGGCTTTGAACTAGTGGATGGAATCGCTCAAAATAAAAAACTTAAATACACAAAGACGTTCATAGCCGCCTTCTTTCTTGGAATTGCAACCTCCATTCGCGTGCTGGGTCCTCTCGCCGCCTTATTGACAGGAGTTTACGCGCTTAGCCAGCTCAAGAAAATAAAATTTAGCGAATTAATAAAGCACCTTGCCTTGTTCGCATTTTTCACCATTTTGATCGCTTTCATAACCTGGCCCTACCTGTGGACCAATCCCCTGCAAAAATTCATTGAGGTCTTCGGGTTTATGTCCGATAACCCAACACAATTAACTGTGCTTTTCCATGGCAGTCAATATAAAGCGGATGAACTGCCGCGCAGATACCTGCCCACCCTCCTTGGCTACACGCTAACCGAACCAGTCTGGCCCTTGTTTGTCATGGGTCTGGTCATTGGTTTTTGGAAATCCGACACTCAAAAAAGAATTGGGCTTGCTCTTACCCTGCTGTGGTTCATCGTTCCAACAGCATACGTCATCCTGCGCAAGCCGCCCATGTATGACGGTTTTCGTCACTTCCTTTTCATCCTGCCGCCTGTTTTCATATTTTCAGGATTGGCCTTTGAAAGAATTACTGAATTAATAAAAACAAATTGGGCAAAAATAGTTTTCGTTGTAGCTGTTCTTGTATTTGGAATTATCCCCTCAATCCAGCTACATCCATATGAATACGCCTATTACAATACTTTTGCAGGCGGAGTAAGCGGTGCCTTCCGTCAATATGAAACGGAGTATTGGCTCACTTGTTATCGGGAAGCAGTTCTAAAGTTCAACAATGAAGCGCAGGCGGGTTCACAGCTTTTCGTCAGGCGTGAGCCTTACATCGCGGCCTATTACGCAAACGCAGACATCGCCATCCGCGATTTACGCACAGAACAAAAAGACGTTCAATCCGGCGACTATGTCCTCTCAAACACCCGTTCGAATGAAGACCTGCGATTCTTGAGAGACCAGCCTACCTTTATGGAAATTTCACGCAATGGCGCAGACTTCTGCGTCATCAAACAAGCCCCATGACAACCCTGCTATAATCTGTTCGCTATGACTCCATCCCCGCGCTTGTTGCTGACAATCGATTACGAATCGTGGTTTGCCCCCTCCCGCAGATATGATTTCCTTTCCCCAGAAAAACGCCGCGCACTGGATGATGACTTTGCGCGCGAAGCGATTGACCCCATCCTTGAAATATTAAAAGACGTAAAAGTAAGTTTTTATCTGGTCGGCGAATTGGTGGAATGGTACCCTGAACTGCCGCAAAAAATATTTGAAGCAGGTCATGAAGTCGGCTTTCACTGTCAGGTACATCGTCCATTGGCCCTTATATCCGACATTGAGCACGATCTGCAAACATCCACGACATGGCGAAGGCAATACAAGGTGCGCGGCTTCCGTGCTCCAATGATCAATACTGTTGAAGGTGTTTATCCGCTCCTTGAGCAAAATGAGTTCAGGTATAGCTCTTCACTCTACGCCCCCGCAGGCACTATTTTACAAAAAGGCAATATCTGGGAACTGCCGGTCAGCACGCTGCCTCTGCTTGGAAAACCTTCATTCTTTCGTGCGCCGCGCAGGATGAACCTGCCATTGGTGCTCGGTGGAGAATTCCCCTACGGCTCAAGTATGATGAGCGGTCTCTTTAGGAAAACAGTTTTCAGGATCATTGAAAAGGAATTCAAGGCGGGTCTGAGTCCTGTAATATTTTTACATCCCTATGAAATCGTCTCGCCCGCACGCTGGCCCATGCGCTTCGCCCGCGACATATTCTCCAACCCCCTGCTCTATCCATTCACACTTAATAAATTCTCGTTCTTAAACGATCTCCTGAAATCCTTTCCCATCTCAACCATGGAAAATTATATAAACGAGATGGTCCAATGAAAATCGATCGCGTGGACTCGCTGGATTTCCCGTGGCTTGAAAACCAATTAAGTTTTATCGGCCTGGATAGCTGGTCGAATTTTGTTAATGACATCTACAATTACAAAATCCATCGCTATGCAATCAGCGAAGACGCCCGCCCGCTTGGCGCGCTCGCTCTTGTTGAAATCGATCATCCGCTCTTTGGTCATTATCTCGCAACAGCGCCATTCGGCAGCTACGGTGGGTTTGCCTTTGAAACCACGGCCGCACGAGATCTATTGTTGGACGAAGCCCGCTGTCTCGGAGAAGAAATCAAAGCCGAATACATCTCCATCCGGTTCGCGGGAGGCGACTCACCCCCGCCCGATCACTGGTCGCAAAATCCCGCATACTTTACCTACCTGATAGATTTACCCAGCGACCCAGACGAATTGCTAAAAACATTTTCATCAGACCACCGCAACCACATCCGTAAATCCCTCAAAAAGGGATTCCAAATTCACTTTGGGCATCGCGAACTTTTGGACGACGTTTACGAAGCCCTTGCCAAAAGCATGCATGAACTCGGCTCACCCTACCATTCAAAAACCTATCTGCGAAAAATGGCGGAGCATTTAGGCAACACCCTTGAATTTGCCGTACTCTACAACGCCGAGGGGAAAATAGCAGGCGGCGGGGTCTTCATTTATCAAAGCGATACCGTATTTAATCTACACGCAAATATATTGCAGCATGCCCGTTCAGCCTATGCAGGCGAATTCCTGTACTGGTCTGTCATTGAGCGCGCGATCCAAAAAGGATTAAAAACCTTCGACCTTGGCCGCAGTCTTGCCGGCTCAAGTAACGAAGTCTTCAAAATGAAATGGCTGCCGCGCAGACAATTACTTGCCTACTGGCATTGGCTGGCGCCCGGGCACGAACTACCCTCGCTGAATCAAAAAAATCCAAAATTCCAACTTGCGATTGCAATTTGGAAACGACTGCCCCGCTTCATCGTCCGACCGCTTGGACCCCACCTTGTACGCGGCCTGGCTTGAAAATCCATGTTTATCTACATTGATCGTGTTTAACTATGAACTACACTTTACGCCCGCTAAAAGAAATAGACCCCAATCTGCTCCCTAGAATCGCCGAGATTCAATTGGGAGACGCCGGGCTGCTCTCCAGACTGGGTTATCCCTTCGTGTTAAGGTATTTTGAGATCGCGGTCAAGGACGACAGAGCCTTTGGTTTTTACGCACAAGACAATGAAACGGACGAGGTCATGGGACTCAGTCTGGCATCGCCCGAACCGTCATCGCTCACATCCCAACTCACCCAAGACCGCAAATGGTTCATCATACAAATCTCCAAAGTATTATTTTCCCGCCCGCTCATCTTCCTGCAAGTGATCATTTCAAGCATCGCCGTCAAAAACCAGATGGAAGATGAAACAGACGCAATCGAATGTGTATACTTCACTGTAGATCCAAAATTTCGCGGGCAGCGCCTGGGGCGCATGCTTCAAAAAGCATTGATGGACGAGGGCCGCAAACTGGGATACAGGAAAATATTTGCCAGCATCGAAACCTGGAACAAAGCCAGCCTGGCTGCAACATTATCAAATGGCTTTACAATTGTCAAAACATTCCGCGAGGGAATTTATCACAGGCACCGCCTGGAAAGCGTACTTTAAATGACCACACATCGTGAACGGATTCAAGCCTGCCTGAACGGCGAAGCGACCGATCGCACTCCCATCGCCCTCTGGCGTCACTTCCCGGAAGACGACCAAACCCCTGAGAGGCTGGCCGCAGCCACATTGCAATATCAAAGCACTTATGATTTTGATATCGCCAAAGTCACCCCTTCCTCCTCATTTGCGGTAAAAGATTGGGGTGTCGAAGATCAATGGATGGGCGATGCAGAAGGATCGAGAAGATACACCAGGCGCACCATCCATAAACCCGAAGACTGGGAAAAACTATCCGCGCTCGACCCTGCCTCCCCGCATCTGGCAGGACAGCTGGCCTGCCTCCGTTTAATCAGGCAGAAACTCAACTCGGACACACCTCTCATTCAAACCATCTTCAATCCGCTTTCCCAGGCAAAGCACCTGGCAGGCAACGACCTGTTACTGGAACACATCAGAAAATATCCAGAAGCTGTCCTGAAAGGTCTGGACACAATTACTGCAACCACTGTGAAGTTCATCGAGGCCGTCTGCGAAACAGGCGTGGACGGGATCTTTTACGCCGTGCAGCACGCGCAGGGGAACCTGCTTGAACTTGATGAGTATAAAACCATCGGCCTGCCATACGATCAGAAAGCGCTTGAGCCTGCCAAAGACCTGTGGTGCAACATGCTCCACCTGCATGGCAAAGATATCCACTTTTCTTTATTACATTTGCTCAAGTTTCAAATCGTCAACTGGCATGACCGCGAGACATACCCATCTCTTTCCGAGGCACAGAACCTCTTTAAAGGAGCCGTCTGCGGAGGCCTGAGACAGGATTCGCTCACCCTGGAGAACCCCGACCAGGTCAGGACAGAAGCGGAAGACGCCATTGAGCGGACGAAAGGAAAACGTTTCATCCTCGGCACAGGATGCGTTGTCCCGATCACTGCCTCCCATGAAAATTATCTGGTTGCAAGAAAGAGCGTTGACGCCCCTCCCATTTCAGGAATCTCCGCTGGGGATGATAAGGGGCCGGGGGACAGGTCGTGAGTCTGCGGGTAATTTCGGGGATCGCAAAAGGCAGAAAGTTGAAATCGGTGCCTGGCGACACGACCCGCCCCGTGATGGATCGCGTCAAGGAGGCGCTGTTTAACATCCTCGCCGATGATGTCATTGATTCAAATTGGTGGGATTTGTTTGGCGGCACCGGCGCAATCGGGATCGAAGCATTAAGCCGCGGCGCATCTTCTGTGCGATTTTCGGACTTGAATCGCGACCCGATTGAAACCATAAAAGAAAATCTTGAGCATTGCGGATTTACCACACAAGCCGAAATTCGCCGTGGCGACGCTTTCAGCATGCTGGCCGCGCAGGCGGATAAACAATTCGAATATATCTATATTGCGCCGCCGCAATATAAACAAATGTGGTCGGCTGCCTTGAAGCTGGTCGATGACCACATGGAATGGCTGACGGAAGATGGAACGGTCATCGTGCAAATCGACCCCTCGGAATTTGAAAATATCGAATTGAAAAATCTGATTGAAGGCGGGCAAAGAAAGTACGGAAGGACACTGCTTATTTTTTACGACAGGGTTTAGTGTAAACTACTCATCCTCTTCTTTTTGTGGACCATACGCTCGAAGTACCGCCGCTTCCACCTCTTCATCCGAGTGTTTTTCACACGCCACCAGCGGGCGATGCGGATTGGGAACATGCCTCCCGCCTGCCGTCATCACCTTGCAATCCATGAATTTTCCCTGGGCGTCACTGACCACATATAGCTGATACAGATTACCGCAGACTATGCAACCGTGCATTTCACCTTTGGTATGTTTCTCGCTCATGATTCTGCCTCCAGCAATAAACGCAAGATTACCCCTAAAAAGAGACCCTAAAGGTGTTAAAAAACTTTAGGGTCTTGTCCATTTTCTACTCTTCCGTGATGATAATCGTCATGATGGCGTCCCCGGCGAAGCTGGGTTTTGTATCCGGGTCACGGAGCGTAATCCCCTTGACCACATCCATGCCGTCGATCACCTGCCCAAAGATGGTGTATCCGCCATTCAAAAATTCAGCAGGGCCAAAGGTGATGAAGAACTGGCTGCCATTCGTATCGCGTCCCGCATTCGCCATGGCGACCACGCCCGCCTTGTCAAAAGTAAGGTCGCTGTCCTCGTTCACAAATTGATAACCGGGGCCGCCCATGCCGCTGCCGGTCGGGTCGCCGCTCTGGGCCATGAAACCTTCCAGCACGCGGTGGAAAGTGACGCCGTTGAAGAATCCTTCACGCGCGAGGAACATGAAGCTGTTCACCGTAATCGGCGCTTTATCTGCGTATAATTCAATCACAAACTCGCCGCCTTTTTCCATTTCAACCGTTGCAAAATATTTCCTGTTCACATCAATCGTCATGGGCGGCGGGGTGTCATACTGTTTTGATTCCCCTAAAACCGCCGCGCTGGAAAAAGCGGGTTCATTTTGACTGGTCGCAGACTGCGCCAAATTGGATGCCAACGCATCCCACGGCACCACCCTCCACACAATTGCGGCAACCACAATCAACACAACCACAAGGCCGATATATTGGATCGTCCGATCCGCCCGCTGGGTCTGCGCCCTCTTCGTACGTTTCTTTGCTGTCATACACTTCTCTCCTTGAAATAATTTACACTTATTATATCAACCTTGCGCATGTGCTGTTTTTCTTGTATGCTTGCATAAGATGAAACCATATTTCAAAAAACAGGTCGCCCTGCCGCAGGATCACGGCTCGTGGGTGTTCATATTAAGTCCATTGCTGGTTGGCATCTTCGCGGGCGGAAACTTCACACTTGCAACCTTCAATCTATTTATCGCGGCGATGTCTGCATTCATGATGCGCCAGCCGTTGACGGTTGCCGTCAAAGCATACTCCGGCAGACGACCAAAAGCGGATCTGGACTCCGCCCGGTTCTGGGTGCTGATCTATGGGGGTATCGCCGCCCTGACCTTGCTCGGATTGATCCTCGAAGGCTATCAATATATCTTATTCCTCGCAATTCCAGGCATGTTTATCTTTGCATGGCATTTGTGGCTGGTCAGTCGGCGTGCGGAGAGAAGACAGGCTGGCATTGAAATCATTGCCACCGGCGTATTGTCCCTGGCTGCGCCTGCCGCGTTTTGGGTTGGCGTCCACGAATACAACCCATTTGGCTGGTGGCTTTGGATATTCACGTGGTTACAGTCTGCGGCGAGCATTGTGTATGCATATCTCAGGTTAAGTCAGCGCGAATTGGAGCAGAGCCAGGCCTCGGCTATGAGTCGAGGCGAGTGGTGGCAACTGGGATGCCGCGCTCTCTTGTACACATCATTTAATCTGGTAGCATCCATCGGATTGGGTTTTTCAAATCTTATTCCGCGATTTATATTCATCCCGTTTTTGGTGCAGTGGCTGGAAACGATTTGGGGGATAATACATCCGGCAGTCGGATGGAAACCCACCCGAATTGGAATCCGTCAACTGATGGTCAGTATCGCATGGACAATCCTGTTCATTGCGATATGGAGATAAATATGGACGACATGAAATACGAATTGCTCATTGAATTAAATAGCCGCATGGAAGCGGATCTGCTCAAGAGCTACCTTGAATCGCAGGATATTCCGGTGGAGTTATTTCAGGAAGCGGTGGGACACAGTATTTACCCCGTCGCCATCACGGGGCTGGGAAGCGTACAAGTATTTGTGCCGAAGGAAAAAGCCAAACAAGCAAAGAAAGCGCTTGGATTATTCTTGAACGAGAAGAAATAGTCCAGCGTACGCCTGATATTGCCGAAGCCGCGAAAGTGATTACAATCTAATAAAAAAGCAGGAGCAAAAATGGACTTCGATCTAAGCGATGAACAGAAAACATGGAAGAAGATTGTCCACGATTTTACAGCGAAGGAGATAAAACCCAAAGCTCGTGAAGTGGACGAAAAGGAAGAGTTCAACTGGGATGCAGTCCGCAAGGGCGGACCCATCGGCCTGCTCGGCATGAGCATCCCGGAGGTCTACGGGGGTTCAAACGTGGATTCAATATCGAATGCGATTGCGATGGAGGAATTGGGCTGGGGCTGCGGTTCCACGGCGCTGGCATTCACCGCGCACAATGGACTTGGAACTGCCCCGATCGCCCTTTATGGAAGCGAAGAGCTGAAAAAGAAGTGGCTGCCTGTGGTTGCCGCAGGCAAGAATAAACTTGGCGCCTTAGCCCTCACGGAACCCGGTGCCGGTTCGGATATTCAAGGCGGCGTGCTCACCAAGGCCGAGAAGCAGGGGGACGAATGGGTAATCAACGGCGCGAAGATGTGGTGCACGAACGCAGGCATCGCAGAATACATCATCACCCTCGTCCGCACGGACCCGAAGGGCGGTTCGAAGTCATTAAGCATGATCCTGGTGCCAACCGATTCAAAAGGACTGCAGATCGGTCCTGCTGAAAAGAAGATGGGCTTGCGCGGCTCCCCTGCCCACGCCGTAACGTATGACAATGTACATGTACCGCTTGAGAATTTGATCGGACCTGTAGGACGCGGTCTGCAGCAAACGCTCACAACGCTGGATGCAGGACGCATCAGCATCGGCGCAATTTCAATCGGATTGGCGCAGGCCGCAATGGAAGCGGCTGTCAATTATGCGCGTGAGCGTCAAGCGTTTGGCCAGGCAATTGCAGAGTTCCAGGCGATTCAATTCAAATTATCCAACATGGCAATGGAAATTGAACTGGCGCGCACCATGATCCACAAGACTGCCTGGCTCAAGGACCAGGGGCGTCCGTATAACAAGGAAGCGGCCATGGCAAAACTTTATGCCACCGAAATGGCGGAGCGAGTCTGTTATGACGCGATCCAAATCCATGGCGGGTACGGATACAGCCGTGAATACCACGTGGAAAGAATGTATCGCGACGCGCGTTTGATGACCATCGGCGAGGGGACGAGTGAAATTCAGAGATTGGTCATTGCAAGGCACGTGCTGGCTAGCGAGTAAGAGCGAAGCAGGTCACGCTTCAAGTGTGACCTGCTTTTTTTACAATCACCCAGGCCGTTCCATCTGCGGTTTTGATATTCTTTTCCCCATCCACGAACAAATTCACAATTTCATCTGGCGCAAGGAAGTGACTGCGCATCAACAGCAATTTCTCTGCAATTGCGATCAACTTCACGCCGAATGTGCGGATATCCGGTTCTTCGATGACGAGCAGGCCGCCGGGCTTCAATACGCGCAGCATCTCACGTGTGGTGTGAGTCTGGTCAATGACGTGGTGAAGCGCATCCACCATGATGACGCGCTCGAAGGAATTGTCAGCGAAGGGCAATGATTCAGAACCGCTGCAGACAGGATTGAACAGGGAAAGAGGCGCTTCTTTCAACATCCCGAGCGAGACATCGGCGAGAATCACACTGTCCACAAGATCACGAATCGCAGCGGCTACCCGTCCTGTGCCTCCGCCCACATCCAGCAAACTGCCCTGCACGGGCAGGGCAGCGGCCTCGCGCATCACACCCGTTTTGGAATATGTAACCCGCGCATAGAGCGAGGCGATTATGGCAAAGTGATCGAAGGCTGGCATTTAGAATCCAACCGTTATCAAATCTTTGATCTCATCAAAAGTGGCAGTTCCTACACCGGAAACATCCATGATCTCTTCAATTGTGGTAAAAGGTCCGTTCTCGCTTCGATAGTCAATGATGCGCTGGGCAATGGTGGGGCCAATCCCCGGCAAACCATCCAACTCTTCCAGCGTGGCGGTATTGATATTGATAAGTTCACCGTCGGTAGATATAGATGATTCTTCCGATGCTGATTCATTATTATCTAACGATCCAGGCAGTTCGAGCGCTGCAGCATCCCCGAGGGGCTCCTGTCCAGTTTGAAAAGGAACGCCCAACTGCTGCCCGTCGCTCAGCAATGCGGCAAGATTAATGGCATTAACATTCGCCGTTGAAAGCATTCCGCCCGCTGCGTCAATCGCATCCTGAACGCGCGCGCCTTCGACAAATTCATATAACCCCGGGCGCGGCACAGCGCCGATGACGTGCACTACAATGGGAGCTTTGGTCGGGGCAGGTCGTAGGACAATCGCTTGTCCCGCCGGCGCACGCGAAACAAAAATCAGCACGCCCGCAAGCACAAAACCTGCCATCACGCCCAGTAATACATACAAAACATTCTTCATCGAGGGGATTCTACTCCAAGATCATCACAAGCAATTCCTCGCCCGTCTGCCTGAACACATCTGCAATATCGAATACCTTTTTTATACGTTGAAAATAGCGCGGCATTTGGTCGTAAGTAATGGATTTGAATCCAAACTTTTCATACACGTGTCCGTTATGAGCAATACACATTAAGTATAGCGGCCTGGAAGTTTTTCGCAATAATTCTTCGATGATCTTCCGTGCAAATCCCCGCCCGCGATATCCGTGAGAAACCGCAATTGAAGCCATTTCCTGGATGCCTGCCCCGTGAGGCTTGACCTGTCCACAGCCGATCACCTCTCCGCCATCATTGACCGCGACGATAAAACGCTTCCAATCCAAACCTGTGGGGTTGATCCCGGCTAAATGAATCAAATCCTTGATTTGAGCGGATTCTGATTCCAGGGCCGGGCGAATCTCGTACTCAGCCATGAATTTATATCGCCCCCGCTGCCACAATGATAATGAACGTGGCGATGAACCAATGGATCAAAAATGGCCAGACAAAGGATCTTGTGCGATACGCCACCCAGCCAAAAGCAAATCCGCCAAAAATAGTGGACAGGGTTTCGATTTCAGGCTTGGTAATATGCGCCAGTGCAAATGGAACGGCCTGCAACCAGATTGCCTCAACGCCAAATTTACGGGCATAGGCGAACAAAATCCATCCGCGAAAAAAGAACTCCCAGCCGATCAAATCAAGGAAGGTCGTCCACGGCAGGCCGGGCATAAAATGCTCGTAATAGGATTTCATGACAGCGTTTCCGCTTCCAAGAAAATAGATAACGGGAGCCATAAAAAGAACACCGAGCGCAGTATAGGTCAAACCCAACTTCCAATCGCCGAACGAAAACCCATATCCCCGCGGGTCATCGCGGAACAAAATAAGCGTGATCAGCAAGGGGATCATGAGATACAAAATCACGCGATCCAAATATTTATACGCTGTCAATTTGTGATAATGGTCCACCATCAACAGCAGAGTGCTGGCAATGGTGACAGCGACTATCTTCCAATCAAAATTCAGTTTTTCTCCGAGTATATATTTCATGGTTTCTCTCAATATGGAAAAAAGGTCTTGTTTCCATGCGGGCCAAGCAATGCGGCAATTTTACCCGCATCGCGGGATAGTTCAAATCCCCAATTCAGGAAAAGCAATATCACGCCGCATACAGCCAGTGAAATAAACACCTTGCCGGTGAACGATCCATTCCAGCGGGCTGATATCCCCCTAAAGCCGCCCGTCCAAAATTGCGCCGCGAGGATGGCAAGAAAAGGGACCAGGGTCAGGTGGAAACGGTCTTCGCCCAGAATGAGAATGTGAGGGGCAAGATAACCAGCCATCGCCAGCGCCAGCAGGAAAGTTTTAATATTCCATTCCATCAGGGAAATACCGAAAACGGCGGAAGTACTGACGACAACAAAAGGGGTCAATACGACAAATGCGATCAATAACAACCAAGGCTTCGGGAGATAACCAAGGAAGTTATTCGAATAAAAAAAAGATAACGCACGGCGTTCCAAACCGAAGAAATACCCAAGGCGCCGCACAGCCAGATACGGGACGCGCGCAGGATCTTGAAGAATAAATCCCAGGGCTTTTGTCCGTCCGATTTCATCGCGCACGCCGTCGTCGAGATAGGGCATCAGATCCAGTGAAATCCCATATTGGAACGTGCCGGTGCTTTCAGGATGATAACCAACATAAAGGTCATACCCGAGGGCGGACTCAATGCCAGTGACTTGATGATGCAAAAGCGTGTTACGAATCATCCACGGCAAAGTGATTATGGAAGCAGCCAGAAATAGAAGTATCGCTTTTTGCCTTTCTTTGAGCGCGAAGAAAACCCACAACACTGTCAATCCTCCAAAGGCAAGAAAGACCGAGCGGGTTAATGCAGACAGTCCAATCAGGACCCCGGAAATAATAAAATGTTTTGCGGCGCGCGTCTCGTTTGATATAAGTAAAAAAAATACAGTCGTAAGAACCAGGACGAAAAATAAATTTTCAGTCGCAAGCGAAAGCGGATAAATGACCAATAACGGATAAAAGACGATCACCCATGCCGCCGTCTTCGCGGCTCGCTCGTTTTCCGGAAAGACCTTCCGCGCAATGAGGTATGTCAACGGGACGAGTGCGGCGCTTAGAAATGCCTGCACAAACCGGACGACAAAGAATCTGCCAGCCCCAATGCCTGTCAGTAAATATAAGCCTGCAAGAAGCGCAGGATATAAAGGCGGCCGAAATGAAGTTGGAACGCCGCGAGGATCGTAATCGGAGGGAATTTGGAAATTAAGCGTTTCAAAATAATTCTGTACAAGATGAAGGTCATCCTGCGCGTACCAGCGATAGCCATCCCCGGAGGCAAGACTACGCGCAAGCATGTCGTACTGGAACATATCGTCGAGCCCAATTCCCAATCCGCGGGTGAGCAAAACGGGAATTAAACGCAATACAAGCGCAACCAGATAAATACGAACTGGGAATGAAATTTTCATTGATTATTTCAATGGCTTAATTCTTCTCGCCAGATAAGGCGAAAAATAACCGTCATATTTTTCCCATAATTCCGGCAGTTTCCAATCATTGCCAGTCACTTTGCCGCGGCAATTTGGCGAGCCGCAATCACAGTCAAACTCATCATAAGGTCCGCCGTCAGACATGGCGTAATCGAAAGTCAGCTCTTCACCCACTTCTATATCACGCATGGCAACCAAAGCAATCTGACCAAAGAAACCCAAATTCGGATCGCAGGAATGGTTAAAGCAATCATTCGGCTCTTTTTCCCTGGCAGTCAATAAATATAATTCTTCGTCAATTTGTAAAACACGCTGGGTAAAGCGCGGCATGGTTGGGTCTAATTCATCCTTGTGTGTAATCCTCCCACCCCACGAAGAAACCAATTCATCCTTCAAAATTCTTTCGCGCGCAAAAACGCCGCACCCGCCTTCAACATGGTCGCGCGCTTCACATTTTGGATTGAGATAGGAAAATGAGCTATGGTCCATGCAAGGCATTATACAAGAGAAACAAAAAGTAGCGGCAGGATGAGAATTGAGCCTTGCTGCTACTTTTTGAGAGACTGGTCTATGGTTTTACTTGCTTCCGCCCTCGGATTCGGAAGCCCCGGCGGTAATGCGCTGCGCGAACAAAATTGGCAGCGCGGTGATCAACACCACCAGCATGGCAGTCACATTCGTGATCGGGCGGTTGCGCGGTTTGAGCATCTGCGAGAAGATCCAAATGGGCAAAGTTTGCTGGTTACCGGCTGTAAATGTTGTGACGATGACTTCGTCAAAGGATAATGAGAAAGCAAGGATCGCGCCGGCCAGCAAGGCTGTCCCAATATTGGGAAGCACGACATGCCAAAAAGTTTGGAATGAATTGGCGCCCAGGTCCATCGAGGCTTCTATCATTGAATTGCTGGAGCGGCGGAAGCGCGCAACGACGTTGTTATAAACCACAACCACGCAAAAAGTGGCATGACCGATCACAATGGTCCAAAAAGAGAATGGAATCTTAAGTAAACTGATGGCAGAACGCATGGCAATGCCCGTCACAATGCCGGGCAAGGCAAGTGGCAGGATGAGCATGAAAGAGATGGCGTCCTTGCCAAAAAAGTCAAAACGATAGACCGCCGCAGCTGCGAGTGTTCCAAGGATTAATGCCGCTGTTGTCGCCAAAATCGCAACGCGCAAGGTCAGGAATAATGCATCCTGCATGGCAGAATTGTTGATGGCTTGTGGTATCCATTTCAATGTCAGGGCTGGAGGCGGAAAGGTATAAGCGGATTCATCTGTTGTAAATGAATAAAGAAAGATCAGCCAAAGAGGGATGTGCAAAAATAACAAGGTCCCGATAGCGCCAAGCTTTAAAGGCCAGGAGGCGCGTTCGCCTGATGATGTGGTGGAGGTTTTAGAGGGCATCGAAAGCTCCCAATTTACGGGCGATCAATAGATAGGCGATCATAATAAAAATGGGACCCATGGTAAAAGCCGCTGCAAGCGGAATATTCCCGGAAGTTCCCTGATAGGTAAGCACTGCCTTGCCTATGTAAAAACTGGAGGTTCCGAAGAGTTGTGGAACGATGAAATCGCCAAGGGTGAGGGAGAAAGTGAAGATCGAGCCGGCAATCACACCGGGAAATGCAAGCGGCAAAAGCACCGTGCGAAAAGTCTGCGCGGGGGTGGCGCCCAGATCGCCCGAGGCTTCGATCAATGATTTTGGTACGCGTTCCAGCGCGGTTTGGATCGGGACAATCATGTAAGGAAGCCAGATATAAACAAATACCAGAAAAATACCGGTGGGCGACACAGACAGCGACGGTCCGCCTATAGTCTCATGACTCAAATACCAATTTAACAGACCGTCAAGGTGAATAATCCTGGCCAGCCATGAAATGATGCCCTCCTGTGCAAGGATCAATTTCCAGGAATACACGCGCACTACATAGCTTGTCCATAATGGTAATGTAACCGCGAGATAGAGCCAGGTCTTCATGCGCGGGGGGGCAAAACGCGCCATATAATATGATAATGGAAAACCCAGCACAATACAGGCAAGCGTGACTAAAATTGCCATGACGGTGGAACGCAAAAATATCTGGAGGTTGGTCGGGATAAGTAATTTTTCGTATGTTTGCAAAGTAAACTGATGGACAACCTGTCCGGTAAAACCATCGAGATAAAAGAAACTGTTGATCAACAAGGTGATGAGCGAGCCGATATAAACCACCAAAAACCAGATCAAAGGCGGAGCGAGGAAAAGCGCCAGTATCAAGCGCGGACGCAAATAAAAATAGGTGGAGATGCGGTTTAACATCCTAGCCTCCCACGTAGCTGATGTGTTCTTTTTTCCAGAGCAGGCGCGCCTTCTGATTTTTGATCCTGGTGACGTCCATGGAAGTGGTGTTCAAGTTCTGCTCCACCACCACTAAATCACCCCCGCCTTCCAATTCAACCAGATAGCGCGTGTGCAAACCAAGATAGATCACATCGCGCACAGTCCCATCCGCAACAAACATATCTTTTTCGATCTTGTCGTCTGCTTTTGCAAGACGGATCTTTTCCGGGCGGACGGAGAATTGCCTTGAAGAACCGGTAATGCGCTGGGCTACTTCACCTGCTACAAGATTGGACGTCCCCACAAATCCCGCCACAAACGGCGTGGACGGATGTTCATACACATCGGCGGGCGTTCCCACCTGTTCGACCCGGCCTTCATTGAACACCGCGATGCGGTCGCTCATCGTCAGGGCTTCCTCCTGATCGTGCGTAACAAAAATGAACGTAATTCCAACTTCGCGCTGAATGGTCTTTAATTCAACCTGCATTTGCTGGCGTAATTTCAGGTCAAGCGCGCCGAGCGGCTCATCGAGCAGCAAAACCTTGGGATGATTGATCAAGGCCCGGGCAAGTGCGACGCGCTGGCGTTGTCCGCCGGAAAGCTGAGAGGGCTTGCGCTGTCCAAACCCGGGCAAGCGCACAAGGTCAAGCATGTCACTCACTTGCTTGGCACGCTCTGCTTTTGGAACTCCTTTGATCATCAAACCGTAAGCGATATTTTCTTCGATGGTCATATGAGGAAACAGGGCATAATCCTGAAAAACGGTATTAACCGGGCGTTCATATGGGGGCAGATTGGAAACCTCCTGCCCGTAAAGAATGATCTGGCCGATTGTAGGCCGGTCAAAACCCGCAATCATTCGCAAACAGGTTGTTTTCCCTGAACCCGACGGTCCAAGCATCGAGAAAAATTCCCCATCCTCGATTTCAAGATCAATATTATCCACCGCCTTGACTTCGCCAAAATGACGACTTACATTCTTTAAAAGGATTACTGATTCACTCATGATCTGCCCTCAAAAAATGGAATAGGGACACGACGTCTGCCGTGTCCCTATCATCATACACAGAAGCTTACTGACCTACAATAGCCGTAAACTCCTCAGTCCAGCGGTCATAGGTAACACAGTCGGATTTTCCATTGCCGCACTCGGCAATTGGGGTCTTCCAGAAATAAATCTGATCGAAGGTGTCGAAACCGTTGGCGGCACAACCTTTCGTGCCGAGCAATTCGCTGGCACCATCACAAGCCGCAGGGACGGAAGGAGCGGAGCCAAACCAGGAAGCTACATCGCCCTGAACCTTTGGATCAATGGAGTGCTCGAGCCAGAGATATGCACATTTTGGATGAGGCGCATTGGCAGCCATCATGGTGGTATCAGCCCAGCCAGTTGCGCCTTCTTGGGGTACAACACTGGCAATCGGCTGGCCATCAAGCTGGAGCAGGTTCACTTGCAAAGGCCAGGAGGATGAGGCTACAAAACCTTCACTTGTAAAATCCTCGATTTGGATCAAATAATCACCCCAATACTTGGGTACAATAGTGCGCTGCTGGCTGAGAAGATCCAACGCGGCAGCAAACTGTTCTTCATTCAATTCATAGGGATCTTCAATACCAAGTCCAGGGTTGGTCGCCTTCAAATATAGCGCAGCATCCGCGATATAAATTGGGCCGGAATATGCCTGAACGCGATCCTTGTTGGATTTCCCATCAGGCAGGGTCTGTTCTTCAAAAACAACATTCCAGGATGTTGGAGCCTGGCCTCCAAAGGCCTCGGTATTGTACATCAACACATTCGGACCCCATTGATAAGGGACACCATAGTGTTTGCCATCAACGGTGTGCCACGGGGCATTCTGAAGGCGTTCATCCACATTACCATAGGAAGGAATCTTGGTGACATCGACTTCCTGAACAATACCGCCATAGATCATGCGCAAGCTTGCATCGCCGGAAGCGGTCACGAGGTCATATCCGCCAGAGGACATCAGGGCCACCATTTCATCGGATGTAGCAGCTTCTTTGACCGATACCTTACAACCGGTTTCCTCTTCAAAGGCGGTCACCCAGTCATAGGCTGGATCATTGGCGCCGCGTTCAATATAGGCAGGCCAGGCAACGATTGCCACTTCGCCTTCATTCGCGCTCGCGGCAGAACCTGCCGCTGCCGCAGGCGCTTCGGTCATGGGGGCTTCGGTGGCAGCAGGAGCCTCAGCAGCAGTCGCGCCGCATGCGGAAAGCACAAGGCTGGCAAACACCAACACCGCCAGCATTTTATAAGTGAATTTATTCATTATTCTCTCTCCTTTTGAATTTTGAAATATGTCCAAACCAGAACTCCTCAAAACAATCCCCGTCATTACCTCCTTTCAAGTAATCACAATATTTTTATTTATTTTCCCAAAGACCGGCATAATTTCCCAATTATATTGAACCGAAACAGGAAGTCAACCGCCCTTTGCCGAATAGGACATGCGCCTGCCTCCATGAGGATGCTGCAAAACACACCCAAAACTGCCATATCATAACCAGTGGAATCTCATGCTGACAAAGTTCCCGGGCACTCTCATAGCGGTATAATCCTATAAGACAACTTTGGAGAAAATAACAAATGACAGAACTCCACATTCACCCACTTAGTGATGAACATAAAATGCTGCGTGATGCGGCGCGTGATTTCGCCCAAAAAGAGATCGCGCCCATCGCAGCTCAATTTGATGAAAGCGGCGAATTCCCGCATGCAACGATCAATAAAATGGGCAACCTGGGATTTATGGGCATCGAAGTCCCCGAACAGTACGGTGGCGCAGGCATGGACGCACTTGCTTATGTGCTCGCTCTCGAAGAGATTTGCAAAGTGGATGCTTCGCACGGTGTCATCATGTCAGTCAACAATTCCCTATATTGCCACGGCATTCTAAAATTTGGCACTGAAGAACAAAGGAAAAAATTCATTACACCCATCGCATCCGGCAAAGCCATTGGCGCGTATTCCCTCACCGAGCCCCAAAGCGGGTCGGACGCCGGCACCATGAAAAGCCGCGCCACGCGCGACGGCGGTTTCTATGTGTTGAATGGACACAAATCCTGGGTTACAAGCGGTCCCGTTGCAAATTACTTTGTCGTCTTTATGATGACAGACCCTGATAAAAAGCAAAAAGGCATGACAGCCTTTTTAGTGGATGGAAAGGCACCGGGTCTCATCCGTGGAAAGAAAGAACCGAAACTCGGCATCCGTGCTTCGGCAACCAGCGAATTGATCTTTGAAGACTGCCGCATCCCCGCTGAAAACAGGCTCGGTGAGGAAGGTGAAGGCTTCAAAATCGCCATGACCGTTCTGGACGCAGGACGCATTGGCATTGCGACGCAAGCGCTTGGGATTGCCGAAGCCGCCTATGAGGCGGCGAGGCAGTATGCGGGTCAGCGCGAAGCGTTCGGCCAGCCAATCGGCGCGTTTCAGGGGACGGGCTTTAAAATCGCCGATATGAAAACGCGCATCGAAGCATCCCGCCTGCTGATTTATAACGCCGCAATTGCAAAGGAAAAATCCAAACAAAGCGGCGGACGATATTCAATGGAAGCATCCATGGCTAAACTATTTGCATCTGAAACTGCCATGTTTGTTACGCACCAGGCTGTGCAAATTCACGGCGGCATGGGTTACAGCAGGGAATTGCCCCTCGAGCGTTATTTCAGGGATGCTAAGATAACAGAAATATATGAGGGCACGAGCGAGATCCAAAGGCTTGTCATCTCGCGTAGTGAACTTGGTTTGAAGTAGTGAAAGCCACCCTATTCCGCCAGCATGGCGGACCAGAAGTATTGGAATACACGGAATTCCCAACCCCTGAACCGAAAGCCGGTGAGGTTTTAGTTTGCCTGCATGCTGCGGCGCTTAATCGCATGGATGTGTTCGTGCGGAACGGTTGGCCGGGCTTAAAACTTGAACTCCCCCACATCAATGGAGCGGACGGCGCCGGCCGGGTTGCATGGCTGGGCGAAGGCACAACAGGGTTTAAAGTGGGAGAACATGTTGCCATCAACGCAAATCTTGGCTGTGGGGAATGTGATTTTTGTAAGGAAGGCCGCGACAATCTGTGCAATAAATGGCACCTGCTCGGCGAAACCATCCGTGGGACCTATGCTGAATATATTTGTCTGCCCGCACGACAGCTTTACAAATTACCGCATGATTTCGATTTCCATGCGGCTGCGGCTGCGGCATTGGTTTATCAGACTGCATGGCATTCGATGGTCAAGCGTGGTGGGGTAAAAGCCGGGGAAACAGTGGCTATTGTGGGCGCAGGCGGAGGCGTGAATTCTGCCAGCATCCAGATCGCAAAATACCTTGGCGCAAAAGTCATCGTGATCGGTTCAAACTCCAATAAATTGGAACGGGCTGAAGCGTTTGGCGCGGATATTTTGATCGACCGCTCACAGGAAGAAGATTGGTCGAAAGCGGTTTTTACCGCCTCCGGAAGACGCGGCGTGGACGTGATTGTGGATAATGTCGGCACGACATTCCCGTTGAGTTTGCGTGCGCTCAAAAAGGGCGGACGGCTGCTCACTGTCGGCAACAGCGGCGCGCCGCGATTTGAAATCGATAACCGTTACATATTTGCAAAACATCTTTCGATCATCGGCTCCACCATGGGCACGCTTGCAGACTTTGCCGAGGTGATGGACCTGGTGGTTGCTGGTAAACTTAAACCCGTTATCGACAAGACTTTTTCCTTGAAAGATGCCGCCGCAGCCCAGGAAAGATTATGGCGCGGCGATAATTTTGGCAAGATCACACTCGCAATTCAATAGGATGCGCATACAAAGGCGTTTCTCAACGCCGACGTAACTGGATATGAATTTTCTTAAACGATTCTCTTTATTCGAAGTTTCACTCATCGCTGTCATTTTGGGCATACATCTGTATGCAGCGCTCGCAGATCCATATACCTTTCCCAATGTATGGTTCAAACGCGACGACGCCTATTATTATTTCAAGGTTGCGCAAAATATTTCTGAAGGGAATGGCAGCACCTTCGACGGCATCAACCTGACCAACGGCTATCATCCCTTGTGGATGATTGTCTGCATTCCCATCTTCGCTCTCGCCCGCTTCGATCTGATCCTGCCTTTGCGTGTACTGCTGATGGTGGTGGCCGGCATTCACGCCGCAAGCGCAGTAATGATCTACAGGCTGGTAAAAAGCAATCTATCGCGTGCGGTTGCGATTTTAGCCGCGGTGTTTTGGGCATTTAATATTTACATCCACTACACTGTTTACGAATTTGGGCTGGAAACACCGCTCGTTGTGCTTACAGTCGTCTATTTCATCAATAAGCTTTCTCAATTTGAAAGGATATGGCGCACAAAACCAATTCCGTCCCGCGAGATCATGAAACTGGGGTTAATTGCGACAATCGTTATGTTCAGCCGTTTGGATCTGGTCTTTCTTGCAATTATTGCAGGGATATGGATCATCTTTCGCGGCAAACCTATCCGTTTCCTGCTTCCTTTGGACATGGTCATCATTTTCGTTTCCATGACGAGTTCTGTTGCATTGCGGACAGGTATTGTTCCGTATAACAACCTCTACGCTTCATCGGCTTTGGAGGCAACCTTCCTGACACTCATTGCCAAACTGGTTTCACTATATTTTTTCGGCACATATCAGCATCCGCGCACAAAATCCATGCGGGTCATATTCCGCCAAATTCTTTTTGCCGTTACAACCAGCACGGTGGTTACCGCTGGCATATATTTGCTCCTCGCTCAACTTGGCCCTGGGAGGGATTTTCCGCGCACCACCTTTATCCTGGACTGGGGTATCAGCCTGCTGCTTATCTCCGCGCTCAGACTGGCCGCACGCTGGTTCAGCAATAAAAACACGTCAAATCCCGAATCTCCCTTTCTTGAGTTCAAGGCAAATTCGAAGAACTGGCTCGCCGAAGGTTCTGCATATTATGGTGTGCTTGGCGGATTCCTTGCTCTGTATATGCTCTTTAATAAGATCTTGTTCGGCACATTCAGCCCTGTCAGCGGACAGATCAAACGCTGGTGGGGAAGCATGCCTAATACCGTTTACGACACTCCCGCTTCCAACTGGTTTTCCTTCCTCGGAATTGGCATGGGCGGGCCATTTGACACCTGGCAGCCCGCTTCGGATTTGTTTTCAGTGGTAGGAGAAGCTCTCCGCCCCCTGTACCCCGGCCCTGACAAAGTAGATGAGCGATACTATATTGCCATGTCCATTTTCTTCCTGCTCGGTATGGTCCTGCTGTTTATCAATAAACGCCGCTCATTGAGGGTCTTTTCAAAAATGGCGTTTATTCCACTTATCGCCGGCTGCGGGATTCAGGTTCTTTCATATTCAGCAAGTTCATACGGTGGAGCAAAGGAATGGTATTGGGCAAGTCACATGGTGCTAATAACACTCGCTGGCAGCTTCTTCATCGACCTCATCCTGAAACCGTTCCAAAAAATGAAAATCACCCGTCTCGCACTGGAAGTAACTTCAATTCTGGTTGGGGCAACGCTTGCGTACAATCTTGGAAATTTTGTAGTCACCTTCATGCGGCATGATTATTTTCCTGCGGACCGTCCCTACATGGAAGTTTTGGAATATCTTGAAGAGAATACCCCGCCCGGCAGTGTTATCGGCATGACCGGCGGAGGGAACATCGGATACCTGATACATGACCGTACCATCGTCAACATGGATGGGTTAATCAACAGCTATGAATATTTCCGTGCCTTGCAAAACCAGGAAGCGCCCACATTTTTGTACGAGCGCGGGATGACAATCATCTTTGCAAACCCACAACTGCTCGCAGTTCCACCCTACTACGGTCAATTTGCCCCATATCTCGAGAGATACAGCAGTTATGGCGGCAAGGGGTTATTGTATTTACTGGAAGAACCGAAATACTAGGAGATATAATTTTGAAAACCGGATTTATCTCTTTAATGATTTTCATCCCGCTTGCGGCGTGTATCTCACCCCAGGCAACGCCTCAAAACACAACCACTCAGCCTGCACCTTCTTTTACAGCAATCCCCACGCTGACACCGCCGCTGCCAACCCCGACCTATGGAGTTTCTCCACTTGATGATGCGGAAAACATCGTCTATTATTTTGCGCCAGACATGTGTAACGCCAAATGGGTCAACAATGGACAAGAACTTCCCTGCCCTGGCACTAACGGGCAGATCGGTTCCGGGTATGTTGGTTTTCTTACAGAAGCGGACCTGGGCTTAAACTACAAAGCAAATGCACTGTTGACAATTCCCTCACAGGATCATGATTTTTATGCCATCTTCGGTACCTTTCCCGCCCAAAAAATAGAATTTGCAGATTTTTTCCGCACTCAACTGTATTGCATGCCCGAAACCCAATGTGATGTCACATTTTCTCTCGGATACATTGACGGAAGCGGAAAATTAATTGAACCCTTCCCGTCCTGGTCTTATAACTACACAGAACTCCCGCGGCTGATCAATTTCCCGTTGGATATTCTCACAGGAAAAACAGTGCAACTCACTTTGATCGTGCGCGATAACGGAGATCCCACCGAAGACTTCGCAGTTTGGGTTGAACCGCGCATTTTCAGGCATCCTGACATCTTCACACCCACACCGTAACCATGAAACGTCCTTTCCCTGTAACCCTTACGCTCTGGCTGGTGTTAATCACTATGGCCTGGAACTTCCTGCGTGTATGGACCTCCATTGCGTGGAATAACGTATTAATTGAGTTCTCCGCCAGTCTCCCGCCTGCAATCAGCGCAGTCATAGGCGGGATATGGATTGTGACCGGCTTGGTTATATACTGGGGCATTTGGCAGGGAAAAGCATGGGCTGGGAAAGTGCTCTTTGGGGCCGCCGCAGGTTACACGGTCTGGTATTGGAGCGAGCGGTTTTTTTTTCAAAATCCGCGACCAATTGCGATATTTGCTGTTATAGTCAATCTGGGATTGCTTATCCTGATCTTCCTTGCCACTAAATCACTTTCGAGAGAGGCTCATGAACGAAAATTCGAAAATCCAAAAGTTGAATGAATTACAGGCGCAATCACGCCTTGGCGGAGGCCAGGCACGAATTGACGCACAACATAAGAAGGGGCGCCTGACCGCACGCGAAAGACTGGACTTGTTATTGGACAAAGGCTCATTTCGCGAAGTGGATCCTTTTGTTGTGCATCGCACACATGATTTTGGGCTAGATGAACAAAAGATCATGAGCGACTCGGTAGTGACAGGCTGGGGTACGGTGGAAGGGCGGCTCGTGTATGTGTACTCGCAGGATTTCACTGTATTCGGTGGAAGTCTCGGTGAAGTGCACGCTGAAAAAATTTGCAAGATCATGGACATGGCGATGAAGAACGGGGCGCCAGTCATTGGGTTGAACGACTCTGGCGGCGCGCGCATTCAAGAGGGCGTTGTCGCGCTCGGCGGCTACGCGGATATTTTTCTGCGCAATACCATGGCATCGGGCGTTATTCCACAAATTTCTGCAATTATGGGACCCTGTGCAGGCGGAGCGGTGTACTCGCCCGCGCTCACAGATTTTATTTTCATGACCCGCAACACATCCTATATGTTCGTTACCGGACCTGACGTTGTAAAAACCGTAACTCACGAGGAGGTAACCCAGGAAGAGCTGGGCGGTGCAGGCGTACATTCCGAAAAATCAGGTGTGTGCCATGTTGCCGCAGACAGTGAAGCGGATACGCTATATCTCATCCGCAAATTGCTCGGCTATCTGCCGCAGAACAATATGGAGGATCCGCCTTTTGTTTCAGGCGATGATCCCCTGCGCATGGAAGAGGGATTGAATAGCATCGTTCCCAATGATGCGAATAAGCCGTATGATATTAAAGAAGTGATTAACCTGATCGTGGATGGCGGACAGTTCTATGAAATCCACGAAAATTACGCGCAGAATATCGTGGTCGGTTTTGCGCGTTTGGGCGGGCACTCTGTCGGCATCATTGCAAACCAGCCGGCAGTGCTGGCAGGCGTGCTGGATATCGACTCAAGCGAAAAAGCCGCGCGCTTTGTCCGCTTCTGTGACGCGTTCAACATCCCCATCATCACATTTGTGGATGTGCCTGGGTTTTTACCTGGAACGGTCCAGGAGCATCACGGCATCATCCGCTCCGGCGCGAAACTGCTGTATGCATATTGTGAAGCGACTGTGCCAAAACTGACCGTCATCACGCGCAAAGCCTACGGCGGCGCATACGACGTGATGTCGAGCAAACACATTCGCGGCGATATAAATCTCGCCTGGCCGACGGCTGAGATCGCCGTGATGGGACCCGACGGCGCGGTGAATATCATCTTCCGCAAGGAACTGGATGCGGCAAAAGACCCCGTGAAAAAGAAAGCCGAACTGGTTGCGGATTACAAGGAAAAATTCGCAAACCCTTACATCGCCGCACAGCGCGGATACATTGACGATGTGATCGAGCCGAAGGAAACCCGCCCGCGATTGATCAATGCACTGGAAATGTTGAGCAACAAACGCGACGCGAATCCCGCCAAGAAGCACGGAAACATACCGTTATAACCATGACAACCAAAAAATCACTCATGTTCAAAAAAGTCCTTGTCGCAAATCGCGGCGAGATCGCGGTCCGCATCATTCGCGCCTGCCGCGAACTCGGCATTGGGACTGTCGCCGTTTTTTCGGAAGCAGACCGCAGCGCCCTCCACGTCCGCTATGCGGATGAGGCTTATTTGATCGGGCCCGCCCCCTCGCGCGAATCGTATTTGCGAGCTGACAAGATTTTTGATGTTGCCAAAAAATCTGGCGCGGATGCGATCCACCCTGGATATGGTTTTCTGGCAGAGCGCGAAGATTTTGCCACCAAATGCGCCGATCTTGGAATCAAATTTATTGGGCCCAATCCATCGTCCATTGCGGCGATGGGAGATAAAGGCAAGGCGCGCGCCACCGTTATTAAGGCGGGCATTCCTGTTGTGCCCGGCACAGAAGCTGTCGGCAATATGACCGATGACGATCTGCTAAAGATCGCACCCACAATCGGCTTCCCGCTGCTGATCAAGGCTACTGCGGGCGGCGGCGGAAAAGGCATGAGGGAAGTCAAAAGCCTCGAGGAAATGCCGACCCTGCTGGCGTCCGCGCGCCGCGAAGCGGAATCCGCGTTTGGTGATGGAAATGTCTATCTTGAAAAATTGGTCGAAGGCGCGCGTCATATCGAATTCCAAATCATGGCGGATTCATTTGGGAACGTGATCCATTTGGGCGAGCGCGAATGTTCCATTCAACGCCGTCATCAAAAACTGCTGGAGGAAGCGCCTTCTTCGTTCCTGGATGATGAATTGCGTGAAAGAATGGGAAGTGTGGCGGTCAAAGCCGCGCAAGCCGTGGACTATGTCAATGCCGGCACGATCGAATTTCTGGTGGATAAAGACCGTAATTTTTATTTTCTGGAAATGAATACACGCCTGCAAGTGGAACATCCGGTAACGGAAATGGTGACAGGTGTGGATATCGTCGCCGAACAAATCCGCGTCGCACGCGGCCGGCAATTGAGCTATACACAAGAGCAGATTCAAACCAATGGGCATGCGATCGAGTGCCGCATCAATGCGGAAGACCCTTTCAACGGGTTCATGCCATCCACAGGACGGATCACGCATAGCTTGATTCCCACCGGCCCCGGCGTCCGCGTGGATACCGGTGTTTATCCGGGTTTTGAGATCACTCCATATTATGACCCGATGATCGCAAAATTAATCGTATGGGGCGAGACGCGCGCACAGGCCATTTTGCGAATGCGCCGCGCACTGGAAGAATATCGCATTGTCGGCGTGCGGACGAATATTCCATTCCACCAAACCCTGATGGATTCGCACCGCTTTATGGGCGGACAGTTTGACACACGCTTCGTGGAAGAACGCTTTTCCATGAATGACGCGGTGGAAGCCCGTGCGGCCAATACGGAGATTGCGGCCATTCTCGCCACACTGGTTTCCCATCAACAAAGTGAGCGCAACGCAAACATCGTCAGACGAAACGAACGCGACACAAGTAACTGGAAATGGGTCGGTCGCTGGGAACGCATGCACCGCTAGCGATTCAGGGTTGAGGTCAAATAATGAAATATATTACAACGATTGATAATAAAGAATTTGAGATTGAAATTGTGGATGAACGCCACATCCGCATCGGTGAGCGCTTGCTTGAAGTTAACTTTAAATCAGTCAGCGGACAGCCTGTCTTTTCCCTGATCCTTGACGGCAAGTCTTATGAATCCTTCGTTTATCAAGGCGAAGAGGACTGGGAAGTTCTGATACGCGGACGTCAGTATCAAGTCAAAATCGAGGATGAACGGGAAAAGCGTTTGAAGGCCGCGGCAGGCGGAGGCGTGATCGAAGGAGGCGAGTTCCATCTCAAGGCCCCGATGCCCGGGCTGGTCGTCTCGATCCTGATAGAGGAAGGGCAGGAAGTGAAGAAGGGACAGGTCATGCTGATCCTCGAATCCATGAAGATGCAGAATGAACTTAAAGCCCCGCGCGACGGCGTCATGGGACGCGTGCGTGTCAAGGCAGGCGAAAGTGTGGAACAAAGACAAACCCTGCTGAGTGTGCATTAATCGCCATGAATGGGCATGAAACCGAAGTAAAATTTTATGTACGGGATTTAAGTAAGATGGAAACGCGCCTTCTTGAATTGAAGGCGCAATTGATTCAACCGCGCGTCTATGAGATCAATTTTCGCTACGACCTGCCCGATAGAAGCTTGCGAGCCAACGGACACGTGCTGCGCTTAAGACATGATACGAATGCGATCCTGACGTACAAAGGCCCCAGCCGCGTGATTGACGGAGTGTTCTCGCGCACGGAACTGGAAACTACAATTGGCGATCTCAAAACTACACAGGGCATCCTTAAAGCCCTGGGTTATGTTCAGACCTTGATCTATGAAAAATACCGTGCAATTTATGAGATAAACGAATACCGCATCATGCTGGATGAGCTTCCTTATGGGGATTTTGTGGAGATTGAAGGCTCCGATGCAGCGAGCATCCGCAAAATGGCTTTACATATGGGACTGGACTTTGAATCCGCAGTTGGCGCTGGTTATGCAAGGATCTTTGAAAACTATAATTCAAAGTATGGCTTGCCCCCCAGTGACCTGACCTTTGAGGCGCTCCACGGAAAAAAGCCATCACCCGAAGAATTAAACGTCCGCGCTGCTGATTAACACAATTATCCCGCAAGCCTCAAAAAGCCTGCGGGATAATTCTTTTTTACCTTATTCTGCATACTGTGTCAATTTTGGCAGGGATTGCAAGTAGAGCCAGATTGCTTTTAATTCATCATCATAGAATTTACTATAATCCTTCCATGGCATATTCTCATTCAATTCATGTCCGCTGGGTGTGACACCCGTTCGTAGCGTGCTGATGAACTCATCTTCCGTCCAAAAACCGAGTTCGCCGCCGGGGGTTAAGTTTGGTGAAATCCATTTATCTGTCGGGTCGGGAGAGGGTCCACCCGCCAGCTCCTGTCCATGACACAGGCGGCAATCGTTAATGTTCATAAGATATTCCCCATATTCCACACTCGCACCACGTTCGGGCGCAGTTACGCGGACATTGTGACTCACCACTTCCACAGGCAAATCACCAAGTACTCCAGCCCCCGCCATGGTTTTCGCCAACGGCGTGAAATTTTGTCCATTCGTCTTATGATCCACAGGCGGGACAGTTTTGATGTAGGCAATGATTGCGCCCAGATCTTCGTCACTCAAATGTGCTGTGGAAGGAACAGCGACCATAAATATGGGCTTGCCCTCCTGGTCGATACCATGTCGAATGGCGCGCACATAATCTTCCGTTGTAAAGTCAATCCCGATTCCACCTTCGCCAGATGTGAGGTTGGCAGAGTCGATCTTCCCAAGCGGTCCGCCATCGAACCAATTCACGACACCGCTCAAATCCTCTCCATGGCAACCCTGGCACAACGTCTCAGCGCGATGTTTGCCATATTCGATGCTTGCCGCATCCGTAGGAAGGACAATGTTAGATGGCGGGAAATCATACACTTTGTTGAGGCGGGCATTGCCCATAAAGTAAAACACCGCCGCCAGTACAAGGATCAAACCAACCAACGAACCAAGCACGATACCGATCCATTTGAATACCTTTTTCATTTTTCATTCTCCTATAGCAATATTAACTAAAACGGCTTGGCGGTCATCAGCCAGGCGATGATGGCGAATCCGCCATAGCCGATGACGGTCAGCAAAACGGGATTCGTCTTCGCCAAAATCGCAAAGACTTCCTCATCGCTTTTGGCGGGTTCAGGCGGGAACCACTTCCCTTTGACGTTGTAGCGAATCCCCGCGGCTTTGCGGGCTTCACCATAGATCCCGCCGCCGAATGCCATCATCAAAATGACAATGACGATCAGCAGAACAACCGAGACCCAGATCCAGCCGAACTTCCACCATGAACCTTGAAAGCCCGCGATGATGCCAAAAATGAAGAAGGCATAAAGTGTGTTGAACATTATAGGATACGAAGCCGCTGAAAGGTCAAGCAGGGCGCGGATTCTTTGTACATCGCGTTCTTTTTTCAAGGCGAACGCCACTGCCGCCGAAACGCCATGCGCGAGCAGATATCCAAAAACGGAAATGACATGCAGAAAGACAATAATTTTGTAAAGCATTTGATTCTCCTTTGGTGAAATTTAATTATTCAGCCTGCGCCTGCCGCAGGAACAGAATCCCTGTGGCAATAATTGTTAGATGCAGAACAATGAATCCGATATAGAACAGCGCGGCATATCCCTGCGAAATCATGTAAAGGTCATCCAAAATGCCGCGCACAATTTCCAACGCCACCACCAGCCAGACGATTGATAGGTTTTTCAATGGATCGCGCGAAGCCCATAGCATGAAAGCGCCTGTGACGATCAAATCCAGCCCGAACATAAAACTAAAATCAAGCAAGCCGTGATACGTCACACCCGAAGTTTCTACGCCAGACAACATCATTGGCAATCGGGCAGTATTCAGCACAGGAATAAACCCAACACCCAACAAAAAATAGAGTATTCCAACAACTCGAAACCACCATTTCAGTTTATTCATTTTGACATCTCCTTTTTGTTTGAGTCATCTTCGGACGAATCCTTCATCCATCGTTCGAGAAAAGCGGTAAGTTCGTCAAGATTTTTTAAGCCAATACGCTCCTCCTCATGCGAGTCCTGCAAACTCAAACGCCATGCAACGTGTTGACCGTCCGCGTCACGCTCCTCCCACACAAGCAGGACGAAATGGTGATATTGAGGTGGACGGGGTTGTGAAATCTCGGTCATATACACTGGCAATCCATTCTTGGTTGTGATATTCTTGTCCGCATTATATAAAGTCATCGTTTAGAAATCATTTATTAAAAGACAGACCCTAAAGGTTTTCTTTGCAACCACACTCATAATTCAACGCAGATCCCCTGCAAACATAACAACCCCATTTGCAGGAAAAACCTTTATGGTCTTTGCATGAATGGAGCGCATTGCAAGACCTAAAATTTTATCTCCTCGGCGGGTTGCAAATCACGCGCGCCGACACCCCCATCACCAACTTCATCTCCAACAAGATTCCCGCCTTGCTGGCTTATCTCGCCGTCACACACCGCGCCCATTCGCGCGATAAACTAGCAGCCTTGCTCTGGGGCGAAATGTCCGATACCGATGCAAAAAATAATCTTCGACAAGCACTCACCAACCTACGCAAAATAGCAGATGAATACCTGATCATCACACGCGACTCGATTGAATTTACGGGGGACTGTTTTCTTGACTCTTCCAAATTTGAATCTGATATTAAAAACGCTTCATCCCTCGACCATCAGCCTGCTTCGGTTATTCTGACAAATTCGCTTACGCTGTACCGCGGCGACTTCCTTGAAGGCTTCTACGTCCGTGACGCGCCCGACTTCGAAGATTGGATGCTCGCCGAACGCGCCCGCCTGCGTGAAATCGCGCTCCAAGCCCTGCACCGACTCACAGAAATCGAAATGAGCAGAGCGAATTACCTCGCCACGCTTGATTCAACATCTCGCTTGTTAGCCTTCGACCCCTGGCGCGAAGAGGCGCATCGCCAGCGCATGTCTGCACTTGCCCGTGCTGGTCAACGTTCTGCCGCGCTCGCGCAATATCAAACCTGTCGAAGAATCCTTGAGAAGGAACTTGGAGTCGAACCATCAGCGGAAACAACATCTTTATACGAACAGATCCGTGCCACAACCAACGTATCTCAACACAACCTCCCAGCCAGCACAACGTCCTTCATCGGGCGCGAGTCCGAGTTGGCAGAGATCGCTGTCAGATTGCTGGATGTCAATTGCAGGGTATTAACTTTGGTCGGCGAAGGAGGCGTGGGCAAGTCCCGTTTGGCGTTGCAAGCCGCGCAGAGTCACGTCAATCATTTTTTGGGCGGCGTTTGGTATATCCCGCTTGCCTCTGTCAAAGTTATAGATGGTTTATTTTTATCCATTGCCAGCGCGCTTAAAGTGAATGGTTCAGGTGGAGATCAGATCAAAGAATATTTGCAGGATAGAAATATGCTGCTCATTCTCGATGGCATGGAACATCTGATCAACGACGCCCTTCTCCAATGGATCGCCGACCTGCTTCGAGCATCGCCAAATTTGAAACTGCTCGTCACATCGCTTGCGCGCTTGAGCATTCAAGCTGAGACCCTGTTGGAAGTACGCGGCTTGCCACACGATGCAAACGCGTCATCGCCTGCGTCAAAACTCTTTCTGGAACGCGCCCGACAGCTCAAACCTGATTTCAATCCAAACACAGAGGATGTCTTGGCAATTGCGCGTTTGTGCGAACTCGTTGACGGCACACCGCTTGCATTGGAGCTTGCCGCCGCCTGGGTGCGCGGACTTTCCATGCCAGATATCGTCAAAGAGATCGAACGCAATCTCGACATCCTGACAACGTCGCAACTTGACATGCCGCAACGTCACCGCAGTATGCGCGCGGTCCTCGATCATTTCTGGCATTTACTTTCTGTTGAAGAGCAAATTATTTTTCAAAAACAAACAGTCTTTCGCGGCGGATTCACCAGAGATGCGTTCCAGGAAATCACTGGCGCAAACCTTGCCATGCTTTCGAGGTTCGTGGACAAATCCGCCATCCGCTTCGGAGAGGATGGACGCTATCGCAGACATTTCCTAATGGCGCAATATGCGAGGCTGCGCTTAAGAGAAAAGCCCGCATTGGAAAGAAAAACACGTGAGCGCCATGCGCGCCACTTCAGTATATTCGTAAAGCAATTGGAAGCGGAGTTATTAGGCGGTCAGCCGCAAAAAGCTTTACCACCCCTGCTCGCAGATTTGGATAACATCCGCATTACATGGGATTGGGCGGTTGAACATCAGGATGCATCCATCATCAACGATATGTCCGATTCCATTATGCAAGCCTTTGACCTGACTGGGCTGTATCGCGACGGACTCGAAATGGCAAAAAGCGCTTTCGAGTCTTTGGCTTCATTACCAGAACCTGTTTCGCGCGAAGCTACCATTGCAAAAGGAAGAGCAATCGGGCTGACAGGCGCGTTCCTGTTCAGGCTGGGGGAATATCAACAGGCAATGGGCAACTGCAAAAAATCCATGCAAATTCTTGAAGATGCGCGTCCGCACATTGCGTATGCGCACACTCTCATTTATGCGGGCGCGTCAGCATTTGGCTTGGAAGACTTTGAAAGCGTGGTTTCTTATTGGCAAATGGGAGCAAAAGAATATCAGGCTGTCGGCTCAAAGTGGGGCGAAACAACCAGCAACGCAAATCTGGCTGAGGCAATGGTCTCCTTGGGCGATCTAAAAAACGGCAAAGTCCATGCAGAGTACGCGCTTGCAATGGCACAGGAGATGAAAAACTCCGAAATGATTGGCACTGCATTAACCAACCTGGCTTCCATTGCCATACTGGAGGAGAATTTTATTGAAGCAACCAAATTTGCAGAAGAGGCATTGAGCAGCCACCAACAGGTCGGTCACGATGCGCATATCGCCAATGCGCTGGCAGTTCTTGCGAAAATTGCATTCAAACAAAATAACCTTGGAGAGTCCCGCCAGCTCCTTGAAGAAAGCATTGGAATCTTGAAACGGGTCGGCAATCACTTATATCTCGAACAACGGACGCAGGAACTGAACGAAGTTTTATCAGCGCAAAATCTATAAGCGCCCAGTTTACATTTCGCCATTTCCAACTTGACTTTACGGCGCAGAATACCATACTCAAACAGGAGGTAAAAATGAAATTCCAAGGCATGGATGTTCTCTCAAAATATGTTCCCGAATTGAATACAGCAGGCGGCAGAATGCGGATTGCCCTCTATGCGTTAGCCTTGTTCGCGCTGGTCACTGCCTATTTCATCATCACAGATAATATCCCCACCTGGAGCATTGACAGCCAAATCATTATCATCGCGCTTGGATTCCTCGTCTTGAGCCTGTTCTTCTCGCGCAAACAAATCTACAAGGAAAAATATGGGGAACTCGCCTATCGCAATGCCTTCGCTCATTACGCCATGCCTGGGCTGGCACTGGTCTTTGCAGCCATCGCACATGCAAGCTATATGAACGGTCCCTTCATCCCGCCAGGCTGGTGGACAATCGTTTTCTTCGCACTGGGCTGGTTCATGCTCTGCATCGGCGCAATATTATGGATTCGCAGTGTCTTTGCATATGGCGCGGATAATCTTGCACTGCTTTATGTCTATTATCCCGAAGAAGGCCAAATTATCAACTCCAGCATTTATGGCATCTTGCGGCATCCAGTTTACGCGGGCGTCCTGCGCGTGGGCATCGGGCTGGCATTGCTCAATGGCAACGCCAACGCCATCGCATTTGCCATCCTCATGCCGCTCGGACTCACAAGTTGGATTCGCCTCGTGGAAGAAAAAGAATTGACCGAACGCTTCGGACAATCCTATCTTGATTATCGCAAGCGCATCCCAGCCTTCTGGCCGCGATTGCGTGATTTAGGAAGCTTTTTCAAATTTTTGATCGCGGGAGGATAATCCATGAGTACCTTGAATAAGCGACCTAACCGATTGCTAAAATTTTTCTTCAAGATTCCAGTCTGGCTTCACAAAATGGGTTTGGGCGGATGGGAATGTTTGATTGGCGCACAGTGGATGTTGATCACAACCGCTGGTCGTAAAACCGGCAAGCGCCGCGAAGTCATGGTGGATGTCATGGATTACAACAAAGCCACCGACACTTATTACATAGAAGCTGCTTATGGCGCACACGCCGACTGGTTCAGGAATATACAAAGCAATCCAATCTTTGAAGCGCAGGTCGGGCGCAGAAAATTCAAAGCGCGCGCGAATGCAATTTCCAGCGAAGGCGCAGGTGAAATGCTCGTTCAATTCTATCGCCGCAAACCTGCCTATACCCGATCCGTGATGGCCATGGCTGGAATGAAATTCAAAAATGAAGATGATCTGCGCGTCATCGGAGAAGGCTTGACGCTTCTGGCTGTCAAACCCGAGAAGGAGTGAAAATCAAATCTCCCCATCCTTCTTCCACGATACCGACTCAACCTCCCCATCCGTATCCAACAACAATGGCAGCAGGGATTTCATTGCAGCAGAGACTCCTGAAGTGAAATAACGAATGCCCGCACCCTGCCCAGCCTGATTCATCATCCCCTCCGCCTCCAGCAGACGTTTCACCTGTCTCGCCACCGACGGAGCTGGGTCTATCACCCGAACATTCTCTCCTGCAATCTGCCTGATCAGCGGGATCACAAACGGGTAGTGTGTACATCCGAGCACAACGGTATCGATATTTTTCTCCAACATGGGAAGCAAGGCATCTTCAAGGATTGCGCGTGTTTTTGGTGAATCAAGCTCCCCCGCCTCAATTTGATTAACCAGCCCCGGACAAGTATGCTGGAATAATTCCACGCCTGCCCCAAATCGCTCCACGACAGAAGCATATAACGCACCTTGAAATGTAGCCGGGGTTGCCAGTACGCCCACCCTGCCTGTCTGCGTTTTTTCAGCAGCAGGTTTGACGGCAGGTTCCATGCCCACAAATGAAATTTCTGGGAAGGTTACGCGCAAATATTTCAACGCCGCCGCAGATGCAGTATTGCAGGCTACGACAATTATTTTCGAATTGTGCTTGAGTAAAAACCTTGTGATCCGCTCTGAATATTTCTGTATTTGCGCCATTGAGCGCGGACCGTATGGCACATGCGCCTGATCTCCGAAATAGATCAGATCTTCATCAGGCATAAGTTCGCGAATGGAACGCAGGACTGAGAGCCCGCCGATACCAGAGTCAAATACACCGATGGGGTGGTCAAATATTGTCATGCAGGAATGATACTATGGGATTTGTAATTCGTGATCCCTGCTAATGTTTATTTTTTCCTGCGCAGTCAAAGCAACTTCACACTATTTCCCCGCAGCGACAAAGGATTTGAATAATCTCTGCATGGCAGGCTGGTCTGTCAACCATTCAGGATGCCATTGTACTGCCACGGCATAGGGATGATCCGGAATTTCCACGACTTCCACCAAACCGTCGGGCGCGCGACCTGCCACGCGCAAGCCTGGCGCGATATCCTTCAAGCCCTGGTGATGCAAACTGTTGACTTTCAAGAGGGTTTCGCCAAAGATTTCCGCAGAGCGCGTTGTCTCATCCACATTCACGGGATGAACAAGGACTCTGCGCAAGTCGCCGGGATAGTCATGATCCAGAGCGCCCTTCAACTGATCGTGAATATGGGTATAAAGCGTGCCGCCCAAAGTCACGTTCATCACCTGGGCGCCGCGACAGATTCCCAGGATCGGCTTACCGTCATTAACGGCGGCGCGCATCAAAGTGATCTCGGTAATGTCCCGCGCCTCGTCCACCTCGCCAATTCTCGGGTGATCTAAGCCGTTGAAAAATTCAAGAGAGATATCTCCTCCGCCAGAGAAGAGAATGCCGTTGAGATGGAAATACAAATCGAGGTAGTCCTCTTCAGGCAGATTTGAGGGAATCAGCACGGGCAAGCCGCCTGCCTGCACAATTGAATTGATGTATGAATGTTGAAGCGAGGTCAGCGGATGTCCATCCCCATCCCTGCCGTTGCGGGTGGTGATTCCAATGAGTGGTTTTGACATGGCGACTCCAAAATAAAAAAGACCCCAAAGGTCTTGAAGACCTTCAGGGTCTTTCCAGAAACCCTAGTCGAATTTTTGCTTGAGACGTGCGCTCTTGCCCGTGCGGTCGCGCATAAAATACAATTGTGCGCGTCGGACTTTGCCATGGCGCTCCACAACGATTTTATCGATACGCGGGGAGCGAAGGAGAAAGGTACGTTCCACGCCAATGCCATTGGATGCCATACGCCGAACGGTGACATTGGCATCGTTGCCGCTTTTGCGCAAACGTATCACAATGCCCTTGAACTCCTGGATACGCTCGCGATCACCTTCCTTGATCTTGACATGCACACTGACCGTATCGCCAGCACTTAGCTGCGGGATATTTTCATTTACTTTGGCCTCCACGGCCTTCACAAAATCTGTCATTTTCGTTCTTCCTTACTTTTTGATATGGTTTCCAAAACGCGACTGTGGATTATAGCATGCATATTAAAGGTTCACAAGACCAAACCTAACTGTATTTTCTGACAGCCAGCACGGCATTGTGTCCCCCAAAACCAAAGGCATTACTTATGGCTAATGAAATTTTTACTTCACGCGCATGATTCGGGACGTAATCCAGATCACATTCAGGGTCGGGGGTTTCGTAGTGAATTGTGGGAGGCAAAATGCCCTCCCGAATTACCTGCACGCAGAAGATCGCCTCCAAGGCGCCGGTTGCGCCCATCATGTGCCCTGTCATGGACTTGGTGGAAGAGATCGGAAGTTTATACGCCAAATCTCCAAAAGCTGCTTTTACGGCGCGAGTCTCTGCCTGGTCATTCAGGAGCGTTCCTGTCCCGTGCGCGTTAATATATCCAAGATCTTCAGCGTTTGCTTTTGCAGAGGATAAAGCCATCAGCATGGCCGCCGTGCCGCCAGCGCCGTGTTCATGCGGAGCAGTGATATGATAGGCGTCCGCGGTAGCGCCATAACCTGCCAGTTCCGCCAGGATGTTCGCACCGCGCGCTTTTGCGTCTGATTCACGTTCAAGCACCAGCACAGCCGCACCCTCGCCCATCACCAGGCCGTCCCGGTTTTTATCAAACGGCTGAGGCGTCATGGAATAATCATCATTACGGCGCGACATCGCGCCAACCCGATCAAACGCCGCCACACCGGTGGAGGTGATCGTGGCTTCAGATGCGCCGGCAAGAGCCGCATCGATCATGCCGGTCCGCAACATCATCAAAGCCATGCCAATTCCATCCGAGCCGGAGGCGCAGGCGGAAGCCACAGAAAAGCACGGTCCCTTGATCCCAAACTCAATCGCCGCCATACCCGCGCCGCCATTGGACATCAACATGGGTATCAAAAACGGACTCACGCGCCGCGGTCCTTCCGTGAAGTTTGTCAGTATGGCATCCTGTAACGATTGCAAGCCGCCGATGGCAGACGAAATAATGACGCCGATCCTTCCAGCGTTTTTTTCAGTAATTTCCAAACCGGCCTGAAGCAGGGCCTGCTTTGCCGCCGCAATTGCAAATTGTTCAAAACGGTCGCGCCGGCGGGATTCCTTCGCATCCATGAAATCTTCGGGCTTGAAATTCTTCACTTCGGCGGCAATATGAACCTGCAAGGGTGAAGAATCAAATATAGTTATGGGGCCAACGCCAGAAACGCCGGCAATCAAATTTCCCCAGGTTTCTTTTACACTCAAGCCAAGGGGATTAACCGTCCCCATGCCTGTAATAACAATGCGATCCTGCATTTCTCCTCCAACGGAAAATTTATTATAGATGTATACAGATAATGAAACCCCGAGAGATAAAAATCGTCACGCTGAACATAATCCCTCGCCTTTCCCCCGATCCAACCTGCTCGACCCAAAAGGCATTCATCCACCTCAGGCTATTGCACGGCCCTCATGCAATCACAGGCCGTAATGCAGCAGGTAAGAGATAAATCCAGATCGCTTTTTGTTAAATTGCGTAAGACCAATTGTCTGGTTAAGCAATAATGGGTCACTCGCCAGGCTTGGGAATGTAATCGCCTTCCACCCATTCTTCGCCGTTGGGACCTACTTCCTTTTTCCATACGGGGACAATTTCTTTGAGGCGATCTATACCATATCGCGCAGCATCGAAGACGCCGGTGTCGCGATGTGCGGCTGTACAGGCAATTAAAATCGTTGGGGTCTTTGGGTACAATCTGCCAATCCGCTGGACAATGGCAATCCCTTCGATAACAGGCCACTTATCACGGATCTCATCGGCAACCTGCTTCATTTTGGCTTCCGCCATTGGGACATAAGATTCGTATTCGAGATATTCCGTCTCATGCGGGTTCGCACGCGTTGTCACGCCGCGCACCATACCGGCAAAGATCGCCGCTGCACCCGTACTGGTGAGCGTGACCTTCGAGAGCAGATCGTTCAGGTCAAGTTCAGATTCGGTGATGAAGAAAATTGTGGGAAGAGTGGACATAAGTTTTCTGATCCGCGATGCGTAAATCGTAATTTCATCCGCCCGAGACGGGTGGAAACATGCCGATCTCTGCGCTCGGCGGGACTATGGTTTCATCAAACGCATATTCGCGATTGATTGTGATGAGAACTGACTTCAAGGAATCTTTCAAATTTGGATAGTCGGTTGAAAGTTTATCTTTCAAACCCTGTATTGTCATATCCACAGGAATATCCATTTCCATGGACTTGGCCCCGGCACGGTCACGTATGGTCGCAAAAAACAAAAGTTTAATATGGTTCATCTCTATATCCAAACATCATTGGGGGCTGTAAGATCATCTTTCACGTCGCCAGTGTTGACAGTACCCGCTGGCTCGATCAACAGGATATGGCATTCGTCTTCGGCTACAGGTTTGTGTTCCATACCTTTTGGGACAACGAACATCTCTCCCTCTTTCAACACGACCCTGCCATCTCGTAGCAATATTTCCAATTGACCCTTGACGACAATAAATACTTCGTCCGTTTCGGGATGGTCGTGCCAAACGAATTCTCCCTGTACTTTTGCCAATTTAAGGTGATAGTCGTTCAATTGAGCAATAATCCCCGGCGACCAATGCTCGGAAATTTTCCCTAGTTTTTCCTCAAAATTAATCGATTGATAATTCATATTATTCATTGATTACATCCCCAGATCGACCGCCATGTTTTTCAACGAGACGGATATTCTGAATCCTCATGGTTTTTTCGGCGGCTTTCGCCATGTCATAAACCGTCAATGCCGCAACCGAGACAGCCGTCAATGCTTCCATCTCGACCCCAGTTTTGCCAATCAATTTGACGGTGGCAGTGATCACAACGCCAGGCAGGGATTCGTCGAGAGCGAGGTCCACGTCAATTTTCGAGAGTTGAAGAGGATGACATAACGGAATCAGGTCCGAGGTCCGTTTTGAGGCGGTGATGCCTGCAATTTGCGCCACGGTGAGTACGTCCCCTTTTCTGATCTGCCCGGCCCTGATCAAATCCAATGTCTCTTTTTTCATGTGGACTTCGCCGCGGGCGATTGCGACCCGCTCGGTATCCGGTTTGTTGCCAACGTCCACCATATTGGCATGGCCGTGTTCGTCAATGTGAGTTAGTTTTGACATGGCTTGAATTATACACTGGTATAATTCGCCCGCATGGACGGTATTTTAGGACACCAAATTGGCGGCTACAAAGTGCAGACCTCGGTTTACGAGGGACCGCTCGATCTTTTACTTAATCTGATCGAGCATGCCGAACTGGACATTACCGCCATTTCACTTGCAACAGTAACAGATCAATATCTGTCTTATCTGCATGGGCTGGAACAGTTAATGCCCGATGAAATTTCAGCTTTTCTTGTCATCGCGGCAAAATTGGTGCAGATCAAATCAGAGGCCCTACTGCCGCGTCCGCCTGAACGCGAACCAGGCGAAGAAGATCCGGGCACGGAACTTATCGATCAATTAATTCTTTACAAACACTACAAGGAAATTGCGGGCTGGCTGATGGAACGGCAGGAAAACGATCTGCGCACATACCTGCGTGTTGCGCCGCCGCCGAAAGTGGAAGCCAAACTTGATCTTTCCAACTTAACGCTGGAAGGATTGTTTGCGGCAGCCGAATCGGCTTTTGCAAAAGGCGAAGGAAAGAAGTCGCTCGACACCATCATCGCTGCACCCAAAGTCACCATCCGCGAAAAGATAGAGTTCATCACCAGGACGATGAAGAACATCCAGCACATGGCCTTTAGCGGACTCATCACTGATAAATCCACACGCATTGAAATCGTGGTGACCTTTCTGGCTTTGCTCGAATTAATCAAGCGTTATCATATTTCGGCAAAACAGGATCAATTATTTGGAGATATAGAATTTGAACGGGTCGGCGAATGGAAAGACGATGAAGAAATTGAAATTGAGTTTGAATAATGCCAGGGCAAGATGGTTACGCGAAAGCCTTCATCCGCGCGGGATAAGGCTGCGGAAAAACCTGAACTTCCTACGCCGAGGAAAACAAGTTCTCTAATATTGCACGGACGCGAGCCGGTCTGGGAAATATCAGTTGGCGTGGATGCAGATTCCCCGGTCAAAGGTGGAACAGCTCTTCCATCAATCCACAAGATAGGCAATCACCGAAATAATCCCAATGGATACAATTACGGATAATCAAGTTTGTTGATTTTCTTTTTCATATTTCCCCCGATAAAAATAATAAGATGACAAAGCCAAAATTGCGCCGAGGTTGTCGAACATCAATATATCCAAGATGGAGGGGTGGCGCCCGGGCACGAAGGATTGATGAAACTCATCGGCGACGGAATATAATAACGCCGCCAGCCAGGCCAGCCAATAATATCTTTTGTTCCATTTGAGAACGTGAAAGTAAGACAGTGTCAGCAAACCGTATCCGACGGCATGCGCGCCCTTTTTGATGAAATAATCCCATCCCTGAAAATTTGGAAGGTCATCGCCAGGGCGCGAGGAAAATGCAAAGATTATAAGCATCAGCAGCAGAGCGGGAATCCAGCGAGGTAAAATTGAAATGTATTTTTTCATCCTGAGGAAACCTTGATCGAAACAAACGAAGTCTTATTGAAAAGCAATCACCGTTGGCTGCATTATTCACATCCCTTCAAGGTTGTGCAAACAGAACGAATCCAGGAAGTACGGGAAGCCCTGAGGGAGGTGGAAAGCCTCGTCAATGCAGACGGCTGGCACGCGGCCGGTTTTATCGCTTACGAAGCCGCGCCTGCGTTTGACAGTGCCCTGCATGTTTTGAGCTCAAGCGATTTTCCATTGCTTTGGTTCGGTTTATATGCGGAACCGTGCATCATTCAATTACCAAAACCATGAGAAAATTCGGCTATTCTTAACTGGCAGGCAGGCACCGAGCGCGAGAGTTATAACACTGCCATCGAAAAAATAAAAGACGCAATCGCGAGCGGAAAAACCTATCAGGTTAATTATACGATGCGCCTGAAGACGGATTTCCCTCAAGATGGCTGGAATTTCTTTTTACAACTTGCGCAAAATCAAAATAAGTACGCGGCATATATCAATCTGGATCATCATGTTATTTGCTCGGCAGCGCCCGAATTGTTTTTCGAGCTAAACGGTGAAACCATCACCAGCCGCCCCATGAAAGGGACTGTGAAGCGCGGGCGGACCACACAGGAAGATAAGGAGCAAATGGATTGGCTGCACCATTCCGTTAAAAATCGCGCCGAAAATGTAATGATCGTGGACATGAACCGTAATGATCTGGGGCGAATTGCAAAGATCGGAAGTGTGCATGTGCCCGAATTATTCACGGTTGAAAAATATCCGACCCTTTTTCAAATGACATCCACCGTACAGGCACAGACCAAGGCATCTTTAACTGAAATCTTCACCGCGCTATTTCCCTGTGCGTCCATCACGGGCGCACCGAAGGTCAGCACGATGAAAATTATTTCAGAGTTGGAGACCGCTCCGCGAAAAATCTACACAGGCAGCATCGGATACATTTCACCAAGTCGCAAAGCGCAATTCAATGTAGCCATCCGTACCGTCTTGATCGATAAGGAAAAAAAACAGGCGGAATATGGAGTGGGCGGCGGCATCGTATGGGATTCAACCAGCGCAGGTGAATACAGCGAGGCCCTGCTCAAAGCCCGCGTGTTGACGGAACACCCGAAAGCATTTTCTCTTTTCGAAACCATACTATGCACCCCGCAGGATGGTCCCTTTTTGCTGGGAAAACACATTGAACGCATGGCGGATTCGGCAGAATATTTTGATTTCCCATTTTCAAAGAAAAAACTGGAGGATCTTCTTATTCAAATTGTCAGGGGGATAACATCTCCAAAACGTGTAAAAGTTTTACTTAACTGCTCTGGCGAATTATCGGCAGTGGCAAAGGATTTTCATTCAGCGAAAAATGTATTTAAGGTCTATCTTGCAAAACATCCAATTGACTCGAATAATGTATTTCTTTACCACAAAACCACGCGCCGCGAGATCTATCCCATCCCCAAGAATCATTACGACGATGTTCTACTCTTTAACGACAGGAATGAATTGACCGAATTCACCCTGGGCAATCTCGTGGTTGAAACAGCGGGCAAATTCTTCACCCCTCCCGTTTCCTGCGGACTATTGGCCGGCACATTCCGCGCCCATCTGCTTGAAATAAATAAAATCAAGGAACGAGTTATCCGTAAGGACGAATTACAAAATAATTCAAGTGTATTTTTAGTTAATTCCCTAAGAAGATGGGTGAAAGTTGAATTACAAAAAGAACCGGTGCTGTAAAGCATCGATTCCTTTCATTCAAAAGCAGCTTAACTCCACAAATCCTTCGCAATATCTTGCAAGCCCAATTCGAGCAATTTTTGCTTGGAGGGCTTGCCCGTCTCCAAATCCCAACCGCGGGCTTCGTAATAGGCAGCAAGCATGCCTTTCAAGTCCGGCGCAAAACCTTTCGCGCCGCCTTCGTGATACGGTTCAAGCAACGCTTTCGGAAGTTTGTCATTTGCGGCAGTCAATCCCATACGGATATTGATGGCACGCTTAAGATTCCAGGCGCGCTCACCTGATTTCATTAGATCTTCCATCGTCCAATCCAAATCAAGTGCGGCGTTTAGCAGATCCACTTGCGTTTGAGGAGAGACATTTGCAAAGATGCAGATCACGACGGAATTAAAGTGCGTGCGCCAGTTTTGATGTTTCGCCACATTGGCAGCCTTTTCCGCCTGCGCGTGACGTTCATAAAAGTTAATACCAATCTCATCATAAGTGTGACCCCAATCCACAAAAAAATAATCCGATTGATTATGACAGGCGCCGCGCGGACTGGTCGCATACGATAACGCCATACCCGAGACTCCGCGCGGATCGTGATATGCCACTTCAAGTCCGTTGACCTGTACGGCTTCCTCTTCCGCGCCAAAGGCTTTGCCAAATGCGCGCGAGCCATTTGCCATCAAATCGCCAATCCCCTCGCGGCGCGCGATCATGTGGATCAACTGTCTCGCCGCGAGGAAACTTCCCCAGGCAAGAGCAAGCCCACCCGTATCCTGAGGCGTTATTTTCCCAAGTTCGAATAAATGAAACGCAAGCCCAATCGTGTTTGCAGTGCTGATCGTATCCATGCCATATTTGTCACACAGCTCGCCAAGCCGCGCTACTTCAACGAGATCGTCAATCAAAAGATTGGGTCCGAATCCAACGATCGTTTCGTATTCGGGGCCTTTGCGCTTTGTTCCATCGCCAAGGTCCACAACCCGCCCACATGCGATCACACATCCCTGACAGGCGCTCTGCCCAACCAAGATCGTTTCAGCCGTCTTCGAACCAGAGATCTTATCCACACCTTTATAAGAGCCTTGATGGTAATACTTCGATGGCATGGCGCCTAAATATTCCGCATAATTCGCCGCACTCGCTGAACCAAGCTCATGAAGGATCTTTGCTTCATTATCCTGTTTCAGCGTGCGGTTGGCTTCGGATCGCAACTGGGCATATCGTTCTGCAACTTCAATTTTATTTTTTCCATGCACGGCAATAGCCTTGAGATTCTTTGAACCCATCACTGCACCAAGGCCAGTCCTGCCTGCCATGCGTCCGTGGTCGCAACAAATGGAGGCATACAAAACGCCGCGCTCGCCCGCTTCACCAATCACTGCGACTCGCGCACCTTTGACTCCGATCTCCGCTTTGACGATTTCCTGCGCCTCGTACACGTCCTTGCCCCATACATTCGCTGCGCTACGGACCTCAAACCTGTCCCCTTCAATCCAAAGATATGTGGGGCTTTGAGCCTTTCCTGTGATCCACAAACCGTCATACCCGGTTTTACGGAGTTCAGGTCCCCAGAATCCGCCAATATTGGATTCCGCCCACAGATTCGTGGCGGCACCCTTGCCGCAAATCACAAAGCGGCCCGTGGTGGGTCCATTGGTTCCCCCAAGAGGACCGTTCAAAAAAAGGAGAGGCGACTCAGGTGAAAGCGGATCAAGTTCTTTTGTCAAATATGGATACAAAATCCGCGCGGCAAGGGATGCGCCGCCCAAAAAGTCACGCTCCCATTCTTTTGGGATGCTGAATTCTTCGGTTGTATTATCCGTGAGGTTAATTTTGAGGATGGGCTGCATAGGCTGGTTTATGACAGGCTAAAGAATATCGGTCGTCGTTTCCTGCGCCACACGGACAAAGTCCAGCACAGTGGGGACATTTCGCATCATGTATCCCATGCTGCCGCTGACCTTTAACTTCATGGTCATCATGGCGGTCATGGGATTCAATTTGCCTGTCAAGATGGCAGTGATGTTGTTGTAACTTGCACTTAATATAAATACTGGTTTCGGGTGGGCAGATGCAGCAGGGTTGTATTCCACTTTTCGGCACTTGCCATGCCACAGGTCCAAATAGAACGTAAGCGGTTCAGTCAAATTTCCTTCGGGTTCGATAATAAAAAAAATGTCGCCCTCCCAATTCCTGGCAACTTCAGCATAGTGCTGATCTGAATTTATCTTTACTTCCAACTCTTTAAGCCATTCTTCACTCGGAAAGATAGCGGACATGAATTACTCCTTGGGAATTGTAATGCCCAATTTTACCATTTGAAATCCGTTACTTTTGTCCTTGCACAAATACTAAAAATATTATATGCTTAAACCCATGGGATTTTGTCAATCCCTGGCAATGGAAATTTGCCAAATATCATATTTCTCTTGGAGGAGCAAATGAAAAAACTGTTTACGCTGGCCAGCCTGCTTGTTCTGGCCTCTCTCGTACTTGCTGCTTGTGGCGGTGGAGCTTCACAGGCAAGTGACCTGCTTGGGGCGATCAAAGAGCGGGGATACATCCTGATTTCCACAGATCCTAACTATGAACCACAGTCCTTCTTGAACACCGCTGGTTCGCGCATGGCTAATACAAAATGCCCAGGCGATGCACTGACCACTGCTGAAATGCAGGGCTTTGATGTGGACGTGGCGATTGCCATCGGCGACGCTCTCGGCGTGGAAACCTGTTTCGCCACCCCCGGTTGGGATCTGCTCACCGCTGGTAACTGGGCGGACAAATGGGATATGAGCGTTGGCTCCATGACGATCACAACCTCACGCCAGCAGGTTCTGGATTTCAGTGTGCCGTATTATTACACTCCCGCCAAAGTGGCTGTAGCTGCTGACTCAGGCTTCGATTCCCTTGAGGCGCTGGCGGGCCAGGCCTTATGCGCCGGGGTCTCCACCACCTATGAAGCATGGCTGAACAACGACATGGAAGCATTGGGCCTGCCCGTGTCGTCCATTTACGCCACCGTCCCCGCTGGCGTTGTGGTTGTCCCGCTTGATAGCGACCAGGAATGCGCCCAGGCAATTGCATCGGGCCGCACCGACTTCGTCGGTTATGTGACCTCTGATACCGTGGTAGATGCGAACCTTGCTGCTGGAATGCCTGTTGTTAAACTTGACGGCACAGTCTTCTCAGAAGACCTCGCTGCCGCGTTCGACAAAACCTCAACGCTCAGCACCGCCACCCTGATCACCAAAGTTAACGAAGTCTTCACTGCCATGCACAAAGACGGAACTCTTTCCGACCTTTCCAACAAATGGTTTGGAATGGATATCACACAAGCTCCTAACTAATATAACTTGCATAAATAAGGGAAGCGGCTCAAAGGCCGCTTCCCTTATTTTCCATTAATCGGAAGGGAGACCACCGTGGGTATTTTTTCGAAAGAAGGACAGATACAAAAATCACAAGCTGATTTGCTATATGACATCCAGTTGAGAAAAGAAAGTCGTTTTCGAACGAATGTAGGCATCTCATGGTTTGTGTTGCTATTTATCCTTGTTATTATTTTTAGCGGGCAGGAATTTAGAATCGGGTCGATGTATTTCAGCGGAATAAAAATCGACACCGAATTTATGGTCAACAATCTTGCATATATCTCACGCGGTCTTGGGGAAACCATCCGAATTTCCCTGCTGTCCATCTGCCTGGCAACTGTCCTTGCCCTTCTGGCTGCGCTTGGGAGACTCTCCACCTTTCCACCCGTTTATGCGCTCAGCACTTTTTATGTTTCGCTGATTCGCGGAACACCACTTTATCTGCAAATCTTCTTCTTTTTTCTGGCCCTGCCGCAATTGGGCATCATTCTGCCCGGGTTTGTTGCCGGCGTGATCGCGCTTGGGTTAAACTACGGGGCATATATGTCTGAAATCTTTCGGGCCGGGTTGAGTTCTGTAGACAAAGGCCAGCGTGAAGCGGCCATCGCGATAGGCATGACGCCGACTCAAACCATGCGGCGGGTGGTCCTGCCGCAAGCCCTGCGCTTTGCAATTCCTCCAGTGGGAAATGAATTTATCGCCATGACCAAAGACTCCGCGCTTGTGTCCGCCACGGGCTTTGTCCATGAGTTAATGTGGCGCGCCACCAAAGTGGGCCGTGCGCAATTCCATAACCTTGAAGCCTTGATCATGGCAGCCATTTTTTACTGGATCATGACCTTACTCCTCACGTATATCCAAAGCCGCATCGAAGCCCGCCTTGCCAAGGGAGAACGATAAGATGGATAATTCTTCAATTATCACATCCTCGCCAATTGTAAAAATCTCAAATCTCGATAAATATTTTGGGCGTCTGCATGTGTTAAAAAATATCAACCTTGAAGTGCCGGAGAGACAGGTTGTCTGCCTGATCGGGCGCAGCGGATCAGGCAAAAGCACATTATTGCGTTGTATCAACTTTCTTGAAGAGCCCTCGCATGGAAATATTGAGGTGGATGGGATCAAAGTGGAAGGCGGCGAAAAAGGAAAGCAGCACCGTCAATTGATTCATGAGGTCCGTTTGAAAACGGGAATGGTATTTCAAGAGTTTAATCTCTTTCCACATATGAGTGTATTGGAAAATGTAATTGAAGGTCCTGTGACCGTCAAGAACATGGATCGAAAAAAGGCTGTTGAACTTGCCGAGCAGAACCTGGACAGGGTGGGATTGTTATTCAAAAAAGATGAATACCCCAATCGCTTATCCGGCGGACAGAAACAACGGGTTGCCATTGCTCGCGCATTGACAATGGAACCAAGGGTTATGCTCTTTGATGAACCGACCTCTGCGCTCGACCCCGAGTTGATCGGTGAAGTATTGAATGTGATGAAAAAAGTAGCCATGGAAGGCATGACCATGATCGTGGTCACGCATGAAATGGGATTTGCCCGAGAGGTGGCAGACCGCGTTCTTGTGATGGCGGAAGGTGAACTGGTGGAAGACGGTGAACCAGAACAAATCTTCACCGCGCCCAAAGACCCGCGCACAGAAGCGCTTATCATTCGGTACCGCGCAGGTGGGGGCTAATGGTCATCGCCATCACCCGCAAGGTCAGCCCGCGCTTCAATGAATGTGAAATCACCCATATTGATCGCACCCCCATTAACCTCGGCCTCGCCCGCGCGCAACACCACGAATACGTTCAGGCGCTCCTAAAAATTGGATGTCGGGTGATTGAACTGCGGGAAGAACCCGACCTGCCTGACTCAGTCTTCGTGGAGGATGCTGCTTTTATTTTGCCAGAGGTGGCGGTCATTACCCGACCTGGAGCTGATTCTCGCAAACCTGAAACGGAATCAATCATCCAGGCATTGTCCCCCTTCCGTCCGCTCGTGCATATCACCGCGCCCGCCACAGTGGATGGCGGTGACGTGCTTGTACTGGGAAAGCACATTTATGTCGGCTTGTCCACGCGCAGTACGCCGGAGGCTGTCACCCAATTGCAAGGTCTATTGGACGACTACGGCTACAAGGTAAGCGGCCTTGAATTAACCGACTGTCTGCACTTAAAAACCGCAGTCACTCGTGTGGATGACAAAACACTGCTTATCAATAAAAACTGGATTGATCCCGCATATTTTACAGGCTATGATTTGATCGAAGTCGATCCATCTGAGCCGTTTGCGGCGAACTGTCTCCCTGTTAATGGAGTAATCATCTTTCCAACCTCGTTTCCCAAAACACAGGAAAAGCTTGAACAAAAGAGATTCAAGATTATGTCGGTCTCCGTTGACGAATTGGCAAAAGCAGAAGGAGCAGTCACCTGCTGCAGTCTGATCATAGAATGAGCCGCCGTACGCCTGCGCAATCCGTCCAAGCAGAAGAAAATTCAAGGTCAGATATGAAGCGGGTATAATTGCCAGCCATGATCACCCAAATCAAAAATCTGAATCTGCACCCAGGCAGTCTACATGGGTAACACGGAAATAAAAAGACATCCCAGAAATACTATTTTCGGGGATGTCTTGTGCGCTGGAGAGGACTTGAACCTCCACGCCTTACGGCACACGCACCTCAAGCGTGCCTGTCTGCCAATTCCAGCACCAGCGCAAGCAGGGCGTATTATAATCGGCTTGCTTTTCTTGTCAAGCAGAAATTCATAGGAGAACTATTATGGCTCGAATTGTTGTGGACGCAATGGGTAGTGACAATTATCCGACCCCAGATGTGGAAGGCGCAGTTCTTGCGGCAAGAGAATACGGTGTGGAAATCATTTTGGTTGGCAATGAAGCGCTGATCCAACCCGTGCTTGACGCTCAAAATACGAATGGACTGAAGGTACGCATTGTCCATGCACCCGAAATGCTAAGCATGGAAGATAAAGGCGAAAAACTGGTCCTGAAAGCGCGAAGCAAGGATACCAGGAATTCAATGGCGGTCGGAATTGACCTTGTCAAAAACGGGGAAGCGGATGCCTTCGTAAGCGCAGGCAATACAGGCGCGGGCATGGTAACGGCACTATTCAGGCTGGGACGCATTCGCGGCGTGGATCGTCCCGCCCTTGCGCCAATCTTCCCCACCGCCAGCGGAACTTGTGTGGTCCTTGATATTGGAGCAAACCCGGATTGCAAACCGGAGAATCTCCTGCAATTTGGAATTTTGGGAAGTATTTACGCCGAAAAAGTACGCGGCGTGAAAAATCCAAAAGTGGGGTTAATCTCCAATGGCGAAGAGGAAGGCAAAGGCAATGAACTCGTAAAGGCTGCAACCCCTTTATTCAAGGCCTCCAAATTAAATTACTACGGCAATGTGGAAGGCAAGGAGGTAATCGGCGGCGACGTGGACGTGGCTGTCACGGACGGTTTTACAGGGAATGTCATGTTGAAATCATCGGAAGCAGTTGCCAAATTGATCACGGACCGCATGCGAGAGATCATCAAGAATGGGAGTCTGATTACAAAGATTGGCGGATTGCTGGTAAAACCGGCCCTGGGGGCGATCAAAAAACTGCTTGACCCCAGCGAGCAGGGAGCCGCACCCTTGCTGGGGGTCAATGGCCTTGTATTTATCGGTCACGGGCGCTCGGATGCATTTGCCATCAAGAACGCAGTTCGTGTGGCAAAACTGGCAGTGGATGTAAAAGTGTTGGACGCAATGAAATCTGCAATTGAAGAGAGTATAAAAAATCAATCATGAAAATCATTAAAAACGAAAAACTTATCAAACGCAACAGCGTCATCGGTCAATGGACAAGCATGGGGGCGCTGGCCGTACTCGGCATAGGAATGTATATCTCCTTTACCAAGCCGGCTCTTTTCACGTATTCCATCGTTTGTCTCATGCTCGGCTTTATCATGACCCAGGTGGGCATGTATATGGGCAGCCGCTGGGGACGCTCGCCGCGTCCGGACGAGAAAATTGACGCCGGACTCAAGGGGTTGCACAGCGAATTTACCTTGTATCATTATTCAACGCCTGTATCACATTTCCTCGCAGGTCCTTCAGGCCTTTGGGCGCTCCTGCCTTATCATCAACGTGGAAAGATCACCTTCACAAAGAATCGCTGGAAAATGAGCGGCGGGGGATTCCTGCAGGGATACATGCGCATCTTCGGCCAGGAGGGCATTGGCCGTCCAGATATTGAGGCGGAAAATGAAGTACGCGTGCTAAAGAGTTTTTTTGCCAAGCATATGGATGAGGCGGACATCCCTGAGATAAACCCGATTTTGGTCTTCACCAGCGACGAGGTCGAATTGGAATCAGGCGATTCACCAATTCCAGCGATGAAGCTTAAACAACTCAAGGAATTTATGCGTCAGGGTTCAAAAAATCGGACCCTCTCCAGTGGACAGATCACAGAAATTACCGAATTATTACCTAAAGAATAGCCTTAATCCTCCAATGCATAATAAGTTTCGTGAGATATCAATCAAGCCGCAGCAAGGATATATTCCTTTTGTCATCCTCGGCATCATAATAATTGCATCCATTGTGCGGATCAGGCTTTATGGAGATCCCAATCTATCCATTGCCGGTAACGATACATACAGTTACGTAGAATCATCCCAAACGCCTATATTCTCAGGCGAGATAATGACCGGGAGACGATTGCTAACAACAAATATTATTTACAAGATTTTCGAACCAAAGGAAGGCTATCGGATTATTGCCAATGGTTCCATTGGAACTACAAGGCGAGTCTTTCAACCAGGCTTCAATAATATTGTCATCTTGCAACTTATTATGTCTATTGTCGGTTGGGGGTTTCTTGCATTTATTGTATCTGAATATATCAAGAATCCGTTCATGAAAATATTGAGCGCGGTCACAATAGTCGTTTTTGCTTATACACCGCAAATCGCAGATTGGGATAGTATTTTGATGTCTGAGTCTTTTACTTTTTCCCTATTTGCGCTTCAATTGGCCATCCTGATCAAACTTGCTTTTTTAATTTACAAAGACCCAAATTCAAAAATGTCCACTTATATTACAGTCTGGGCAATTATTTATTTTTTGTGGACATTTTTACGAGACACAAACCTCTTTGCCTCACTCGTCGCAATTGGGATGATTGTGCTCCTACTGTTTTCCATTAGATACCGAAAAAATAAACACCTGTTTAGTATTCTCGCATTTATTACGGTAATTTCGATCCTTGGATTGTCCACATCCAGCAATAGCGCGCGTTCCCTGGTCCAGATCGCCAACATATACAACAATGATCTTTTACCCAGTCCCTCAAGGGTGATTATCTTGAAAGAATTAGGCATGCCTGCACCCGACTCAGCAGATTACCAGGCATGGTTTCAGGAAAACTCGGCAAAAACATTAATAAAGTTCATGCTTATTCATCCGGGTTACCCAGTGACAAAAATCGTGAGTGATTTTCCAGAGGCATTTACAGAAATTAAACAAACTTATTTCAAAACACCTGAGCGAGCCCAAACGCGCGAATCATTAACGGTGCTGGGGGATGCGCTCCACCCTGAGAACACCACCCCATTCTTATTGGATCTATTCTTGTTATTTGGGATAATCCTTCTCGCTGTAAAAAACATAAACGAGACAAGCCGACCCTGGGCATGGCTGGGGATCTGGCTTTTCATGATAGCCGGCATCACCCTCATCCCGACGATCCTAGGAGACGCCTGGGCGCTCAATCGACATGCCTTATTTTCAACAATGATCTACCGGCTATTTATGTGGGTATTCTCCATCATCTTTATGGATCTTGCAATTGAACAAAGCGTGCAAAAAACAAATCCCTCATTACAACTATAGAATCAGCAGGTATCAATTTATGGTACACTTGTTCTAATATGACCGTTATCGTTTCACTGGACATCGAAACCACGGGTTTGGACGAAAGCCGCGACTCAATCATTGAGATCGCGGCTGTTAAATTTAACGGCCGCCGTGTGGAGGATGAATTCTCCACACTGGTAAACCCGGGCAAACACATCCCCGATTTCATCACCGGCCTGACAGGCATAGATGACGCCATGGTTCGCCAGGCTCCAAGCCTGCGTGATGTTATGAATGACCTGACAGCCTTCGTTGGCGATGCCCCCATTCTCGGGCATAACGTCAAGTTTGACATTGGCTTCCTGCGCAAAGCCGGCCTGTTTCAATACCAGCAAACGCTCGACACCTACGAACTCGCCTCCGTGTTGATGCCGTCTGCCAGCCGCTATAACCTCGGCTCGCTTGGTCAGCAGCTCAATACCCCTCTCCCCGCCACACATCGCGCACTGGACGACGCCCGTGTCACCCATGCATGTTATATGCGCCTGCTCGACCTCGCCCGCGAGCTCCCGGTAAAAACATTACAGGAGATCGTGGAACTCGGTAATTTTGTAGATTGGGATGCAGGCTGGGTATTTGAACAGGCTCTCCAAGCCGCAGCCAAGGAAGGCATCAAGCCCAGACGGACGCAGCACGCCTCACCCCGCAAACCGACGCTTGATTCAACAATCCCAAAAGACTCTCCGCCCATCCAGCGTACCGATGAGCCGACCCCACTTGACCCCGAAGAAGTCGCCTCTATTTTGGATTACGGCGGACCTTTCTCGCAATACTTTGAAACCTACGAACACCGCGGTGAGCAGGTGGAAATGCTCAAAGCAGTGACAAACTCCCTTTCGAACGGCAACCATTTAATGGTCGAAGCGGGAACCGGCGTTGGTAAATCCTTTGCATATCTTGTCCCAGCCGCATTATTTGCAGCCCAAAACAACACGCGCGTGGTCATTTCCACCAACACCATCAACCTGCAGGACCAGTTGATCAAAAAAGATATACCGGATATGCAAGCCGCGCTCAACCTTGACATACGTGCGTCTGTCTTGAAAGGCCGTGTCAACTATCTCTGCCCGCGCGAGTTGGCATACATGCGCACACACGGACCCTCTAATGCAAACGAAATGCGCGTGCTGGCAAAGATCATCGTGTGGGGACTTGAAAATAACAGCGGCGACCGCAATGAAATCAATCTCACCGGCCCGATCGAGCGCGAGATTTGGTCAAGACTTTCCGCGGAAGACGATAATTGCAACACCGAAACCTGCCTCGGACGAATGGGCGGCTCCTGTCCTTTTTATCGCGCCAGGCAAGCCGCACAAAGTGCACACCTGCTCATCGTCAATCATGCGCTTTTGCTTTCGGATGTTTCAACGGGCAGCAAGGTATTACCCGAATACGATTACGTAATTGTGGATGAAGCGCACCATCTGGAATCAGCGGTCACCAACGCGCTTTCATTTCGCATGACACAATATGACCTCGATCGCATGTTACAGGAACTAGGCGGTTCATCCGCAGGGCTGCTTGGCAGATTGCTGGCAGAGACACACGACACACTTCGCCCCTCAGACTTTGGCCTGCTCCAGCAAAATGCAAAACGCGCCACCGACCAAGCATTTCGCCTTGAACAATTATCCAGGGAGTTTTTCAATGTGCTCGGTGAATTTATCACCCTGCAGCGCGAAGGACAACCTCAAAACAATTATTCATGGCAAATGCGGATCGTGTCCGCCACACGCACCCTCCCCGGCTGGGATGATGTCGAGATCATGTGGGGCCAAACCAGCGAGACCATGTCACTGCTCCTGAAAACATTGGATGAAATTTACAAAACGCTTGGCGAAATATACAGTGAAGGTCATGAAAACGTTGAAGATGTGATGGGAAGTCTAAGCACCCTGATGCGCCGCATGACCGAAGCCGAAGCCGCCTCTTCAGGGTTGATGCACAAACCATCCAGCGAATTGATCTATTGGGTGGAGGTCAATCCGCGTGGTGAAAGATTGTCACTCAATGCCGCTCCGCTTCGTGCGGGCCCGCTCGTACAAAAACATTTATGGCATGAAAAGGCTTGTGTAATTATGGCATCCGCCACCCTGACCACGCGCGGCGATTTTCGCTATGTTTGCAGCACACTTGCCGCCGATGAAGTGGACACCCTCTCACTTGGCTCACCCTTCGATTACGAATCAAGCACTTTGCTTTATGTCGCCAATGACATGCCGGAGCCAAACGCTCACGGCTACCAACAGGCCTTGGACCGCGCCATTATTTCGACTGCCAAAACCACCGGCGGACGGATGCTCGTCCTGTTCACATCCTACGCTGCACTCAAGAAGACGGCGCAAGCCATCACTGGCCCGCTCGCACGAGAGGATATTTTTGTCTTTGAACAAGGGGAGGGTGCATCTCCAAATGCATTGCTGGAATCATTCAAAACCACGGATCGAGCCGTCCTGCTTGGCACACGTTCCTTCTGGGAAGGTGTGGACGTGCCCGGTGATTCGCTTTCGGTGGTGGTCATCACCAAACTCCCGTTTGGCGTTCCATCGGATCCGATCATTGCAGCCCGCTCCGAGCTTTACGAGGATTCATTCAATGAATACTACCTGCCTGAATCCATCCTCAAATTCCGCCAGGGGTTTGGGCGCCTGATCCGCATGGCATCTGACCGCGGTATTGTCGCCGTCATGGATCGGCGCATTCTTACAAAACAATATGGAAAAATGTTTCTTGAGTCACTGCCACAATGTACTTCCAGGCAAGGGGCGGCGACTGGATTGGCAAAAATGGCAGGTGAATGGCTGGGAACATAATCCCTGGCGGCTCTGACAAGAGGGTACACACCAAACAAATATTTATTTTCTTAATTTGGCCTTGAGTTCCGATTGATATTTGATAGATCATCCAGGGAAAGAAATGCATCAACGATCCTGGGCTCAAAATACGAACCCGAAGATTCGCGAATATTTTTTAACGCGTCTGAAGGCGAAAACCTCTTTCGGTAAGGGCGGTCGGACACAAGCGCATCCCATACGTCTACAACGGAAAATATACGTGCCGCAAAAGGAATATCCTCACCTTTCAAACCGCGCGGATACCCTGTGCCGTCCCATTTTTCATGATGACAATATGGAATATCCAAGGCAGGATTGAGAAATTTAATGGGACTCAACATCTCATATGCAATAATGGGGTGGGTATTAATGACGGCCCGGTCATCGGTATTGAGGGGCCCTGGTTTTAGTAAAATCCCATCTGGAATAGCCATCTTTCCAATATCATGCAGGAGTGCCCCGCGGGTCATGTGATTGATCGCTTGTTCGTTTAGCCCCATTTCCCTGGCAAGCTTCTGCGTCAAGGAAGTAACACGTTTGGTATGACCTTCAGTCTCCTTATCCCTTAAATCCAAGGCGCGCACCCAACCCTCGAGCGTGGCTTCGTAAGCAATTTCCAACTCGTCCTTACTTTCCTGTAACTCATCGAATAAAAACGCATTATGAATGGCAATTGCAGCCTGGTTTGCAAAGGCAGAGATTAAACCGATATTTTCCTGCTTGAAAACCCCGCTCCTCGTCCGATTATCCACATAAAGTACGCCAATTAGTTTGTCCTTTATTTTTAGCGGAACGCATAATATGGATAATAAGTGGTAATAAGCGACGCTTAATTGGCCGTCAAAACGCGGGTCTTCCTGGGCATTCGTCGTTAGAACAAGCTTGCCCGTATCCAGCACCTGATTGACAATGGTTTTACTGAAAGCAAATTGATTTTGGTCAAGGTTGACATGATCGAGTCCGCGCGCAACATAGACCTTAAAACTTCCATCCGACTCGCGCAGCATGAGAAAACCGCGCTCTGCCTGCATCAGTTCCACAAGACTATCCATGACTTCGGACAAAACCCGCTTCAGACTCAAGGAGGAATTAATCGTATTCCCAATCCGCACCAGCGCTTCAAATCGGGAATCACACGTTTGAAATTGCCTGGAAACAGAACTTTTTACCTTATTTATGGTGCTGGCAACCTGCGTCAGGTCTCGAAAGACTTGCGAGGTTTGGCCTCCCTGCGTCTGTGAGACATTCTTGATGGTCCCGGAAAGTAGATTACTTATCTCCCAAAGCTGCTCTTGTACAGCATTTGTGTCAGATGGTTGTGTCATTTCGATTCTTCCTTCTCAAATTCATAACAAATTGTGACTATAAAATTAAAAACCATAAACCGTAATTCTCATATTTCAATTAACAAATTCAGCGTTTGATCCAAAGTCCTTACCTGTCTCAAGTTACAACTTGGGTAAAACAATGGATTGCTGTTTCTGGTACTTTCCCTTTTTATCCGCATAGGAGATACTGCACTCTTCGTCTGCCTCGAAGAATAAAACCTGTGCCAGCCCTTCGTTTGCATAGATCTTGGCGGGCAAGGGAGTGGTATTCGATATTTCCAGAGTCACAAATCCCTCCCATTCAGGCTCAAACGGCGTGACGTTGACAATAATCCCGCAACGCGCATAGGTGGACTTTCCCAAACAGACTGTCAAGACCTTGCGCGGAATGCGGAAATACTCAATCGTGCGCGCCAGCGCAAAGGAATTTGGCGGGACAATACAGACGTCTCCAACAAAATCCACCATTGAATTTACGGCAAAATTTTTGGGATCAACCGTAGCGGAAAAGACATTCGTAAAAATCTTAAATTCGTTGGCGACCCGCACATCGTACCCGTACGAGGAAACGCCATATGAGATCACACCATCACGAACCTGGCTATCCACGAAGGGTTCGATCATCTTATTTTCAAGCGCCATCTTCCGTATCCAATGGTCTGGTTTCAATCCCATCTTCTTCTCCTTGATCTATTCCAGGTTTCCATAGTACAGGTAAACAACCTTGATTTTATAACAGTTCTGCAATCCGGTAATGGTAAATATATGGATATTACCCACTCCCAATATACTAAAAAATGACCACCGCTTTATGCGATGGTCGTCTTTTATGAGAACATCATTGTCAAGGCTTCTGGAACCCAGAACGCTCCATACCCCATAAAACCGACCACAATGGAAGCGCTCAAAATCAAGATGCCAAATGCGATCAGCAAACGATCTCGGAATTGATATGTCAACACATCCGTCCATGTGCGCGGGCCTACGCCAAATGCCCGCAAATCCATGGCGTCAATAATATCTTCGCTTCCAATTATGGCATGGATGGTGACCGGCACTATCACAGGTCCCAACTTTCGCACCTGCTGTATAATGCCGCCGCTGATCTTATCAAGCTCGTAACCGCGTGCCCGCTGGGCATCCATTGTCAGTTGGAAATCCCTGCCAAAGGTCGGAATGAAGCGCATGGTCAGGTCCATGGCGTAGGCAAATTTATCGGAAAGTCCAATGCCCTTAAATGTAATTCCATACAAGGCGGGGTTGAGCGAGTAAGGAATCAGGATCGTCATGACAGCAATACTGGTTACACGCACAAGCTGGCTGACTGCAAAGAAAGCCCGCTCCACAGTCACTTTCAAAACGGGAGTCCAGCCCAGGATCGAAAAGGACGCCCTGAACTCGCGGATCAAATGCTCACTCTTATACACTTCCGATCCACCGCGCCCAGTAAGGAAGGTAAGAATTGCAAAGAAAAAAACAAAACTAATGATAAATAAGAACGCCCGTCGCATTTCATGCCATTTCACCCCCGAGGTAAGCAGAACAAACATGGCGATCACAAAGAACGGAAGCAAAAAGCGTACATCCCAAAAGGATAGGGTGGCAAAGAGGAAGCATGCATAGAAGATCACCCAGGCACGCGGGTCAAAGGATTGAATGAAGGAGTTTTCGCGTTTCCGGTAACGCCAGGCGACTAACATCTATATGTCCTCCCTCTCCCCTTGCCCCTCTCCCAATGGGAGAGGGGTTGGGGAGAGGGGAAAAAATTAACGACCGGACTGGCGGCGTGTTGAAGCGTACGCCACTACCAACATCGGCACAAGGATGGCGGCGAAGATCAGGTTTGGACCGGCGGCGGGAAGGAATTCACCCACCACTGCGGCGGCAAGGCTGAAACCATTGATCCAGATATCTGAAAGTGCCGCAAAGAGAATGCCGAGGATATTGCCCAACATGCCCCAGGTGACGGCGGTTGCCACATCTTCATTATCCTTGAAGAAGTAACGCACGGCGAAGACCAGCACAAAGCCAACGAGAATGGCAATACCCGCAAAGAGCGAGATCTGTGCATCGCCAAAGATGCCGTTATCCACATCGTAGAATAACATATTGGATTCACCACGATTGACGAAGAACAGCAGTGCAGTCAGCACCGCCAATGCGCCGCTGATATAAAGCACAGTATCCATGCTTTTCTTCTTGTCAGGGAAGAGCATCCACATGCCAGCGACAAAACCGACAAGACCGTTGCCGATGCTCCACTGGGGAGAAAGGCCAAAGCCCGTCAGCGCATCGCCGAACATGTTGCCGACCGCGCCGGTAAAGAAGCCGACAACCGGGCCAAAGGCAAAACCGAAGAACATCGGGATTGCAATGGCAGGGCGCAGGGAGACCTGACTCAACGAGGGCACCACGAAGACGGTCCCATTGAACAGCCATGAAAATACGGCATACAATGCCGCGCCGATCGCCATCCAGACCACTTCACGAGTGCCGACTTCCCACGCTTTGTTTTCCTTGGTCATGTAATAGGCAACGAACGCAATCGCGAGACCGATCACAACGAACACGAAGCGTGAAACCACACTGGCTTGATCGACAGAGAAATTAAACAAAGCGCCTTCGGCGGGTTCCTTTGCGCCAAGCACAAACATCACGACGCCAAACAAGGCAAGCACAACAATTAAGAAGATCAAAACATTTTGAAATTTCTTGTCCATCTTTACTTCTCTCCTTTTTAAATATGCGCCAACGCTTCGGCCCTCATAAACCTGCCTGTCGTGCTGAGTCGCCTGAGGTTGAGAGCCAGCAACGAGGTAGGAACGAGGCGGTTGGCCTTGAGTCTGTCGAAGTCGCGCAAAACATCCTGCGGAGTCCCATCTGCAACAAGTCTTCCATCATTCACCATCAACACCCGATTGGCGTAAATTACCGCCAGATCCACATCGTGCGTGATAAACAGGATGGCTTCAAAGGCAGACATTTGCAGGATCGAATCCATGAAATTCATGTAATTCTGATAATCCTGCCCGGCGGTAGGTTCATCCATCACAAGAATTTTGGAACGCATTGCAAGGATGGCAGCTATGCTCACGCGCTTCTGCTGGCCGAACGAAAGGGCCAGCGGCGGGTCATTCTCCTTGTCAGAAAGGTTTACGATCTTAAGCGCCTCTTTCACCTCCATTTCGATTTGCTGCCTGGGGTGCTTCATATTCGTCGGCCCAAAAGACAGTTCTTCGCGAACCGTCGGCGCAAACAACATGTGGCTCGGGCTTTGAAAGACATACCCCAGCATGCTCGCGATCTCGGCCACACTCGCCTCACGCGTATCACGACCATTTACAAAAACACTGCCGGATTTCGGCTTGAGCAGGCCAATGGCGTGTTTTACAAAAGTTGTCTTGCCTGCACCATTTGGGCCCAACACTGCAATCACATCACCGCGGTTGATTTCAAGATTGATGCCATGCAAGACCTCGCGCTCGACATCATATCCAAAGGCAACATCCTGAAATTTGACAAGCGCCTCTTTTTCAGCGCCTTTGCCTGTCGCGCCGGGTAGGACTTGAATCTCCGCTGGAGGCGGATCCTGCCTCGCGCGTTCGACGATTTGTTCCGCAGGCAATTTCACTTCGCGGTAGTTCACCACTTTAGATAACCCCTGCACATTGCCAAGGTAACGGATTTCGCCTTCACCCATGAACATGACCCGTTCAGGGGCGATGCGCAATACATCCTCCACGCGATGTTCCACGAGCAAGACAGTCATCCCATCGTCCGCCAAGGCGCGGACGGCATCAAGCGTATCCTGCGCGGAGGCAGGGTCAAGGCTGGCAAGCGGCTCGTCCAGAAGCAAGATGGACGGGCGCATGGCAAGCACGCCAGCCAGCGCCACCTTTTGTTTTTCACCGCCCGATAAATTGAATGTTTCCCGGTCCCGCAAATGAGAGATTTTTAGGAAATTAAGCGCTTCATCGACGCGCGTAAAAATTTCATCACGCGCCATGCGGAGGTTTTCCAAGCCAAAAGCCACCTCGTTCAATACTTTTGTGCCGAGAATTTGTCGTTCAGGGTCTTGCAGGACGGTGCCGATCTTTTGCGAAATTTGCGAGAGCTTCCAATCTTTCGTATCCTCGCCAAAGAGGAGCACCTGCCCGCCGATCTCCCCTTTATACGAGCGCGGAATTAAACCATTAATGGCACGAACCAAGGTGGTCTTGCCGCATCCACTTGCACCTGCAATCAGCAGGATTTCGCCGGGTTCCGCTTCAAATGAAATATTATGGATTGCCGTGCCTTGACGGTCACGGTAACGAAAGGATAAATTGTCAATTACAAGGGGCTGCGCTGAAGATGTCATGGCATTGGTATTATCAAGTCGCAAAAGCAGATTGTCAAGTCGGATATTCCCTAAAAACAAAGTATGCCAATTTCACATTTTTACATTCGGTTTTTCCAACACCCCCCAGAATTTAATGCGACGCCGCCAGGTAATCGCCCGGACGAAAAACCACCATTTCCGCCGCCTGTAATCCTTTTGTGAAAAAATACAACTTCATGCTTTCAGGAAACATGAATCCTGCTTATTGATCAAACCAATCAAGGCCTCATAATTCGCGGGAATAATTTTTGGTGATTGGAACGACTCGGTGATAACAGCGGGATCCTTCATCCCATGACCTGTGCACACCACAACGATGCGTTTACCCTTCGCCTCAAACTTCCCGGCCGCCAATTCAGCAATCAAGCCAGCCAGCCCCGCAGCGGAGGCCGGCTCAACCCACACCCCTTCTTGAGCCAAAATTCGCTGCGCCGCCAGTATTTCATCATCTGATACAGCAATAATCCTCCCATTGGATTGCTGAGCGGCTTCAATCGCCTGTTCGCCGCGTGCTGGTTTGCCTATACGAATTGCAGTGGCAATCGTCTCTGGGTTTTCCACTGGATGGCCTAAGACTAATGGGGCTGCGCCTGCAGCCTGCACGCCCAGCACACACGGCAATCCTTTCCGGTATTGTTTGAAGCCGGCCCAATACGCTGTAATATTCCCGGCATTCCCAACAGGCAGGCACAACCAATCAGGCGCATTGCCCAATACATCACAGATCTCGAAAGCGGCTGTTTTTTGCCCCTCGATGCGAAATGGATTGATCGAATTTACCAATGCGATGGGGGTCTTTTGAGCTATTTCAACAACCAGTGTAAGCGCATCGTCAAAAGAGCCTTGAACTTGAATCACTTCTGCCCCATAGGCAATTGCGCCGGCAAGTTTTCCAGTCGCAACCTTTCCTTCTGGTATCAACACAATAGCGCGCAGACCAGCCCGCGCTGCATATGCTGCAGCAGATGCAGCTGTATTCCCTGTGGATGCGCAAATGACCGTCTGCGCACCGCGTCCAACAGCCTCGCTGATGGCGGCGGTCATGCCGCGGTCCTTGAATGAACCCGTGGGGTTCAAACCTTCAAACTTGATATACAATTCACAGCCGAATTCCCTGCTTAAGCGCGGCATTGGGATTAATGGTGTATTTCCCTCGAGCAGGGAAATATTTTTTGTATGGGGCGGCAATTCAAGATACTGCCCGTATTGATGGATCAAGCCCTGGTAGGTCATGGCAACTCCGAGTTTAAGAATGATGCGATTATAATGTCTTGCATGGTAAAAATCCGAGTCCCCGCTACATCTGCAAATTTGGGCCCAGGCTTCGATTGTCTGGGGCTGGCTTTGGATATTTGGAATGAAATCTCGTTTGAAGCTGCCGGCAAATTAACTTATCAAGTTACGGGCGAGGGCGCGGAGAAGTTAAACAAAGGCACAAAAAATTTATTGACAAAATCGTACACTTTTTTGCATGAGATCTGTGGAAAAGAGATGAAGGGCGCACGGATTTGCGCCCACAACGAAATTTTGATGAGCAGCGGTCTTGGCTCAAGCGCGGCGGCAATTGTAGCAGGTTTGTTTGGTGCCAATGAAATGCTGGGCAGGCCTTTGAATGAAAACGAATTATTAAAACTGGCAACCCAATTGGAGGGACACCCAGATAATGTTGCGCCGGCTCTATTTGGCGGTCTGGTTGTTTCGGTAATGGCACGTGAAGAGATCATAATCCAACGATATGAAATCCCCCGCCTAACCCTGGTGATCGTCAAACCGGACGTGGACTGGCCAACACGGATCTCCCGCGCAGTTCTGCCGAGATCTGTTTCGCGCGCAGATGCAATTTTCAATATTGGACGTGCTGCTCTCGTGGTTGACGCATTGCGAAACGGCGATCTGGGTCTTTTACAAAAAGTAATGGAGGACCGCATTCATCAATCCTATCGTTTGAAGAATATTGCGGGAGGCATGCCGGCTTATAAAGTTGCCAAACAATTCGGTGCGGCAGCGCTTTCGGGCGCAGGACCAGCCATCATTAATTTTGTTTTGCCGGAAAATGCAGATCAATCAAAAAAAGAAATTGCCAGGATATTCGAGGAACGTGGAATTTCAACAAGGACGATCGTCACCGTGCCGAGCAAACTTGGCGCGAGTCTGATCTAATATAACCGCCGCCTGAATTTTAGCGGCGGTTTTGATTGGCAATCTCATTTCTACTTTTTCTTGCTCTTCGGTTTTGTCTTCTTGGTGGTCACCTTTTCTGCAGCAGACTCGGGCTTGAGATCAATCGTCTCCGCCTTATATGCCTTGCGCAAATCGATAGGCGCAACATGGCTGTTGCGCACCCTCAAATTGATCATCTCCACAAAGACCGAGAAACCCATCGCAAAGTACACATATCCCTTCGGAATATGCTGATGCAGGCCTTCGACGATGAGCGTGAAACCGATCATGAGCAGGAAGCTCAATGCCAGCATTTTGACGGTTGGATGTCTCTCCACAAATTCGCCAATGGGACCTGAGGTAAATATCATTACACCTGCGGCAAGGATCACTGCGATGATCATGATGGGGATTTCATTGACCATGCCCACGGCGGTAATGACCGAATCAAGCGAAAAGACAATGTCCAATAACATGATTTGAATGATCACGTTTGTGAAATTGGGAGCCACTTTTGCGGAAGTACGGCCTTCCCGGCCCTCCAATTTTTCATGTATTTCAAAAGTGCTTTTTGCGATCAGGAACAACCCCCCCGTCAGCAAAATCAAATCGTGACCTGAAACGCCGAGGTTTAATACGTGGAAAAAGGGTTCGTCAAGGCTGGTGATCCATGACAGGGAAAGCAATAACAAAATGCGCGTGATGACCGCAAGCATAATGCCTGTGGTCCTGGCTCGCGGCTGGTCATTCGTTGGGAGTTTTCCCGCCAAAATGGAGATGAAGATAATATTATCCACGCCCAGCACCAATTCGAGCGCGACAAGTGTGACCAATGCAATCCATGATTCGGGCGATGTAAACCAATTCACGTTTGTTGCTCCTGAAAACAGAATGGGGGAATTTTAATGGGTTTTACAGAAACAGGGTATACAAAACCTTGGAGGTTCTCAAGCCTCCAAGGTTTTGTCCTGCACACTCATTTTACGCGGAACATCCCGCAGGATCGTATAATGTATGCCGGTTTGCGGTCAAATCCTGCAAAAATTTGCGCAATTTCAATTACTTAATTTTGAACATCTGCGTGAGTTTCATCGCAAGATTGAGATCGCCAGCAAGTTTCAACTTGCCCTGCATAAAGGCTTGCATTCCGTCAAGTTCGCCGGTGAAGATTTTGACATAATCCGCCGAGTCAGCGGTGAGGGTCATCTTGGGAGACGCGTGCGTCCCTTTCTCAACTGTGACTTTACCATCTTTAATCACCGAATACCATTCGCCGGGTTCTGCGCCCGTGAATTTAAATTGGATGACCGCATCAAGCCCCGCTGCTTTTTCGGGGATGAATGCGCCAGGCATTTTGGACATGAGGTCTGAAATTGTTAATGGCATCTTCTATTTCTCCTGTTGTTTTCGGACCTGCCAGGTCTTTACAAACCATCAGGTCTTAATGGATTATTGTAAATTCTCAAATATCGCCGCGGCGCCCATACCGCCGCCGATGCACATCGTCACCATCCCGTACCTGGATCTGCGGCGGCCCATTTCGTAGATCAACTGCGTGGTGAGCTTGGAGCCGGTACAGCCAAGCGGATGTCCAAGCGCGATGGCACCGCCGTTGACATTGACTTTACTTTCGTCAATCTCAAGCACCTGGATTACCGCCAGCGATTGTGCAGCAAAGGCCTCGTTCAATTCTATCAGGTCAATGTCATTTAACGACAAGCCTGCGATTTTCAACGCCTTCGGGATTGCAGCAATAGGCCCAATTCCCATCAACTCAGGCGCGACGCCTCCCACCGCGAAAGAGGCGAATCTAGCCAATGGACGCAAGCCCAACTCTGACGCTTTCTCCGCGGACATGACCATCACAGCCGACGCGCCATCCGACATCTGCGAAGCGTTTCCAGCCGTGACCGTGCCCCCTTCCTTGAAGGCAGGCTTGAGCTTGGCAAGAGCGTCCAGGCTTGTATCCGCGCGCGGACCTTCATCTCGTTTCACTGTGAATGCTCGCTTCTCCACCTTGCCATCCAGATACTCTGTGATTTCCACCTCAATCGGAACGAGTTCGGGATCGAAAAGTCCGGAATCAACCGCCTTCGCGGCTTTCTGGTTGCTCTTGAGTGCAAACTCATCCTGCTGCTCGCGAGTGATACCATATTTAACCGAAACGTTCTCGGCGGTGAGTCCCATATTGGTGTAGTAGTGCGGCAAGTCCTGCGCAAAGTGCGGATTGGGCGAAAATTTATAGCCCATCATGGGCACCATGGACATGGACTCCACGCCGCCGCCGATGCCGATTTCAAGGTCGCCTGATTTGATCGCGTACGCAACGTGGGCAATGGACTGTACACCCGACGAACAATAACGATTGATCGTTTCAGCCGGGACAGTATCAGGCAAGCCCGCCCGCAAGCCGATCATACGCGCCACGTTCATACCCTGCTCGCCTTCCGGGAAGGCACATCCCAAAACTACATCTTCAATTTGAGCAGGGTCGAGATTCGGCGTGCGGTTGAGTAATTCTTTGATAACAGTTGCGCCCATTTCATCGGGTCGAACCGTGGCAAGTCCACCGCGCTTGGCTTTTCCAATGGGGGTGCGAACAGCACTAACGATTACTGCTTCTTTTGATGTCATAGGTCTTCTCCTTAAAACTACAAATTAGGAATTAGAAAAATTAGGAATTATTTCTTGTGTCGGTTTTGGTCAGTGACCGTGACTGTGAGCGAATGGCTTGTTGGATAATTTTGACACGCTTTTCAAGAATTTCGTTTCCTAATTCCTAATCCGCAATTCCTAATTCCTTAAAGGCTTACCCGTCTGCAGCAACGACCACATCCTGGCTTGTGTTTTTTCTTCACCGCAAAGGGATAAAAATGCTTCCCTTTCCAAATCCAGAATATATTGCTCACTCACCCAGGTGGGTCTGGACAATTCACCGCCGGCCATCACATACGCGAGTTTCGTGGCAATATGCGCATCATATTCAGTGATGTAATTGCCTTCCTTGAAACTCCATGCACCGACCTTCATCGCGCCGTACATGTCACGCCCGGGCGCATAGATCAATTCCGGAGCGGGTGGTTTATATCCCGAGGCCGCCAAGTGGATGACTTCCTTCTTCGCCTCGGTAAGCAGATGGTCGCGATTGGTCACCACCCGATCCTGCGGATTCAAGATTCCCATTCCGCGCGCTTCTTCAGCGGAGGTTGCAACCTTGGCCTGCCCTATTTGCAGGAATGCTCTTTGAATGAACGGGAACGGTTCGGCGTTTTCAATCTTCATTGCGGGGTTGATGATGCGGCGCATATATTCCTTTGTGCCTCCGCCCGCGGGGATGACTCCCGCACCGAGTTCCACCAAACCGATATAAGTTTCAGCCGCCGCGACGACGCGCGAAGCGTGCATGGTGATCTCGCAACCGCCGCCCAATGCGAGTCCTGCAGGCGCAACCACCACAGGTTTCGCTGAATAGCGCATCCGCATGTTCAAGTCCTGCAATTTGCGGACCGCGCCATCGAGCGCATCCCACATCCCTTGCTGTGCGGAAACCACAACCATGAACAAATTCGCGCCCGCGCTGAAATGCTCGCCTTCGTTGCCGATCACCAAACCATCGAAGTCTTTTTCAACGCGATCCAACCCCTCGGATGCGATCGCAAAGATGTCATCGTCAAGCGCATTCATCTTGGTGTGGAATTCAACCAGCGCAACGCCATCGCCGACATCATACAGCGACGCACCGGCGTTCTTGCTGATTTCCTTCTTCGTGCCGCGTAATTCCTTCAACAGCACAAGGCTTTTGGGCTGTTTCAACTTCATATATTTTTTCCTGGCGACATCGTACACGCCGACTTTATTGGCGCCTTTATATTGATAAAAAGTTTCCACCCCTTCCTTCAACATTTCATCCACCCATTTCGCAGGCACATATCCTTCCGCCTTCATGCGCTTCACGGTCTCTTTCACGCCGAGCATATCCCAGGTCTCAAACGGACCCGCTTCGTGCATAAATCCCCAACGAACTGCGTCATCGATTGGCTTCACCGTATCTGCGACTTCTGGAATAATCGTGGAGACATACTGAAAACTCTGATACGTCAACGCCTTGACCAGTTTCGCAGCCTTGTCATCCGCATCCAGCATGACCTTTAGCCTGTCGCCCAATCCCTCGACATCCTTGGCCGCCTTGACAGAGTCAAAGCGCGGCTTGCCCGCAGGCACATGTTCGAATGTGTTCAAATCAAGCGAATGGAATTCCTTCCTGCCTTCCGCGTTGCGTACTTCCTTATAGAAGCCCACTTTGGTCTTATTGCCAAGCCACTTGCGCTCGAGCAAGGTGTCCATTAACTTGCGCGGTTTCTCCGCGGCGAGATATTTTTGCCCGAGTTTGTCATACGGGATCAAGGGCGCGAGGTTCTTGCCTACATGATCCCACACATCCACACCAACCAGATCGATCAGACGGAAGGTAGCCGTTTTGGGACGACCCATCAAGGGACCGCTGAGAGAGTCCACTTCATCGACGGTGTAATCGTTGTTAAGGATGAAGTCCAGTGCAAAGGCGCCCGTCCCAAATGCGACGCGGTTGCCGATGAAATTCGGCGTGTCCTTGCAAAGCACAATTCCTTTGCCCAAATTAAATTTGCCGAAATGGACGAAAAATTCAGTGACATCCTTCGATGTATCCGCCGTTGGGATGATCTCCAGCAATTTCAAATAACGCGGAGGATTAAAGAAATGGGTGCCAAGGAAATGTTTCTTGAATTCCTTCGAGCGGCCTTCGGCAATTGCTTTTACAGGAATCCCAGATGTATTTGTTGTCACGATCGCGTTGGGTTTGCGCACTTCGTCGATACGCGCCATCAAATCCTGTTTGATTTTTAGATTTTCGATGATCGCTTCGCAAACCCAATCCGCTTCAGCAATTGCACCGAAATCATCTTCAAGATTTCCAAGCGTGACAAAAGTTTTCAGATCGGCAGACATCAAGTTGGCGGGCTTTGCCTTTATGCAGCGATCCCAGCCTTCCTTGACGATCTTGTTCTTATCGGGCGAATCCTTTGCGGGAATATCCAGCAACGTCACAGGCACGCCGATATTTGCAAGATGCGCCGCGATTGCCGCACCCATTGTGCCGGAACCAATCACTACCGCCTTGTGTATTTGGTATTTCATGATTACTCCTTATCCCGCTGGTTAAGTAGTTCCGCGCGAAAGTGAGGAACTACTTAACCAGCAATTTCAAGGTAATTTCCATAACTGGCGGCTCCGATACATCGGACAAACGCCGCCCGCTCAACCAGTTGTCTTTTATCTCAATTCTTTTCCGCTGTAGCCAAGAATATGCCTCGCGACAACCAGGCGATTGATCTGGCCCGTGCCTTCATAAATATCGGTGATCTTCGCATCGCGGAACCACTTCTCAAGCAGGAATTCGCGGCTGTATCCAAGCGGACCCATGATCTCGACCGCCTTCTGCGTGATCTTGGTGACGATATCGCCTGCTCGCACCTTGCTCATCGAAGACTCAAGCGCGTTTGGTTTCTTATTATCCGCCATCCACACTGCCTTCAGCACAAGCAGCCACGCCGAGCGCAGTTGAATATCCATATCGATCACGTCGCGTTCAATGGAGGTTAACTTATTGCGGGGCAGTCCATAGCGGATCTCCACACCGTTCTCTTTCAATTTCTCCTTGAGGAATTCCAACGCGGCTCTTGCCACGCCGATACCTGAAGCTGCCACGAGAGGACGGGTCGCGTCGAAGGTTGCCATCGCGCCTTTGAACCCCGTGGTGGTCTTTTCAACAGTCGGACTGCCGAGAATATTGTCATAGGGCACGCGCGCATCCACAAGCGAGATCGTGGCAGTATCGCTCGCGCGGATTCCAAGCTTATGTTCCAACTTGACAACCGTTACGCCTTTCGTACCTGCCTCAACGACAAAGGCTCTCATGCCTGAGCGCCCGGCGGATGGGTCGATGCTCGCCCAAACAACGATGAAGCCCTTGCCGAATTTTTCATATTCAGTGAATGACTTATCGCCGCCAGTGACGAAGATCTTCTCGCCGTTAATGATCCATTCCTTTGTGGCTTCATCCAACACAGCGCGTGTGCGTATCGCGGACGTATCCGAGCCAGCGCCTGCCTCAGTCATGCACATCGCGGCATAAGTCGGTTTTTCATCGTTAAAACGCGCAAGAAATTTGACCTTCTGTTCAGGGGAACCTGCGGATTGAACAGCTGCTGCGCCAAGTCCGCCGCCGGGGGTGATGAGATAAAAGGCCACATCGCCCCATGCCAGCATTTCAATCTGCGCGGCAAGTTTCTGATAACCAATGGGCGGGCGTTTTTCTGCGCCCACTTTTGGTTTGTCGTCGGTTGGCGCCAATCCACCACCACCGCCCATGGACCGCATGGCGGTGTGCATGAATTCAATATAATCCCACGGAATGGTATGCTCGTTCTCGTCAAACTCACGGGATGCGGAACGCATCATATTTTCTGCAACGGTCTGCAGCATCGTCTGCATCTGAACAATTGGTTTTGGTGATTCAAATTCTATTGCCATGTCCGTCTCCTTTACACAATTGCCAAACCAAGCAGCATCGCAAACCCGCGTCCATTGCGCATGAACATTTCAACGGGATGTTCGCGGATATAACCATGCCCGCCAAGGATCTGCACGCCGCGGTCTGTAACCATCATTGCCATGTCCGCCGCGCCCGTGAAAGCGAGATAGGCATCGGTGATCGCGTCGTCTTTATTATTATCCAGCTTCCAGGCAGCTTCCCAGGTTAGCAAACGCATGGCTTCGATTTCTGTGATCATCTCTGCCAGCATAAAAGCGATGGCCTGTTTCTGCGCGATCTTCATACCAAAGGCTTCGCGTTCCTTTGCATATTCCTTTGCATATTCGAAGGAAGCCTTCGCAACGCCAATCGCGGCGGAGGCGGAGGCAATTCTCATCGAAGCAAGCACCAACCCAAGGTCATGTCCGGAAGCGCCGCCCAGCCTATTCGCGACAGGTATTTTTACGTCATTCAGTTTGACCCGATACATGGGCAGGGCGTTCAACCCCATCAATTTTTCGCGTTCATCTGAAATGGATAATCCCAGCGCGTTTTTAGGAACGATGAAGCCTTGTGTCGTGCCATCGAGATTCGCGTACACAATCATCGCCTGCGCGTCTTTCGCAAACGGGACAAATGCCTTCTCGCCATTCAATCTATATTCACCGCCATCAAGTTCTGCGGTGGTCTTGAGCGCATTGGGGTCAAAATCAAAATTGAATTCGATCAACGCGGCGGTGTACGGATTCCAGTCTCCCTCGACAACTTTGGGAAGATACTCCTGCTGTTGCTCTTCATTGCCTGCCAGCAGGATCGGCGTGGCAAAAAGGGATGGAGTCATAACAGCCAGCGCGCCGGCGAGATCGCCAAAGGACATCTCCTCAACTGCCAATGCGCCCGTGACTGCGGAACGTTCACCGAAGCCTCCGTACGATTCGGGAATGGATGCTTGAAGCAAACCAAGCTCCCAGCCCTTGCTGACAAGTTTCTTTGGCAGTTCGCGACTCTCTTCGGCGTCATGTGCCGCAGGGCGCAGATCGTTCTCGGCATACTTGCCCACCGCATCGATCAGCATCTGTTGCTCTTCATTGGG
>Ga0172369_10000269_pt1 | contig 76158 bp, 65 predicted proteins | sample LakKiv25m_FD_114539 | JGI IMG/M metagenome (GOLD analysis project Ga0172369, IMG submission 114539) | Freshwater microbial communities from Kabuno Bay, South-Kivu, Congo - kab_022012_11.25m | ecosystem: Environmental > Aquatic > Freshwater > Lake | place: Democratic Republic of the Congo... | reverse complement strand
GATTTCGAGACTACAGAGTCCATTGACACACTCGAAGCGGTCATCGAGCAGGATCGCGCCGTCCAAAGCCTGGAACTGGGTCTGTCGATCACTCGGCCCAACTACCACGTCTACGTGGCGGGGCCGTCCGGAACTGGAAAACGCAGTCAATTGAAGGCGATGCTCGGCCGCATCGCGCCGGGGCGCAAGACACCGCTCGATTGGGTCTACCTGCACAACTTCGCCGACACCGACACGCCGGTTGGCCTCGGGCTCAAGGCGGGTGATGGCAAGCGCCTGAAAAAGGCGATGGACAAGCTGCTGGAAACCATGCAGCAAGAGCTGCCGGCGGCATTCCATTCGCGCGAGCACCAAGAGCGCCTGCAACATGCCGTCAGTCAAGGCAACATGCACTCGACGGACGCGTTCGTCGCGCTGTCGCGGGCGGCCGAGCAGGTCGGCTTCCTGGTTCGCTCCAACAAGAATGACGAGTTGGTGACGCTGCCTGTGGTCGACGGCAAGACGCTGAGCGACAAGGACGTGATGGCGCTGGCGGAGGAGGAGCGCAAGAAACTAGATAAGAAACGAGAGCTTCTAGAGCCGCTGTTCACCGAGTTCGTGCAATCGAACCGGCGCGTGGAGCAGGACACGCAAGCCAAGATCACAGGTCTGCAAAAAGGTCTGGCCGAGCGTGTGGCCAAACCATTGATCCGAAAAGTGAAAGACGAGTGCCGATCGGGCGGCAAGAAGCTGGCAGCGTACCTCGACGCGCTCTACGAGGACCTGCAGGCGCACATGGAGCGCTTCTTGCCCGACGATGACAAGCCGCAGCCGCGCGATGGGCCGGGGCCGGATCCGTTTGCCGGTTTCCACGTCAACCTCATCGTCGACAATGAGAAGACTGAGGGAGCACCCGTCGTTTTCGAGACACATCCCACGTATTATCGCTTGTTTGGCAAGATCGAGCGGCGCGTCGAACAAGGCATCTACTTTACCGACCACACGATGATCCGCGCTGGGTCCTTTGCGCGGGCGAACGGCGGCTACCTGATCTGTCATGCTGCTGATTTATTTCAGTTTCCTGGCGTGTGGGAGAATCTCAAGGCCACGCTGCGCAACGCCGAAGTGACCGTCGAGGATCTCGGTGAAACCGCGGGCCTCTTGCCAACCAGTGGCCTCAAGCCCGAGCCGATTCCCCTCAACGTGAAGTTGGTGCTGATCGGTGGCAACTCGCTGTACCACATGCTGTATCGCGCGGATGACGACTTCCGCAAGATCTTCCAGGTCAAGGCCGACTTCGACTACGAGATTCGCCGCAATGCAGAGTCGGTGCGCAGCTATGTCCGCTTCATTGCTACGGCTTCGCGCAACAACGGCTGCCGCCCGGTCGACAAGGAAGGGGTCGCCGCCATCATCGAGCACGGTTCCCGCGTCGTGGAGTCGCAGCGGAAATTGACGTTGCGGTTCAATCAGTTGTCCAATCTCTTGGTGGAGGCCGACTACTTCGCCACCAAGAGCCGCTCCAAGGTCATCGGCCGTAAGCATGTGGAGCGGGCAATCGCTGCGAGAACATTGAGTTCCAGCCTCATCGCCGACAAGATGCATGACGATCTGCTCGACGACCAGTGGCTGATGGAGTCCTCGGGTGCGGAAAAGGGAGTGATCAATGGTCTGGCCGTCATGTCTGTGGGCGAACACCACTTCGGCCGACCATTTCGTGTGACGGCGCGCTGCTTTGCGGGTCAGGCGGGCATCGTGAACATCGAGCGCGAAGTGCAGATGTCCGGTGAAATTCACGATAAGGGCGTGCAGATATTGAGCGGCTTTCTCGGCGATCGTTTCGCGCAGAAGCGGCCCTTGTGCCTCACTGCGACCGTGACGTTCGAGCAGAGCTACGGCGAAGTCGATGGAGATTCGGCAAGCAGCACATGGCTTTACGCGATCCTGTCGGCACTGGCTGGCATCGGCATCAACCAAGGCATCGGCGTCACAGGCAGCGTCAACCAGTTGGGGCAGATTCAACCGATTGGCGGCGTGAATGAAAAGATTGAAGGGTTCTTCCGCTTCTGTCAGGCGCGCAAGTTGACGGGCAAACAGGGCGTGATGATTCCGTGGCAGAATGTGCAACACCTGATGCTGAGTCGGGAAGTGCGCGATGCGATCGCCAAGGGCCGCTTCCACATCTGGCCGATCCGCACCATCGAAGAGGGGCTGGAGGTGCTGACGGGCGTGCAGGCGGGCAAGGCATCGCGCGCGGGCGTGTTCCCGGAAGGCACACTGATGCGGCGCGTAGCGGATCGCCTGGAAGCCTTGCGCAAGCACCTCGGCACGCAGCGCGGCAGCAGCGCAAAGAAGGGCGGCCCGGTGCACGCGGCCTTGAGGGCGGGACGGCGCCGGCGCCAAGAAGAAGAGGACGGCGCCGAGGGCACGGGCGATTGGGACGACCTCGACGAGTGAACGGCGCACGAAGACGCGCCGGCCGCCGCAGAATAGCAAATATCTTCATGTGGCTGTACAGCGTTGCGCGTTGACCTTGCGGCTGGGGGAGCGTGGGCGTAGGCTGCTGCGCCGCGCCGGGCACGCATCCGTGCGGCCATTGGGCCGCGGCCCCGACACCAAGACAACCACAGACAAAGAAGAGTCTGGACATGAACAAGCGCAATCTCGGCCTTTCCTCCGGCGTGCTCGCAGCATTCATGGGCGCCGCGTGCAGCAGCCCCACCCCTACGACGAGCCTGGCATTCAAGCCGGACATTCACGTCGGCGCGGACATTGCTTTCCAGACCGGCGATGCCCAAGGCAAGGACGTTGGCGCCGATGCCGCGCCGCCGGAGGACGCTGCCAGTGCCGGGTGCAAAGTCGATGCGGACTGCGTCGGCGTGCAGGTGGCGACTTGTCAGAAGGCGAGTTGCGTCACAGGCAAATGCGGTGCCGTCGACGCCGAGGCCGGCACAGCCTGCGACGACAAAGACGCCTGCACGGACTCAGATCAGTGCAAGTCCGGCACTTGCGTTGGATTGGCCAAGAACTGCGACGATCAGAGCGTGTGCACGTCGGATGCGTGCAACCCCTCGACGGGAAAGTGCGACTATACGCCGAACACCGCGAAGTGCGACGACGGCGACCTGTGCACCGAGAACGACGCGTGCAAGGACGGCAAGTGCCAGGGCACGCCAGCGTCGGTGTGCGGCTGCACCACGGACGCCGATTGCGCCAAGACGGACGATGCGGACCAGTGCAACGGCATCCACACCTGCCAGAGCGGCCAGTGCCTGACCAAGCCGGGATCGGAAATCACGTGTGACACCTCCAAAGCAGGACCGTGCGCGACGATTGCCTGCGAACCCAAAGACGGCACCTGCCGCAAGACGCCGCTGGCTGCCGGAACGCAATGCGATGACAGCAGCCAGTGCACCAAGAGCGATGCCTGTTCCGGCACGACGTGCAAGGGCAAGGCCGTGGTCTGCGACGACAACAACCCCTGCACGGACGACTCTTGCGACAAGGCAACGGGGTGCGTCTACAAACCGAACAGTGCGACGTGCAGTGACGGCGATTTGTGCACGAACGACGACAAGTGCGCCGAGGGCAAGTGCGCCGGCACGGCCAATCCCAATTGCAGCAAGTGTGCGACGGACGACGAGTGCGCCAAGTTCGAGGACGGCGACCTGTGCAACGGCACCTTGGTGTGCAAGGCCGGGGTGTGCGCGGTCAAGGACGGCTCCGCGGTGACGTGTGCCGCAGATCCAAATCCCTGCTTGATGGCAGCTTGCGAGCCGACGACAGGCAAGTGCGGCACGAAGAACGCGCTGACGGGTGCCAAGTGCGATGACACCGACGCCTGCACGACGGGTGATCACTGCGACGCCGGCGCCTGTGTGGGCGGCAAGGATGTGTCGTGCGCCGATGGCAATCCGTGCACGATCGCGAGTTGCGACAAGGTCAAGGGTTGCGTGTTCGCGCCCAGCGATGGCGCGGCTTGCGACGATGGCAATCCCTGCACCACCAGCGACAAGTGCGCGGCCGCGAAGTGCGGCGGAACCCAGAATCCGAACTGCTTGAATTGCAAGGCAGACGCAGACTGTTCCCCCGCCGAAGATGCCGACTTGTGCAGTGGAACGCTGATGTGCCAGGGCGGCATGTGCGTCGTGAATCCTGCCACGGTGGTCACCTGTGACACGCAAGGACTGTCTTCCTGCATCAAGGTCGAATGCGTGGCGGCGACCGGCAAGTGCAAAAAGACCACGCTCGACAATGGCGCTGCCTGCGACGACCAGAACGCTTGCACGGCAAAGGACTATTGCTCGACGGGCATCTGCAAGGGTGCGCCGCTGAATTGCGACGATGGCCAGTTGTGCACGGACGACGCATGCGACCCCGACGCCGGCTGCACGCACAAATTCAATGCCTCGCCGTGCGACGACGGCAACGCATGCACCGCCGGCGACGCGTGCAAGAACGGCGCGTGCGGCGGTTCGCCTGTCGAGGCCTGTAGTTGCAAAGCGAACTCGGACTGTGTGGACGACGGCGACAAGTGCAATGGCACGCCGATTTGTGTCAGTTCGAAGTGCGTCGTGGATCCGAAGACGATCGTGTCGTGCGCGGCGAGCAAGGACGCATGTTCGCCCAACGTCTGCGACACGAAGACCGGCACGTGCGCGGCCAGCCCCCAAGCTGACGGCAAGCCGTGCGACGACAAGAACGCATGCACGAGCGCCGACGCCTGTGCGGCGGGCCAGTGCAAGGGCGGCGCGGTGATCACCTGCGACGATACGAATGTGTGCACCACCGACAAGTGCAAGCCGGAATTCGGCTGCACGTACGCTTCGAATACCGTAGCTTGCGACGACGGCAACAAATGCACGAGCGGCGACACATGCGCCTACGGCCAGTGCCAGCCGGGCAAGCCGGTGGACACGAACCAGTGCAAGGACAAATGCGTGCCGGGTCTGACGCTCAGCTGCGGCGATTCGGATAGCTGGAGCAACGGCGAGGCCGGATCGACCGACATCATCACGCAATATGCCTGCAATCTTGCCGAAAAGTATGATGGTCCCGAGTACGCGTATGTCTACGTGGCGCCGTTCGACGGGACCGTGACGGTGACGCTGTCGAACGAAACGGCAGAAACGGACATCTTCCTGCTCGATGCGACGGATTCTGGTTGCGATGCCAAAGCTTGCCTTGCATGGGGTTATGCCAGTGCGACGACGACAGTCAAGGCCGGCAAGACCTACTACGTGGTGGTCGACGGCTTCCTGGGCGCAACGGGGAAGTACAACGTCGATGTGAGTTGCGTACCCGCCATCGAGACAGCGTGCACCGATGGCATCGACGAGGACCAGGACGGCGCAACCGATTGTTCCGACTCGGATTGTCAGCAGGTGCCCGCATGCGTGGCGCCGGCTTGCGACGCCGCCTACACGTTGGCGTGCGGCCAGGTGGACAGTTGGTCGAACTATTCGTTCGGATCGACCAACGTCATCAACAACTACCTCGGTTGCAGCAGCAGTTTCAACTACCCGGGACCCGAGTACACCTACGCGTTCATCGCCAAGGCGAGCGGCAAGGTGACCGTCACGCTGACCGACGAGTCCGCCGCGACGGACGTGATCGTGCTGACCGACGACAAGGGAGTCTGCAATAGTTCAAAATGCTTGGATTATGGTCTGGGCTCGGTCACGTTCGACGCCGTGGCCGGTTCGACCTATTACTTCGTGGTCGATGGCTACAACGGCGCAGAGGGAACCTACACGATCGCAGTGGATTGCCCGACTGCGGCGACATCCGAAGTGTGCGACGACAGCAAAGACAACGACACCGACGGCAAAATCGACTGCGAAGACAGCGACTGCTTTGGCAAGTCCGCATTCTGTCAGCCGGCGTGTGTGCCGGACAGCGTGTCGTTGGCCAAGTTGACGTGCCCGTCCGATGCCGACTCGTACCACAACGACGGCTTGGGTTCGACCGACGCGATCACCGCGTACAGCTGCAATCCGACGATGAACTACAGCGGCGAGGAGTACGCGTACACCTTTGTGGCCACAGCGAATGGCTCGGTCACCGTGACGTTGACGAACGAGACCGCGACCAACAAGGACACGGATCTGCTGGTGTTGCAGGACACCGGCCTGGGCTGCAACCCTGCTTCCTGCATCGCCACGGGCATGTCATCCGCGACATTCACAGCGAAGAAGGACGTGACCTACTACATCGTGATCGACGGCTACAAGGGCGCGAAGGGCAAGTACGATCTGACGTTCACTTGCCAGTAGCCGGTCCCGCGGGACGCGAACGCCGTTGCGGCTGCTCCCGCCGTGCGCGCCAGCGACGCCACCCCAGGATGCCCACGGCGATCAGGGACAAGAGGCTCCAGATCGCGCCGCCCGTCGAAGGTCCCGCGGCCGCGCAGCCCGCCGCCGCGCCAGAAGGCGCCACGCAGCCGGCCTCGTCGGTCAAGCCGTTGCAGTTGTCGTCGAGGCCATTGCCGCAGCGCTCCGTGCTGTCGGCCGCCGCTGGTTTCACGTTGCAGATCGCCTGGCTATGGTCGGTGCTGCACACGCGTTTGCCAACGACGCGGCAGATGCCCTGCCCTGCCTCGCATTGCTCGCCGACGTTGAAGCCTTCGTCCGTCTTGCCGTCGCAGTTGTTGTCGAGGCCGTCGCCACACAGTTCGATACCCGGCGCCCGCGCCACACCGCTGCACGTCACGCTGGCGTCGAGGCCGCACTGTCGCACTCCGGCTGCCGCGCACGCGCCGACGCCGGTCGAGCACGCGCCGCCGAGGCCCAATTCCTCATCGGTGGCACCGTCGCAGTCGTTGTCCAGCCCGTCGCACCACGTTTCTGTTGCCTGCCAGTTCAACGGTTGGGCGCACACGGGCGCGCCCGCTGGGCCGCAGTTCGCCGTCGCCGCGAGGCACACGCCCGTGTCGCCGCAGGAGAATCCGCTCAAGGCCACGGTCTCGTCGGTCTTGCCGTCGCAGTTGTCGTCGACACCGTTGCAGATCTCCTTGGGGACTGGCCCGCATTTGCCGCACGCATTGAACAATCCCTCGTCGGTTTTGCCGTCGCAGTCGTTGTCAAAGCCGTCGCAAAGTGTCTCGGTCACGCTCTCGTAGCCGAATGGGTAGGTGCAGACAAAGCCGGCGTAGCCCGAGCACTTGGCAACGGGCGTGGCGTCCTTCAAGAGGCCATCGCCGTTGGGGCCTGCGCAAACGCCCTCGCCCAGGCACGTGCCAGGCGGGGCGACGACGTTGTCATCCGTGACACCGTTGCAGTCGTCATCGACGCCGTTGCAGACCTCGACTGCGCCCGGAAAAACGTTCCCATTCTGGTCGCTGCAGTCGCCCTGGACCGAAGAGAAGCCATCGCTGTCGAGATCACAAGCGACGTTCACGCTGCCGGGTGTGCCGGTGCCGGCCAGATCGCCGACGGCCTGGCACCAGGTGACGGCGGTGTCGTTTTTGCATTGGTCGGTCATGGCGGGGTCCAGGCCCCAGACGACCGCCTCGTCGATGTCCTTGCCTGAACTGCAGAGCTGGTACGAGGTGACGTCGATGGGGCCGCCCGGGCCTTCGAGTGCCAGCTTGCCTTTGCATGCGCCGAGCGTGAATTTCTCGCCTAGATCCAATACCTTGACCTTGAGCCAGACATCCGTCGGGTTGGATGGGCTCGGTACGTGCCCGAAGGCGACGGACTCCCCCGCCATCAAGACCGGTATGGCCAGGCCGAGGTTGTACTTGGTCGCGGCGACCTTGGCACTGCCGTCTGACACGGTGAGGTAGACTTTATCTATCGATAATGGATACTTGCCCGGATTGGCAATCTCAACCCAGTGCGGCGCCGAAGCGGGACCGGTCATGAATTCTGTGATGACCAGCGCATTGGGCGGCTGCGGGCAGGTGCCGCCGGCGGGCGCAGCAGTTCCGGCAAAGGCCGGCGCGCAGAACAACACCAAACCAAGTGCCAGGGCGGGCAGAGCGAGCGCGAAGGGCAGCTTGACAGGCGGGGGACACATCACGGGCGAAGGATACGGGTTGCCGCGGCGGGACGCTAGAAAGTGATGACCCGCGCGACGCGTCGACTTCCCTACTCCCACTCGATGGTGGCCGGTGGCTTGGACGAAATGTCATAGACGACCCGGTTGATCCCGCGAACCTCATTGATGATTCTCGAAGAAATGCGCCCGAGCACCGGCCGCGGCAGGTCGGCCCAGTCCGCTGTCATGCCGTCGACGCTCGTCACGGCGCGCAGCACCGCAGTGGACTCGTAGGTCCGGCTATCGCCCATCACGCCGACGCTGCGAATCGGCAGCAAGACCGCGAAGTACTGCCACAGGCCCAGGCGTCCCGGCCACGCATCCAGCTCTTCACGGACAATGGCATCAGCACGCTGCAGCAGGGTCACTGCGTCCGCCGTCACGTCGCCCAGGATGCGCACCGCCAGGCCCGGACCCGGAAACGGCTGCCGATCGATCAGCGTCGATGGCAAGCCCAGTTCGCGGCCGAGCACCCTCACCTCGTCCTTGAACAGTTCGCGCAGCGGCTCGACAAGCCTCATGCGCATCCGTTCGGGCAAGCCGCCGACATTGTGATGGCTCTTGATGGTCGCGGAGGGGCCCTTGAACGACACGGACTCGATCACATCCGGATAGAGCGTGCCCTGCGCCAGGAAATCGAAGTGGCCCGCGTCGTGCGTGACCTTCTCGAACACCTCGATGAACGTTCTGCCTATGATTTTGCGTTTTTGCTCTGGGTCGGCGACGCCCGCCAACGCGCCGAGGAACTGCGGACCTGCCTCAGCCGTGATGAGCGGCAACCGCAAGCCCTCGCCGAAGATCTTGCGCACATCGTCGCCTTCGTCCTTGCGCAGCAGGCCGTTGTCGACAAAGACGCAGGTGAGACGATCGCCGATGGCGCGGTGCAGCAGCGCAGCAGTGACACTCGAATCGACGCCACCAGAAAGGCCACAAAGAACGCGGCCTTCCGGGCCAACCTGCGCACGAATGCTCTGCACGGCGGCGCCGACGAAACCCGCCATCGTCCACGTCTGGTTGCAGCCGCAGATGCCGACGACGAAGTTGTGCAACAGCGCCACGCCGCGCGGCGTGTGCACGACTTCCGGGTGAAACTGCAATCCATACAGGCGTTTCTCCGTGTCTGCCATCGCCGCGAGCAGGCCATCTTCGCTGCGTGCAATGACATCGAAGCCGGGCGGCAGGACGGCGACGCAATCGCCGTGACTCATCCAGACGGGCTGCGGCTGGTCGCGATCGAACCCTGCAAAAAGTCCAGTATTTCCGGGTTCCAGCGCGATCTGCGCCGGCCCATACTCGCGCGTCTGTCCCGGCGCGACGCGACCGCCCAGGGCATGCGCCATCGCCTGCATCCCGTAGCAGATGCCCAGCACCGGCACGCCAAGCCGCCACACCTCCGGCGCCTCAGGCGCATCAGGATCATAGACGCTCGAAGGACCGCCGCTGAGCACGATGCCGGCTGGCGCAAACGCACGGATCTCCGCCAACGACTTGTGGCACGGCCAGATCTCACAGTAGACACGCTGCTCGCGAATCCGCCTTGCAATCAGCATCGTATACTGCGAACCGAAATCGAGGATGAGGATGCGTTGGCTGTGCAGGGTATCGGCGGGCGGCAAGGTGGTCATGGTGGGCTCCGGTGGACGGCGCAGCCCGTGTACCACGGCCACCCGCCCAGGCAAACGCGCGTTTCGGACTTGTTGCACGCACTGCGTCGCACGCATACAGTCGACCGGCCGGCGACGCAGACTGCGCAGCACCGCGTCCCGCGCCAAGGAGTGACGCTGGCCCTGCCGCGAAAGATCTTGCCGTTGCTGCTGATTCTGCTGTCGCTTGCCGCCAGCGCGCTGGCGCGGACGCCGGTCGCCGCGCCAGTGCTGCGGGCCGGCGCGGAACAGGCGGTCTTGGATTGGCTCGAACCATTGGCGCAAGACGCGCCCATTGCGCCGGGATGGCTGCTGCGCGATGTCGCGCTCGACCCGCATCAGGTGCGGCTGCGGGCCGAAACGGCTGACGGCAAAACAGAAACGTGGCTGACGCTGGGCGCCGCCGCTGGCGCTGAGCGGCAGGGGACCGAGCGCGCGGACGTGGCTTTGCGCTGCGCCGCAGACACGCCGCGCGACCTGTGCGCGGCGGTGGCGCGCATGGTAAACGGCAAGCATTCCAAACCTTTTCCATGGCAGCCGGCCACGCGCGCCGTGGCGCCGGGCTGGTCAGGCCTCAAGGCAAGTCCGGCGACCGCGGCGGCGCGGGCGACGCTACTCCTGGCGTGGCTCCTGCTCGCTGGCGTGACCGCATTGATCCTGCGAAAACGCCAGCTTGCGCAACGAGGGCCGCCATGGCTGCCGATCGCCTTGGCGGCGTTGACGCTCCTCGGCCTGGGCGTGCGTGTCTGGCTTGCACCGCGCACGTTCTTGCACGAGCTGTACCACATTCGCGAAACAACGTCGTTTCTCTTCGGTCCTTCCGAGTTCGCCAATGGCGAGACCCTGCCGTCGCTGGCGGTTGCCGTCGACCTCTTGACCGGAGGCGCGGAGCAAGCGTTGTTCTGGACCAACCTGACCCTGGCGACGTTGACCATCCCGGCGGCAACGCTCTGTGATCTTGCGCTGTTCAGTCGGCCGGCGCGGGCTCTTGTGTCGGGTCTGCTGGTTGCCCTGTTGCCTTTGCACATCCGGTTTTCTGGATCTGAGGACTTGTGGATCGCCGGCGTGCTGCTCGCGCTGTGCAGCATTGCCTTGTGGCTGGACTGGCTCAAGCATAGGGAACAACTGGCACTTCTCGGAGCGGTGCTGGCGACTGCGCTGGCCATGCAAGCCCGACCGGAACTGCTGCCGCTGCCGCTCGCCCACGCCTTGCTGGCGCTGTGTGTGCTGCCGCCCGCACTCTGGCTGCCCCTCTTGCGCGACCGTCGCGTGTACACTGCGCTCATCGGCTTGGCGGCCCTGTGCTGGCATGTGCCTTTCGATCTGCAATTCCGCGCCGATGAGATGCCGCAAGTCACAGTGCCGGCCTCGGTCACCTTGCGCGCGCAACATCACCTGCTCGATCCGCGTTTGAGTTCACTTGCTTTGCTTGGCCTGCTCGCACTCGGCATCGCCTGGGGAGTGCGTCATGCGCCGCGTCGCTACCTCTGGCTGCTGCTGGCCAGCCAGGCATGGGTTCTGCTGGCCTTTTCGATGTTCGCGCCGGCCGGTGCGTTCGTCGAGCGATCGCAGCTTTGGCCCGCCGTGTTGCTCTGCCTTGCGATGGGCGGCGCTGTTGACGCGATCGCGGCGCACCTGCAACCGCGCTGGGTGCTTCCGGCGCTGCTGGTCGTGGCGGGCACGCAATTGGATGCTCGCTTGCCGTATGTGACGGCTCTAGGAACGCAGCAACAAGAATGGCAGTTTCTTGTCTCTGCGCTGCCGCAGCTGCCCGGGCATGGACGCCTGCTCGCGGTGGCAGATCGCCATGCGTTGGGCGGCTTTCCGGCGGATCTGCTCGCGCGCCGCGGCCCCGATTTCGACGTGATCGACGTGGCCGAGGCGTCGCGCACGGGCACCTGGCCGCGACCGGGCGCGGATTTGCTGTTCTACCAAGGCATGTTCTGCTGGTTCGCTTGGCAACCGCGGGCTCCAGCTCCCGCCGGCATGCAACCGGCCTGCCGCGAGGTCAGGGCCCGCTACCGCGCTGTGCCCATGGTATCGGCGTGGCTGCCGGGGCCGGTATCGTCTGCGCCCGAACACGCGACCATGAACGCAAAGGGCTATGAGGTCGGATTCTTTCGCCTTGAACCTTGAACGGCCCATCCGGCGCCGCGCAATGAATTCGACGGTCAGCGGCTGTAGTTCGGCGCTTCCTGAACGATCGTGACGTCGTGCACGTGACTCTCTGTCAGACCCGCCGCTGTGATGCGCACGAACTGCGCCTTCTGCAACGCTTCCAAGTCCTGACTGCCCGTGTAGCCCATGCCCGAACGCAGTCCACCGACCAATTGATGCACGGTGGCGGCCAGCGAACCCTTGTACGGCACCCGCCCTTCCACGCCTTCTGGCACGAGTTTGCGGTTGTCGGTGGTATTCTCTTGAAAATAGCGGTCTTTCGAGCCGCGCTGCATCGCGCCCAAGGAGCCCATGCCGCGGTACGTCTTGTAGGAGCGGCCCTGGAACAAGACGACGTCGCCCGGCGCCTCTTCGGTGCCCGCAAGCAGCGAACCGATCATCACCGTGTTCGCTCCCGCTGCGAGCGCCTTGACGAGATCGCCTGAAAAGCGCACGCCGCCATCGGCAATAACCGGGATGCCCAATTCGCGTGCCGCAGCCGTGCAATCCAACAGCGCGCTGAACTGCGGCATGCCCACGCCGGCCACCACCCGTGTCGTGCAGATCGAACCCGGACCGATGCCGACCTTGACCGCGTCCGCTCCCGCCTCGAACAGCGCGCGCACCGCTGCGGCCGTGGCGATGTTGCCAGCAATGACATCTACTTGTGGAAACGCGTCCTTGATGCGCCGCACGGTCGCCAACACGTTCTGCGAGTGCCCGTGCGCCGTGTCCACGACGACCGCATCGACGCCCGCCGCGATCAGCGCTGCCGCCCGCAGTTCACCATCGCGCCCCGTGCCGACCGCCGCCGCACACAACAAGTGCCCGCGCGCGTCCTTGGCGGCTTGAGGATGGCGCTCGTTGTTCTCGATGTCCTTGATCGTAATCAAACCAACGAGTTCACCATTGGCATCGACGACCGGCAACTTCTCGATGCGGTGGGTGTGCATCAGCCGGCGCGCTTCCTCCGGCGCGCAACCCAGCGGCGCCGTCGTCACGTTCGCCGTCATCAAGTCCGAGACATGCTTGGAGTAATCCGTCTCGAAGCGCACATCACGCGCCGTCAACATGCCGACCAGCTTGCCATCGGCCACGACCGGCAATCCCGAGATGTCATTGCGCTGCATCTCTTCGAGCGCTTCGGCCAGCGTGCCGGTCGGCGCCACGGTCACCGGGTTCTCAATCATCGTCGATACGGTGCGTTTGACCTTGCGCACGTGCCCCGCCTGCTCTTCGACGCTCATGTTCTTGTGGATGACGCCGATGCCACCTTCGCGCGCAAGCGCAATCGCAGTGGCCGCTTCGGTGACCGTATCCATGGCGGCTGAAACAATCGGCACATTCAGGCGGATGCGCTTGGTCAGCTGCGTCGCTGTCGAGACCGTGTGCGGCAGAACTTCGCTGTAGGCAGGCACCATCAGGACGTCGTCAAAGGTCAGTGCCGGCGTCGAGGCAACAAAGCGGTGGGCGTGGGCGGTGGACATCGGCGGCTCCCGTCCCTGCGCGGTGGCAGGATTGGGCGCGGGAGGTTAGCAAGAAACGGCGCAGGACGCATCGGCGCGATCTGGCTGTTGCACAATTGTGGCGAGGCGCTTGCCTACTTCGCGTCCGGCTGATCCGCACCCGATGTGGCGTCCGCGTCCGGCAAAGGCGAGAGCAGCACCATGCCTTTGGGCGCAAAATAGATTCCGTCTGGACTCGAAGTTGCGAAGGAGCCCGTCAGCGTAACTTCGTCGCCGACCTTCCAGCCACGGGCGGCGAGATCCCGTTCACCGCCGACGAGCAACCGCTTGCCCTGGCCGTTCTTGGCGTCGGTCAAATGCAAGTACGGGGCTGGACTACAGATCTTCTCGGTCGGCGGGCACACTTGCAAGGCGGCAATCGTGCCACGCACCATCAATTCCGTCACCAGCTTGTCCGCATCGGCAGCGAACAGACCGGCCACCGAATAGGCACCATCCGGGTAGCGATCCGGCAACTTGGGCGGATGGAGGTCGGGCCGCGGCGGCAATTGCGCCGTGCCTGGCGCCGCCTTGCGCACGGGATAGGATTCCGGCGGCTTCTGACACCCTGAGCAGGCGAGAACCGCAGTGATGAGAATCAAGAGACCACGTTGGTTGAGCACGACGTGCACGGGCGCCTCCCACTGAAGCCAGCAAGCGTGCCGCCAACGTGGCGCAAAGTCCAGGACTCGCAGCCTTGGCGAGGGCTATGCCAGTTCCGACTTGAGCCGCTCTGCCAACCTCAGCGACAAACTCATGATCGTAAGCTGGGGATTGACGCCAGGTGTGTCCGGCAACACCGCGCCATCACAAACGGAAATGCGTGATGTCAATCGCAGATCCCGATCAACGACGCGACCGATGCCGGCTGTACCTTGGGGATGGAACCCGCTCGCCATCAACCGCGCGGGCGTCAGATCCTCGGGACGCAGGCGATGCAGATCCGCAAGTGAAGTCGGCTCGTTGGCGATGCCCGCCACCGGCAGCAGCACGCCTTTGGCACCAGCGGCGAACCATGTCTCGGCGATCAGCAGGATACCCCGCGCCAGATCGAGCGCGTCTTCGGGGTCCAGTCGGTAATTCACGACCGGCCAGCCGGCGAACTCCTGCACACTGCCGTGGCCGCGATCGCGCACCATCAGACCGAAACTCGCCAGTTGATCCCCATGTTCCAGCCACCAGCGCGCGCGCTGCCCGGCCGCCGCGACGACCGGAGCCACCGTGCTGCGCGGCGTATAGATGCCTTCGAGGACGACCCGTTCCAACTCGGGCGGTTGGTAGCCCAGGCCCTGGGGAACGCCGATTTCGCCGTGGACCGGCTGGTCGAACCAGCCGAATACCTTGGTCGCGGGGTGAATCTTCAGGTGCCGTCCAGCCTTGTCCCAGTGGGGCCCCAGTTGGCTGCGGCGGATGAGTCCGGGTGTGGCAAGCGCCCCGGCGGCCAGAACCAGATGCCGCGTGCGCAGTTCGCTTTCGCCGTCTGGGCCTTCGATGCGTACCCGCACGCCTAGCGCATCCTCGCAGATCGCCGTTGCACGGGTGTGCATCCGCAACTCGGCACCGGCCGCGAGGGCGGTCGGCAGGAAGGCGCGATCCGTGCTCTGCTTGGCGCCGGTGGGGCAGCCAAAGCAGCAGACCCCGGAACCTTTGCAGGCCGGCGCGTTGCGCGGCAGGACGTAGGCGCCCGCGCGGCCTTGCGCGTGCAGCCCTTGCTCGAAGAGGTGCGCCGAGGCACCCAGCAGCGATCGCGGCGGCACGGTCACACCGATGAGCGCCGAGGCCTTGGCCACGAAGGTCGGAAGTTCGCTGCAGAAACCGCCGCCCGTCTCCGCGTCCCAGCGCGCCAGCCACTCGCGCGGTGGCGCCAGAGCCGTGCCTGAATTGATGGCTGTTGTGCCTCCGGCGCCGCGGCCGATCAACACCGGCAGCAGGCCTTGGTTCATGGCCACGATCATGCCCTGATGGCCGTAGTAGCGCTCCAACGCGCGGGGCGGCGCCAACGGCGTGACAGGTCCCCCCGCTTCAAGAATCGCAACGCTCAGGCCGTGTTCAGCGAGCGCGGTCGCGACGGGAGCGCCGCCCGCGCCCGAGCCGACGACGATCACGTCGTAGTGCGCCGGTCCCGAAACCGGGGCCCGAACGGCAGCCCGCACCGGATCCAGCGCCGGAACCGGAACGGGAACCGCCGCCCGGTTGTGCGATGAATCCTGTTCCTGCGCACCGCTGTACAGCGCCTCCCACAGCGGCAACCGTGCCAACTGCCAGAGCACACGCGGCCATGGCCAGCGGTGGTGGTGCAACACCTGCTCCAGCGCGTCGAAGTCCGCGGCCGACAACGCGCGCGCACGCCGCCAGCGACCCAGCAGCAGAGCGGGTGCCAGCAGATCGAGCAACACCACAATGAGTGGCCAGATCCAGCCGACCGGCGCGTCGTAGCGGCGCGCCCGCGCACGCGCAACCTGGCTTAGCGTCACACTTTTCGCTGCACTCGCGCCGTGCGCCTGCAGCCAGCGTTGACAGAGATCCATCGTGTTTTCCTCCAGCTACAGCGTCACGGGTCGCGTGGGTGGCTGGCGCCCGACTTCCTCGAACGCCGCCGTACCTGTCGCCACCAGCGTCTTGTGGACGCCTCGCCCCGGGTCGCTCAGTTCCAGTCTCAAGCTGGCAAGTTTGCTGTTGGCACACCAGAGGTTGGAGCCATCGGTGTCGGTGTAGGTCACGAGCGCAACGCGCTCCGCGGACGGCGCGATCAGTTCGCCCTTGAGCCGCGCCCCTGCTGCCTGCACTGAAAACTGCCACCGTCCGTCGCCCCACTCGGTTCGGGCCGACGTCATGCGCCACAAGCCCGAGAATGCGTAGCGCGCGCCGCCGACGTCGAGGACGAAGGAGGACAGGGGCGGCGTTGCCCAGCCGGCGATGCGAACGCTGGCAGAAAGACCCTCGAATACCGCGTCTTCGCCCCCATCGAAGTGGTTGCAGTGCGCCCACGCCCAACGCTCGGCGTGGCGCTTGCCGTGGATGTGCCCCAGCATGCCTGTCGCGTCGGCGACCGCATGGCTCTCCTTGCCTGTCCTGACCGTTCCGCTGACGCGCAAGTCGAGCAGCGGTGAGCGAAAGACGCTGCCGGCCAATCCCAGCGCGCGCAGCACGGCCGGCGTGTGTTCGAAGCGGCAACCGCGGTCCTGCCAGTGCAGATCCCAGCCGATGTCGCCCGCACTGCCGATGGCGTGGGCATCGTCGAGATGGCTGTCTGCGACGTGAAACACCGCGTCGTGACCGACGAATCTCTGCGGGTCGGCGTCGGCCGGCAGCAGCGGCGTGCCGTGCGCGCCCGCCAGTTCGAGGGGCCAATCCGTCTTTCCAGAGCGAATCGTGCCGCCCTCGAACAGCAGTGCCCACGTTGCGGCCTCGCTGGTCTTGCCGTCGAGCAGCGTGTGACGCAGCCAAAGTGCGCGATCAGGTCCAAGATCCACTTTGGCGAACCAGACTTCGTAGAAGGGCCCGCTGCGCCGCGAGCGCGTGAAGCCCGGTAGCCGCGGCTGCGCATCCAGCCCGCGACGCGCCAGAAACAGCGTGACGGCGACGAACCCGTCGGTTGCCGCGCACAGCAGCCAAATCGCGCCGTGTATGGCCGCGAGGTAGAGAAAAGCTAGCGTGCTTGCAATCTTGGCGGACATCAGCACGACATAGGGGCCGCGGTCGCGCGGCTCGTGCGCCGTCAGGAGCGCCAACCCCGTCACCGCGACCATCAGCGACAGCGCCAGCACGTGCCACAACGATCCCGGCACGACATCCATTGTTCCGCCGAGATGCAGCAGTGCGCCGAGCGTGTGCAACCCGTTGCCGACCCAATCGGGAACGATGGCGAACTGGGCGCCCGTGACCACGAACAAGGCCGCCCAACCGAGCGCGACACCGCGGTAGATGCGAAGGCGGGACGTGGACATCGCAGCTCCTTTGGGCCGCCGACGGCGGCGAGCCGCCATGAAACTGACACATCCGTCACTTCCTTGCAAGTAAAACTGGCGCGGTCGTCATTTTTCCGACTTGAAACCGCGGCAGCCGACTGCTACACCGATGCGCCGGAGGCATCACGTGGGACGTCGCGAGGACAACAAAGCCAAGAAACGTGCGGATCTCGAGGCGGCAGCGCTGCGGCTGTTCCTGAGTCAGGGCTACCACGCTACGAGCATCGAGCAGGTGGCGGCCGAGGCCGGCGTGGCGCGCGGCACGTTCTACCTCTATTTCGACGACAAGGAAGCGCTGTTCCGTTCCTTGGTTGGCGCGGCCCTCGACCCGGCGATCGATGCGCTGGTCGAGGCGCGGGCAGCCTTGGACGTCGCGCGGGATGCCCTGCAAAGTGGCGCCGCGTACCAGGAACTGGGTGCGTCGCTGGTGCGGACTGTTATGGAATGCCCTGAAGCGACACTGCTATTCTACCGAGAGCAGCGCAATCCCGGGCCGATCGGCGATTGGCTGCGCACCCGCTCGGCGCAACTCGACAGTTTCGTCGCCGACATGGTGCGGTCGTTGGGCGAGCGCGGACTGGTTCGCAAAACCGACCCACGTTTCGCGGCTTTGGCAATTGTCGGCGCCATCGACCGGCTGGTCTACGCGTGGCTCAGTGGCAACGAGTTCGGCGATCCGGCACAGGTGGCGCAAGAGGTGGTGCGCCTGTTCGGCGAAGGTCTGGTCGATCAGCCACCCGCCCGAGCGCTTTGAGCGGGGGTTGGTGATGCGCCGCGCCATGGTGTTTCTTGCCGTAGCCTCATGGTCTTGCGGCCCTGCGCAGCCGAGCCCCTGCGAAGCGGAGCGCTTCAAGTGCAGCCAATCCACCGCTGGCTTCCGACTCATCGCGGGCTGCACGCTCCCGGATCCATTGGCGATCGAAATCGGTTACGGCCAGGGCAGCTTCACCCCTCTGCTGCCCGATGCAAAGCTGCCCGTGTTCCTCGGCAGCCAAGGCGGGCAGCACACTTATCTGGCTGTGCGCATTGCCAATCCCGCGTTGGATCGCTACGACAAACTCGAAGTGCACTTCTTGCTGACATCCGTCGATCCAGTGCCTTGCGACGAATGGAACGCCCGCGCGGCACCCGACGCGACATCCGCTGACGCGGGCAACGACATCGAAGGCAGCGAGGGCATTTGCATTCGCAAGTTCGGCGAGCGCACGGTACTGCTTGGCCAAGGCGCGGCGATCAAGAAGGACGCGCAAGGCGCGGTGATCGAGACCGGTCTGGTCGTCTTTCTCGAATCGTGGCCGGGCGGCGCGCCGCTTAATGTCGATCTCACCGTGCGCGATCCGTGTGGCAGGGTCGCGACATCCCACGTCGTGGCAATTCCGTAGCGCCGGCTTGCAGGTTCCGCTACGCTGCCCCGTGCTGTTCAGGAGCATTCCATGCGCAACCCGCTGACCGTCCTCGCCCTTGCTGCCCTGCTGACCTTGCCGACCAGCCATGCCTTGGCTTGCGGCGGTTGTTTCTCGCCGCCTTCGTCCGACACCAAGCAGACTGTCTTCCAGAACGCCGAGCGCGTCCTGTTCGTGCGCGACGAGGCCAACAAGAAATCCATTGTTTGGATTGAGGTTGTCTACGGCGGTCAGGCGCAGAATTTTGGCTGGGTCCTCCCACTGCCCAAAGTGCCCGTCGTCGGTGTGGGGACGCGCCATGTGTTCGACGCGCTGGATGACAAGCTGGCCTTTCGCATTGCACGTGTAGAAGACAGCTGGGAAAACTGTCGCGACCCCAGAGAGGGCTGCCTCGTTCCCACGGATCTGGCAGACGGCCAGGCCAGCGACGCGTTTTCCGGCAGTGCTGCCGACGTTGGCAAACGAGGTCCCGATGTCGGCCTGATTCCCGTGCCAGGCGTCGAAGTCCTCGCTTCGGGCTCGACAGGCCCCTACGATTACGCGGTGATCCAAGGCAAGTTGGCCGACCCGATTTACGAATGGCTGACCAAGAACGGCTACGCGACCCCGGAAAAGGCCAAGCCGATCCTGCAGTCGCACGCGACCAAAGGCGATGTGTTCGTCGCGATCAAGCTGCAGAACGGCCAAGGAGTGGAGGCGATCCGCCCCATCACGCTGGAGATGATCGACGCGGAGCCGTGCGTGCCGCTGCGTCTGACCTCGATCGCCGCGGCGCAGGAGATGACCGTCACGGTCACGGTCGCGGGTACCGGGCGTTCCGTCGTCAAGAACCTGTTCGATGTGGCGCTGAATCCGCTGCGCATGACGCTGCTGGCGCCCGGCAAGGAGCGACCCTGCCTGCCACTGTCGCCATCCGGGTCCAAGTGCCTGGAACCAGACAATTATGCTCAGGTCATGTCGGCGGCGATCGACGAAGCGGGCGGCCATGCATTCGTGACGGAGGCGTCGGTGCCGGGGGCGTCGCTGGCCAAGATCTCGCCCTTGCAGGATCTCAAGCTGTCCACGCTGGCCGCTGGCACGACCCTTCTCGATCTCGCCAATTTCCTTGCGACTTCCCAGCTGCCTCTCGACAGCGAGGTGGTCTCTGCACTGCAGGCGCAGGTCGGCCAGACCGGGCTGTTCATGGACGTCACAGCGCAAGAAGCGCTCGCGGGTCTCAAGGCTTGCGCGAAGTTCTGGGATCAGCCGGGCGCGCCCGACTCCTGCGCGTCGGCCAAGGTCACGTTGTCGAAGACGGCGCTGCAGGGCACGCCATTCGCGGGTGGCACAGCGTCCAAGCAGATCCAGACATCCATCATCGATCCACTGTTCCATGTTGCTGATTTGCTTGGCAAGAGCAGCCGCGCCACGCGCATGGTGCTGCGCATCTCGCCCGAAGAGATGGATCGCGACCCGGTGTTCGCCTTTCACTCGACGCTGCCGGTTGTCGCGCCCACGTTGGCGGTGCATCACAACCAGGTCTGCACGGATGGCTGGCTGAACGGACACTTGCAGACGCGGCTGACGGTGGCGGGCCTGGGTTCCTGGCTGGTGACCGAGAAGAGCATCATCGACCCGCTGTTCAAGACTGCCCCCGCCGCGCTGTCGGTCACGGTGCAGGAGGAAGACGGATCGCCCGTGTTCATCGCGCCTTCCGACATCGGTGTGCTGGATGCGACGATTGCCGGCGCCAAGCCGGGACAACTCAGCATTCCGACAGGCACTTCCTTGAAACCGGGCAAGGCCTGGACGCCGATGGCGAGCGCCCCGGCGGTGACGGCGCTCGGCGCGTGGACGCAGCCGCCGAACTGTTCGCCCAAGCCAGGCTGGCAGAACGGCAAGTTGCCGCCGGGCGAGGTGGTGCCGGTCGTCGACGGTGGCGGCAGCGGAGCCGATGCCGGCGGAGCGGCAGACGCGCATACTCCTATTGATTCCAGCTCTTCGACAGAGACGCCGATCACGCTCGGCTCGGGCAGTGCCTGCACGGCCGGTCGTGCCCCGAGCGCCGCACTGTTGCCGCTGCTGGCCTTGGCCGCCTGGATCCTCCGCCGCCGTCGCGCTGCCTAAGAGCGTGTCGGACTATCGTCCGTCACAGCTCCATCGGTGCTTGTTGTTTGGGGCATTCGCACGAGAAAACCATGAAGTAATTCATGGTTTTTCATGCGAATGGGAACCCGCAGCCGCGGCTTCCCCAAGGAGCCTGTCGCGGTGAATCTATGCATATGTTTTCAAGTAGTTACGAAACGGCATGGCGAATCTCCGACAGGCTCCTAGCTCGCAAGTCCCAACAGACGCACGGCATTCTCGCGCAATACCCGCCGCTGCAGCGCGACGTCGCCATCCGCAGCGATGAGAATTTTCGCCAGCGGAATCGCCTGGTTGTAGAACGGCCAATCGCTGCCGAACAGAATGCGATCCTGCGGCGCCTCCTTCAAGATGCGGCGCACGTTGGTCAGCGATTGGCTCGACGTCTCCAACCACACATTCGGGTAGCGCTGCGCCAGCGCCAGCCCCTCCTCGAACTGCAGCGCCCCGGAATGACCAAGCACGAAGGTCGTTTGCGGGCACTGCGCGATCGCCTTGGCGACAAAGCGCACCTGCGACAGGTAACGCCCGAGCGGCGGCTCGATGTCGACCGGGCCACAATGGAACAGAACCGGCAATTTGCGCTCGGCGCAGGCGCGGTAGAGGCGCAGCGCCCGCGACCAATCCGGCCGGATCAACTGCACATTCGGGTGCACCTTCACACCCCGCGCGCCCAACGCCACCTGCGCGTCCAAGCGCGCCTCCAAGTGCGGATCGTAGGGATGCACCGAGCCAAAACAGAGCAACGGCTTGTGGTTGTGCGTCTCTGCCAGCCACGTCTCGGCGTTCTTGGAGCCCGCCGGCCAGTCGATCGGCAGCAGCACCGAGCTCTCGATGCCGAGCAGATCCATGTCGCGGCGGATGTTGCCAATCGTATGCGTGGCCCGCATGCCACCGGGCCGGAAGCTGCCCCAGATGAGATCGTGATTCATGCGCTCCAGACCATCTATTGGAATGTTCTTGTTGACGTACACATCGAGATCCAAAGGTACATCAGCGGCAAGATAGTAGAGTGCCTGATCCGTTGTCGCCTGCAGGTCGACATTCATCGCCTTCACGTACGCCAGAGCCAGGTGCGTGTGCACGTCGATGGTGCCGCGCAGCGCGGAATCGCTGATCGCGAGGCGGCCATCTTGCACGGCAAACCAGGGCAAGCGCGCGAGGTCTTTCAGATTCTGGAAGTGGGTGGCGTAGTTCATGGCGCTCCGAGGCTGCGCGCCGCGAGGGCGACGCCCGACAAGAGGAGAAGGACGTAGACGCCGACGCGAAAAGGACCGGGCGCGACCTTGCCGTGGATGCGGTCGCCCAGCAGCGCCGCCAGCACCAGCACCGGCAACATTGCGAGGCTGATGGTCGCGGACTGCTTGGAGAAAAGTCCAAGAACCGCATAGTTGCCAATGAGTACGCCGTTGAGAATCAGCCACAGGGCCGCCAGTGTGCCGCGAAACCGCGACTTGTCGGGCACGTCGCGGCTTGTGACGTAGACGATCATGGGTCCGCCGCTGCCAAAAAGGCCGTGGGCGATGCCGCCGCAGAGAAGAAGCAAGGATCCCTGCCACTTGCCAATGGGCGTGCCACTGGCGTGGCGTGAACGGGCCAGCCGGGACAATTCGATCACGGCCAGCGCGATGACGAACGCGGCGAGCCACGGCAGCAGGCCGCCGCCCACCCCTTGGCGAAAGATGAGCAAACCCAAGGCCATGCCGATGCCGACCGCGGGCAGGATGTGGCGCAGCAACAGGTCGCGATCGATGGCGCCGGGCTGGCGCCAGAGCAGGAAAGCGGAAAGCAGCATGTTGACGGGAATGTACGCTGGCAGCAGCACGTCCAAGGGCAGCAAGTGCGCGCCCAGGGCGACGGTCAGCACGGTGCTGCCAAAGCCGACGATGGCTTCGGTCAGCATGGCGCCGAGCGCGATGAGCAGGAGCAAGAGGACGATCATGCTTCGCGGTCGAGAGAGTCCATGAAGTCCAGAATAAATTCGTGAACTTGTCCGCGATCTGGCAGCGAACCGAGCATGCCGTACATGGCCGCGGCACCTTCCTGCGCCGGGCCGCTTTGCCGCACCTCATCTGCGGCTGCGCGCAAATCTGTCAGGATTTCTTCGACTTTGCCCTCATGCGCAGCCGTGATCATGACGTGCAACGAAGGCGGCATCTGCTGGCGATCGAGGTGCCAGCCACGGGCGTCCATCGCGTCGGCCAGCGCGTAGATGTCGAGATCGTCAGAAGTAAAAGAGAAGACACTCATGTCCGGCTGGCCCAGCACCCGCAGTCCGTGGATCGCATCAATGCCGAGCAAGAGCGCGCGCGCCGTGTCGATCGTGGATTTGGCCAGCCGCAGGTACCCGTCTTCGCCGAGGTACTGCAGCACCGCCCACGCCGCGGCGATGGGGCCGCCCGGCCGCGTGCCCGCTGCGCTCGGCGAGCCGTAGAGACCGCCAGACCAATCGGCGTAAGCGACGAACTGGAACTGGCGCAACGCACGATCGCGGTAGAGGATCACGGACGCGCCCTTGGCTGCATAGCCATACTTGTGCAGATCGCATGACATGGATGTCACACCGGGCACGCTGAGATCGAAGGGCGGCAACGGCTCGCCCAGCTTGCGCAAAAACGGCAGCAACATGCCCCCCAGGCAACCGTCGACGTGACACAGGATGCCGTGTTCCTGTGCCAATGCAGCCAGATCGGTGATCGGATCGATGACGCCTTGCGGATAGGACGGTGCCGAGCCGACCACCAGGATGGTCTGATCATCGAGCAACGCCCGCGCCGCCGCCACGTCCGTGCGAAAGTCTGGCCCCGGCGGCACCAGCACCGCGCGAACACCGAAGTAATGCGCGGCTTTGTGAAACGCCGGGTGGGCTGTCGCGGGCAGCAGCATCGCAGGTTCGGTCGCCTGCGGTCGATGCACCCGCGCCCAATCGCGCGCCGTCTTGACGGCCATCAGGATGCTCTCGGTGCCGCCCGACGTCATCGTGCCGGCAGCCTCTGGATGACCCAGCAAATCGGCAACCATGGCGAGCACTTCGGTCTCGAAGCGGCGCAGGCTGGGAAATGCCTGTGGATTCAGTGCGTTTTCAGAGAAGTACATCCAGAACGCATCGCGAAGCAGGCACAGCAGATCTTCGCCGCCGTAGTAGACGAGGCTGAACGTGCGGCCGCTCTTCCAGTCGGCGTCGCGGGAGCGAAAGGCGCTCAGCGCCGCGAGCACCTGATCGTGGGTCTGGCCGTGACGGGGCAATTGCATGGCGAAGGGCCTCCTGTGGCGCCCGCCAGCGTAGCCGAGTCTTCGCCCGAGGGAAACGGCCCCACCCCGGGCCGTGCGTCGACGACGGGGTGGGGCTGCCGCGCCGATTAGTGATTGAGCCGATCCTTGAGCACCGGTGACGGCCGGAAGGACAGCACGCGCCGTGCCGAAATCTCGATCGGCGTGCGCGTTTGCGGGTTGCGCCCCATGCGCGCTTTCTTGTCGCGAACCGAGAAGTTGCCGAACCCGGAGATCTTGACCTTCTCCTCGTGGGTCAGCGTATCCTTGAGCGTCTCGAAAACGACTTCGACGAGATCCGCTGCCTGACGCTTCGAAAATCCACCCAACCGGTCGTACACGGTCTCCACGATGTCTGCCTTGGTCATGTCCCTTCCCTCCAAGAAAAAAGATGTGTTTGTGCTGCCGCGACAAATCGGCTAGCGCTTGTGATCGACGCGGTCCTTGAGTTCAAGACCGACCTTGAAGAACGGCACGCGCTTGGGCGCCACCGGCACCGCGTTGCCGGTCTTGGGGTTGCGGCCCGTGTAGCCCGGATACTTGCGCATGGTGAAATTGCCGAAGTTACGGATTTCGATGCGCTCGTCCTTGTCCATCGCATCCACCATCTGCTCGAAGATGGCGTTGACGACGATTCCGGCTTTGTCCTTGGGCAAGGTCGCCCGTTGGGCGACGCGATCGATCAGGTCTGACTTGGTCATGACAGGTTCCTCCTGGGAACAAGGGCGGTCCCGTCCGGAAGCTTTCCGGTTGATGGCCGCGTTGTGATACGTTGTCTTGTGGATTACGCCCCGCTGAACGCAACGTCAAGTCTGTCTGTGGACAAGCGAAGAAAAGCTAGGCAGCGTAACATGTTGCCGAGATTGTGCACGTCAGCCTCGGGATGCGTTTTGCCGCGGTTGCAGCCGGCCGCGCTTCAACCCCATGCGTGAACGCTGGATGTTCGATCGCTGATTTCGTGTCCGGCTCGGCGCTGGCCGTTCAAGCCACGCGGCGCCATGTCAGACCTTGATCTATGTCAAGCGATGCGCGACTCTACTGCCGGCTCGTCCTCGTTCCTGGGAGTCTCGATGCGCATTTCCACCCGACCACCCGCGGCGCCGACGCGCGTGACCTGCTGCCTGACCTGCAAGTGGCGGCACTGGCATGAACTCGCGGCCCTCGACGATCCCGACCTCACCGTGCTGGACGACGCGCGGTCGCACCACAACTACCGATCGGGGCAGCATTTGTTTCGGCGTGGCTCGGCGTGCCTCGGTCTGCATGCCGTCAGCACGGGCGTCATCGGCATCCGCAAGAACGATGCGCGCGGCAACTCCGTACTCGTTCGCCTCGCCTTTCCGGGCGAGATGGTCGGCTACCGCACGTTCTTCTCCGGCGGCACGTACACCGGGGAAGCCCAGGCCCTGATGGCGTCCTCCGTCTGTTTCTTCGAAGCGGGCGCGGTGCGCGACGTGCTGGCCCGCAATTCCCTGTTTTCAAGAAAGTTTCTTGATCGCATGGCGCGCGACCTGCAAGCCTCGGAGCAACACTACCTGGAGCAGGCCAGCCTGCCCGTGCGCGCGCGGGTGGCGAACTTGCTGCTCAAGTTCAAGGACCAGTGCGGCGTGGCCGATGCCCGCGGCCAGTTGACGTTGTCGCTGCCCGTGTCGCGCCAGGACATCGGCGAAATGCTGGGCATTCGACCCGAGACGATCGCGCGTGCGATTCACCAGTTACAGCAGGATGGCGTGGCGAACTTCGGAGGTCGCACGGTGCAGGTGCCAGACCTCGACAAGCTGCTCGATGAGGTCGAGAGCCACAGCTGACGCCGCTCACCCGACCAGATCCGCGCGGTGCAGACGCCGCTGCGCCAGCCACAGCGTCAATGCACCCAGCAGGAGCGGCCAGGCGATGCCGACCCACAACGCGCGCGCCGCACCCAGCTGATTGGCGATCCAGAAACCGACCGGCCCGAGAACCGATAACTCTGGATCCACACTAGACAAAACTGCGATGCGCGCCGCCTCGACCGGATTGAATGCGGCCAGGGCAAAGACCGCGATCGGCTCGATGCGCAACTGCAATAGCGCCCCTATCAAGGCGAAATCGTGCAGGGCCGTCGAGAGCATCCAGGCGATGAGCGCGTAGACGATGGCCCGCTCCGGCGTGCGCGCCAGTGACGACAGGTAGAGCCCGATCCCGATAAATGCGAACTGCAGGGCACCGACGATCGCAATGGAATTCAAGATGATCGGAAGCAGCGCGTGGTCGGATGGATCGACGGCCAGGCCGATCACGCCCACCACGGCCAGCAACAGCAGCAGCGGGCCCAGCAGGACCACGAGACGCGACAAGACCAGTCCGCGAAACCACTCGCCGCGGCGTGCCGGTTGCGCCAGCAGCATCTCGAACAGGCCGGAGGAACGCGCACGCACGACGGCCTGGCTGGTCGCCACCAGGGCCACCAGGGGCACGGTGACGACGACCGCGTTGGCGACGTTCAGGACGACGCGCGACAAGCCGGTGAAGCCGAGCACCGATGATTCGCGCAGGCCAAGCCAGATGAAAGCACCGAAGACAACAGCATAAAGCGCGCAGGCAAAGCCAAGCCAGCGCGACCGCAGGGCATCGGCGACTTCCAGGCGGGTGAAGATGCGGATGCGCTCAGCGGTGGTCACTGGCTCGTTCCTTTGCGGCGATGCGCGCCAGAATCGTGCGCTGCATCGTCGCGAAATCGATGCCATCCTTGGTGCCCGCGGCAAAACCGAAATCCATCGGAGTCTTGGCACCATCGCGGTAGCGCGCATCGCCCGCCGCCAGCCAACGCGGTGTCGTGGCGTCATGTACCCAGATTCGCTGCACTTTCGGTTTGCGATCGGCGAGATACGCCACGAGGCAGCCGATGTCATCGAACCAGAGGCGCTCGGGCAGCTGCGTGGTCACCTGCGCGGAATAGCGGGCTTCTGTCACGAGCATCGCACAGTACGCGCAGGGCTGCTTGGCCCACACGGGATCGACGGGCTGGTCGTAAGAGACACCGCACGCGACGGCGCAGAGACAAGCGAGCCACATCCAGGCGTTACGCATCGAGCACCTCGCCCACTGCCATCTGATCCTCGACGCGGCCGTCGCTGATCAGCCGGCCGTCGCGCAGAAGCACGGCACGGTCGACGAGCTGGCGCACCTCTTCGATGCGGTGCGAACACAGGACCAGGATCGCGTCCTTGGGCCTTTGATCGACTTCGGCGAAAAATGCTTTGCGCGCGGCGGCATCGAGGTTGGCCGTCGGCTCGTCGCACACGAGAATCTGCGCATCCGCTGCCAGGGCCAAGGCCGCGAGGATCTTCTGCTTGGTGCCGCCCGACAGGTCGCGAAAGCGCGTGGCGGCCACGTCGCCCACATCCACACCCAGCCGTGCTGCACAAGTCGCCACGGCGTCGGGTGTCTTGCCCCGCAACGCGGCGACAGCACGGACGACTTCGCGAACGGGCGCATCCAGCGGTGGCGCGATCTGGGGAATGTAGGCCACGCGCGCCAACGCCAGCTCTGGCACCAGCGCCACGTCCAGGCCCCCTATCGTCACGCGCCCAGCGACGCGCACCAGACCGACAATCGAGCGCAGAAGCGTGGTTTTTCCCGATCCGTTGGCGCCGACGAACGCGACCCTCTCACCCGGAGCGATCTGCAGCGATACGTCGCTCAACGCGCGTACCGCATTGAATTGCTTCGAGACTTGCTCGCACCGGATCATGTGCCGCCCAGCCTTCGTGGTTGCATGGCCGGCCGAGCATCGCGCAGGGTCAGGTGCGCGGCAAGAATCGGCACCGCACGCGCCACCGCATCGTACAGGCCCATCGCCGCCGTACCTTGAAAGAACCTCAACACCGGGTGGGCGTCGGTCAACTCGCTCGACAGCTTCTTGACTTCAAAAGCGACATCGCCGACGCCATCGTGATCGAGGTCGTAGCCTGCGTAATCAGACCAGAAGTTGTCCACGAAGCGCATGCCCAGCGCGTCGCCGCCTCCATCGACCTGGCCATCCACTGTATTGTCCTGGAAGTCGTTGCCCCGCCACGCTACGCCGTCTTGGGAAGCGTGCGTGCGAAAGCCGACGTCGTTCAACGCGATCACGTTGTCGCGGAACGCCACCGGTTGCGCGGGCGAACGCGGCGTGCGGTCGAGGTAGGTGCCGGTCGTGTTGCCGATCAGCCAGTTGCGGGTGACCTGGACGCCATCACTCTCCTTGAAGCCCAGGCCGATGCCAGCGGCGCCGTGCGCGCCCGCCAGGACGTTGCCATCCACCTGCAACCGCGAGCTGTACATCACGAAAATGCCGACCACGTTGTCGACGACGCGGCTGTCGCGCACCACCGAGTCGTGGGCGTACATGAAGTGGCTGCCGTAGCGGCTCTGCGTCACCGTGTTGCCTTCCAGCAGGACGCGGCGCGAATACCAGACAACCAAGTCTCTTGATCGGGAGACGTCGCAGCCGCGCACGACGCTGTCATGCGCCTCCCAGAGCTTGATGCCGTCGCCGCGCAGTTCCATGTCGCCCGGCAGGCCGATGACGCGCGTATCCTGAACGCGGCAGTGGTCGCAGAGCTGCACGGAAACGCCAAAGAGTCCTTGATCGAGCAAGCAGTTGCGCACCGTGATGCGTTTGCCTCGCATCTTGATGCCCGCGTCCTCGGCGGTGTGGCGGTGGCCGGTGCCGCGTACAGTCAGGTTGTCGAGCAGCACGTCCTCGCCCTCGACATCGAGAACCGTCGTGGTTTTGCTGCCTTCTATGACGCTGCCCGTGGCCCCACGCAACTGCACGGTGCGCCGAACCGTGAAGTCACCGTGGTAGACCTTGCCATCCAGCCAGATGACTGGCGGTCCTTTCGGATCAGCGAGCAATTGCTGGAGATTCGCGCCATCGCGCGCCACCACAGCGTTCGGCGGCAGCTCCTGCCGGTGTGGCCCGGCGCTGCCGTACTGCCTCGTGTGGCGCAGGTCGCGGGCCGCGCCGTGACCGGAGATGGGCGTCACGGCGCAGCCAGCGAAGACAACGCAGAGGATCAACGAGCTTGGACGCCTCTGCATGGCAACTCAACTCTCGTGCGCCTTCAAGTATGCCAGGATGAACGGCAGTTCTTCCGACGGATTCACGTTCTGGTTCGCCATCGGCGTGAAGTGCGTCTTGAGCAACTCCTTGGCCGTCGCGTCCTCCTTGACCATGATTTCCGGATGCAAAATCATGCGTTCCATCCATTTGATGCTGCGCCGTGCCGTGACGCCCTTCAGGTCGGGGCCGACCAGTTTGCCGCCACCGATCTTGTGGCACGCGACGCAGCCCTTGGTCTTGAATGTCGCTTCGCCCTTGGCGATGTCGGCCGCCGCCGTGCTGACGCTGATCTCGGGAACTTGAATCGATTCGGGACCGTCCGTGCCACCGCCGCCGCCCTCGCCCTTGCCGCAGGCGGCGGCAAGGGCGGTCAGGCTGCCGAGGATGAGAACCGTCGTGAACTTCGTGAAGTGAACCATGGTGACTGCGAATCTCCTCTGAGGTTGATTAGGGGTTGCCCAAGAACAAGTCGATCGCCTTTGTTCTTGGCCGTCGCCGCGAATCCGCATCGGTGAGCTTGGCGACCAGACAAAATGCAAACGGAGCACGACCGAGCGATTCTCGGGCGGCTCCTCACTTCGCGGGTGCGGCGGCCGGGGCCTCCGCAGGGACGGCGGCCGGCGCCGCGCCCGGGGCGGAAGCCGCAGCCGGTGCGGCAGCCGGGGCCACCTCACCCGCAGCAGCCGGCGCTGCCGTCGGCTTGATCAGCATGTAGCCGGCCATTTCCAGGTGCAGCGCCGAGCAGAACTCCGTGCAGTAGAATGGGAAAACTCCTGGCACATCGGCCTTGAAGCTCACGTTCTCGTGCTTGCCCGGCTCCATGCTCAGGTTAATGTTGTGCAGGTTGAGCGTGAAACCGTGGGTCTGATCTTCCGACTGCTCCAAGCTATCCAAGTGGAGATTGACCGTGTCGCCCTGATTGACCTCGATGCGATCAGGCGTGAAATGGCTGCGGATCAACGTCATGTACACATCGACGACGTTGCCGTTGCGCTCGATGCGCTCTTTGCCGCTCTCGGTCGCGGTCGGATCCTTCTTGCCGGTGATCGCATCGGTGCCAGGCGGGTACATCTTGATCGGGTGCAGCTTGTCCATCTTGATCATTTGCGAGTAATGCGGCTCGCCGATGCCGATCGGCATGTCATAAATGATGGACATCTTCGGCCCGTCGAGATCGACTAACTGGAAGTTCTGCGGATACAGCGGTCCAACCGAAGAGAAGCGATCGATCGACATTTTGTTCATCGCAACCACGTACTTGCCATCGGGGCTGACCGTGTCGCCCTCTGCCGACAGGATGTGCCCGATGTTGTAGTGCACGGGCAATTTGTCCACGACTTTTAGGTCCTTGAGCGACCACTTCGCCACGACGCTCTCGATGAACACCGAGGTATAGGCAAAGCCTTTGTCGTCGAAGACCGTGTGCAACGGCCCAAGGCCGATCTCGCATTGACCGCGAATGGACTCCTTGAAGGCGAGAATCGGGATGCCGTAGGCGTCCTTGCCTTCGTACTTCTTGGCATCGATCTGGCCCTTCAACTTTGCGAAATCATAGACCGTTGTATGCGTGTCCAGCTTGCCGCCGACCACGATCTCCTTGCCGTCCGGCGTCACATCGCAGCCGTGCGGGCTCTTGGGCTCGCCGACCAGGGTCAATACGCCTTCTGCTCCACTGACGGCCAGCGGCAACACGCGAACGCCTTTGATCACAACGCCTTTGCCTGCATTGATCAACTCCTCTGCCTTCCTCCAATGGATGATGTGCAGGAAGTCCATGTCGCTCTGCGACGCGCCCGACTCGATCGGCGGCTTGCCTTCCAGCGTGCCGCCGGTGGCCATCTCGGTGTTGAACGAGTTGATGAAGGCCCAGCCGTCGCTGCTCAGCTTGCCGGCATCGGCGAGATCCTGAGTGTAGGGCGGCAGTTCGATGGCCCAGCTCTGCGCCACGTCGATGCGGCCCTTGGAGCGGTCGAACTTCCAGAACATCGCAAGGCCACGGTACTTCTCCTTGTACTCGGCGATCGGCACATAGTCGCGGCCCAGCGGCGCCGGATACTGGCTGGTCTCGATGATGTAGGTCGTGTTCGGGTCGACGAACGCGCCGCCGTGGTCCGAAGACACGAGCGGGTTGGCCACGATCTGCTTGGTCATGAAGTCCTCGAGGTCCACCACCGCGACGCGCGCATTGGCTTTATCGTTGACGAACAAGAACTTGCCATCGTAGTCGCCCTTGGTCTCCGACAGGTTCGGATGGTGCACGTCGGCCCAGGTGATCTTCTGACTGCCCTGGTCGCCGCCCGCGATCACCGCGTCGCCGCTCTTGCCACCGTAGCCCCAGCCCTGCCACGGCTCGGGCGTGAAGACGCCGATCAGTTTGAGCAATCGCATGGACGGCACACCGATCGCGAGCACCTGCCCGGACTGGCCGCCGGACGCAAAGATCATGTAGTCGTCGCGCTTGCCACTCGGCACGTAGGTCTTGAGCGCCGCGCTGACATCGGCTTCATTCAGACCGCGCGCCGCCATCAAGTCCTTGATCGAAGCCGAAGCGCCCACCATCGCGGGCGCGGCTGGCGCTGCCCCTTTGCCGGTGCAGCCGAGCGCCGCCAGGGCGGTGAGGGTGGTCACGCCCTGCAGGATCCTTCGAACCAACCGTACTTTCATGATCTTGATCTCCATACAGATTCCGGCCGATGCGGCACGCTGTGCCGGCCGCAGCACGCCGCGCGTTTGCGCGGGGCTGGCGTTGTTGAGTCAGTGGGACCGGAAAGTTTCGCTACCAGGAAACCACCGTCAGGCTCGAAATGCAAGCTAGGTCAACAGACGTGAGACTGCCTTGATCGAGATCAACACGGTGCGTGATCTATGTCAAGGTATTTCTGAAGTCTATTGACATTCGATGTAGGCTGAAATCGTTGCGCAGCTATAGAATTTTGAAGCTGTTCATCGATCGCACTCTATGGATCGTAGCGGTATCCGAAGCCTCTGATCGTCACGATGTGGCGCGGCTGGTCGGGCTCGAGTTCTACCCATCGGCGCACTCGAACGATGAAATTGTCCACTGTTCGCTCGGTCGGCATGGCATCGATGCCCCACACCTCTTCGAGAATCGCGGCCCTGCTCAGTGGCCGGCGCGGATTGCCTGCCAGGAACTGCAACAGCACGACTTCCTTGTCATTCAGGTCGATCCACCGGCCCTGCGCGGAACAAAGCGCGCGCCGCTCGATGTCAAGCCGGCCGCGCCCGATCGCCAGTTCGTGTTCGGAAGCGACCTGCAAGCCATGTTGACTGCGGCGAATGTGGGCGCGCACGCGCGCCAGCAGCTCGGGCATGTCAAACGGTTTGCACAGGTAGTCGTCGGCTCCGCTATCCAATGCCTGGACTTTGCTATCGATATCGTCGCGCGCGGTCAGCACCAGGATCGGCGTTCCGATGCCGCCGCGCCGCGCTTGCCGCGCCACTTCGATGCCGCTGCCGTCGGGCAGTCCGAGGTCCAGCAGAATCGCGTCGAAGCGGTGCTCGTCCAATGCGGCGCGCGCCCCATCGGCAGTGCTGTGCAATTCCACGTGGTAGCCGTCCTGCTCGAGGTTCAGGCGCACCATCGTGCTGATGAGTGGGTCGTCTTCGACCACGAGGATTCGGCTCATGGATCCTGGCTAACCCCTTGTGATTGGCCATGATTTCGCAGACGCATACCAGCGATCACTGGCCAGATGCGCGCGCATGGCCGGATGGGACCGGCCGGCAAGGGCCGCTTGCATCGCCTCGTAGGCTGCCTCGACCAAGGCAGCGACATCGCCAGCGACCTCGATGCAATGCCAGCCCTTGTCGTCACCGATGCCGGCGCGCAGCACGCCGTGACCCTGATCGTCGATCTCTGCAAGTGCGCCGAATGCGGAGTGACAGCCGCCTTCCATGCGGCGCAAGAGGCCGCGCTCGACATCCACTGCTGCCGCCGTCGGCACGTGATGCAGCGTCGCCAGGTGCGAGAGCGTCGCCGCATCCGCAGCGCGCGCCTCCAGACCGAGCGCACCCTGTGCGGCTGCCGGCAACCACAGCCGCGGATTGAGGTCGAACACCACGAGATCACCGGCGTCCAACCCGAGGCGGCTCACGCCGGCCCGCGCCAGAATGACGGCATCCAACTCGCCCTCTTGGGCTTTGCCAAGCCGCGTCGGCACGTTGCCGCGCAAGAACGAAGCCTGTACGTCCGGCGCCAGGTGTTGGAGCAGCGCCATGCGCCGCATCGACGCCGTTCCCACACGCGAACCGGGTTTGAGCGGCAGCGGTCGATTGAGATCGACTGCATCCTGCCGAACGAGCAGCAGATCCTCGACCGCCGCGCGCACAGGCACTGCCGCCAGCGTCAGACCGTCGGGCAACTGCGTCGGCAGATCCTTGAGGGAGTGAACAGCTGCATCGACACGATCCGTGAGGAGCGCGACCTCCAACTCCTTGGTGAAGAAGCCCTTATCCAACTGATTCTGCAGCGGGATGTCGAGCATCCGATCGCCCGTCGTCTTGATGATTTCGAGTGTGACGCCGGCCGCCTCGCCGCCCAAGCGCGCTTGGACGTGACGCGCCTGCCACAATGCCAATTCGCTGCCCCGTGTGCCAATCCGGACCATGTTGATCTCCTTAGCAAATACTTTCCAGCGTCATGTCGAGATCCGCCATGCGCGGTCCCCGTTCGTGCACGTCGCGGGGCACCTCGAAGCTGGGCAGCGGCTCGCCGGCAGCCGCGACGAAGTGCTCGCCCAGCGCAAGGGCGGCCACGATCGTGCGAGGGCCCACGAGTTGTTGCTTGACCTCGCCCAGGGCTGCGGCGTAGCGCAAACCGAGCGCAAAGCCTTCGAAAAACTCGGCGTACCCTCGGGCAATCGATTGGTCGCGATCGAGGGGAATCGCGAACAAGCGCGCACCCAACCAGGCTTCGATGGCTGGGGCGATGTCGCGCTCTGCCGGCACCAGCCGGACGCGGAAGTGACTGCGCCAATCACCCGATAGGGCATCGAGCAACGCCGCAATATCCGAACGGGCCAAACCAACGTCCTGCGCCCACAGCGGCAACGCGTCCGCGGCGAAGCGCACCATGGCTTGGCTGGGTGCGGATGCCGTCCGCGACTCGACGAAACCGCGAAAAGCGAGGAATCCTCGGGCTGTCAGTGGCGGCACGGGCACCGGCAGGTTGCGTTCGCTCAGCGCGAGATCCAGTACGAGGGCCACGCGCGCGAGCCGCGCCAGCAGCGGCAATGTCGGCTCGGCGATGAGGTCCAGCAAGGAGTCGCGGGTGGCAGAAAAGGCAGCCCAAGGCACGGTCTTGCGCGGCGTGAGCCGAACTTCCCGCAACAATCCATCAGGTTGGAAGACGCGCAGCGCGCAGCGCCAGCCTCCCTCGACCCGCGCCAGCGCGACGGGTTCGCGGTTGGCGGCGAGCAGGCCACGCACCGTCGGGCAGAGGCTAGAAAACGTCAATTCCGCGCCTTGCGGCGTGGCGATGGCGATGATCGGATGGTCCGCGTAGTGCCCCGCCGCGGCGTCGCGCAGTGGCTGCTCACCCCGGCCGAGCGCCGCGGCGCCCGCCAAGAGCGCTGCCTCCGTGTCGCGAAAAGGGAAAGCGTCGGTGGGGCAGGCATCCGGGGCAGCGGCAAAGCTGGCGCGGCAAGCGCAAGCTCGCTGATTGCACGCGAAACCATCCAGAATGGCGGGGAAGACCACGCGCATCAGGGCCTCCGCGTCGTCGTCACGTCTGCGCTACCCAGCGACCGATTGGCCAGCCATACGCCCTGCCGGTCGATGACGCCCACCGTGAACAGTACCACGTACCAGTCCAACAGGTCGCCCATGTCCTCGATGACGGCGGGACTCATCAGCTTGCGCCAACGGCGGCATCTCTGCACGTGGGCACCGACATCTTCGAGCAGTTCCAGCAATATGCCAGCGGCGAGGCGCGTCGCCTCGATCAAGTCGGCGATGCTGACATGATCGAGGCTCAGCGCGTCCGCATCGCTTTCCAGTTGCCAGGGCCGTTGCGTGTTGCTGTCGCGCGTCATGCCACTGACGCGCGCGGTGCGCCGAATCGTGCTGCGGGGCGCGCGCCGACGGTTGTCGGCGTAGAGTGCGCCCGTGCCTTCGCGGCGGCGAAACATCAGCTTCATCCTGTCTCGCGAATCGCACACTTAGGGCCTGGCGGAAAACAAGTCGATCAACTTGTCCGCCGGGCGTCGCGGCGAATCTGCATCGGCGAGCTTGGCGACCAGAAAAAGAGGCAAACGGGCACAGTGCCAAACCATTTTGGGCACACGCACTTACCGCGCGGGGCCGCCCTGTCGCGCAGCCTCTTGGATCCAGATGAGGCGGCCGTTAGGGCCCGGCACGCTGCCGCGAACGACGATGAGGTTGCGCTCCGGCTCCACGGCGGTGATCGTGATGTTCTGAATGGTCACGCGCTCATTGCCGTGGTGGCCTGCCATCTTGCGGCCCTTGACCACGCGACCGGGCGTCGTATTGGTGCCGAGCGAACCGCCGTGGCGGAACACTTCGTGGGTGCCGTGCGACGCTTTGGGCATGTGGAAGTTGTGGCGCTTGATGACGCCGGCGAAGCCGCGGCCCTTGGTCGTGCCGACGATGTCGACCGTCTGGCCGGCGCTGAACGCAGAAGCGTCAAGGATCATACCGACTTCAACCTGGCTGGCGTCTTCGGCGCTGACGCGCATCTCACGCAGGTGGGCGCACAGCGGGAGGTTGGCCGTCTTGTAGACGCCGGCCTGCGCCTTGTTGACGCGGCTCGCTTTGGGGGTGCCAAAGCCGATGACGAGGGCGTTGTAACCGTCCTTGCCGGCTTCGGTCTTGACGCGTACCACCGGGCACGGCCCGACTTCGAGGACGGTGACGGCAATGCGGTTGCCTTCGGGTCCGAATACCTGGGTCATGCCGATCTTGCGGCCGAACAAACCTTTGGACATCTTCGTGCTCCTGCAGCGCGTCGTGCGCGCCCGTGGTGGAGTCTGGAATCGCTCGGCTGCGAAGGTGCAGCATCGATTCCCATGCGGCGAACCGCAGTGCGGCTGCGCGAGCCGCGAGGGGGCGAAAGGATAAGGCAGCGTCGTATCGGGGTCAAGCCGAACGCGCGCGCAATCGATGCTCAAGTCGCGGACTCTTCACCGCACCCTGCCCCAGCCACTCGCCGAGCGCGTGTTGGCTGCCCGTCACGACGACGCCGGGACCCTTGCCCACTTCGCGCACCGCCTCGGCCAGACACCGCTGCACCGACGCAACCGCAACACCCGCAGCTGGCGCCACCGCGTCGACGATCTCAGAGAGCGCCACGGCATCGAGCAGCGTCGGGCCCTGCATTCGGGGCAGCCAGAACGCCGCGGCAATCGGCGCCAGGATCCGCACGATCTCCGCGGCATCGCGATCCTTGCGTACCGCCAGCAGCACTTGCCACGTCTTGCCGCGCTCGCGCAGCAGACCCACCAGCGCTTCGATTCCCGCCGGATTGTGGGCGGCATCGAGCAAGACCAGTGGTTGGGTCTGCGTCACCTCCGCACGGCACGGCCAGTCGAGAACCGCGAGATGTACAGCGATTTCATCGAGATCGAGCAGGCCGGATGGCCACTGCTGTGCCACGGCCTGATAGGCCAGCAACGCCAATGCCGCATTCTCAGCCTGGTGCCGGCCCGCCAAGGCCAGTTCGAGGTCCATCGGCGCAGTCAGTGCAGGTCCACTGAGTTGGACGACGGTGTGCAACTCCATTCCGCGCAAAGCAAAACGCTCGACGATCAGATCACACCCGAGGCTGCGCAGGATCGGTTGCACGCCGTGCTTGCGCAGCGCGGCCTTGCACAGTCCGGCCTGGGCCGCGACCAGCACGCGCCCATCTCTGGCAACACCGCATTTCTCAAAGGCAATATCTGCCAGCGTCGTCCCGAGGATGGCCGTGTGGTCGTGGGACAGATGCGTCACCACACTCACGATCGGGTCGGTCGTGTTGACCGCATCGAGCCGACCGCCGAGGCCGACTTCCAACACGGCGATATCGATCTTCTCCTGCGAAAATAGCCACAAAGCTGCAGCTGTCAGCGCTTCGAACGGTGTCACATCCAGCACCTGCCGATCGCGCGCCGCGGCCTCGACCGTCGTCAGCGCAGCGTCCAATTCCTCAGCAGCGACGCAGAGATCGCCGACGCGAACGCGCTCGCGTGTCTCGACCAGATGCGGCGACGTGTAGTGCCCAACGCGCAGCCCGGCGGCCTGCAGCAGCGCAGCCAGCATCGCCGAAGTCGATCCCTTCCCGTCGGTTCCTGCAACGATCACACATGGATACGAACGATCCGGCTGACCCATACGCGCGAGCAGGTCGCGCATGCGGCCCAGACCCAGCTCCATGCCGCGCGCACCCAGGCTGGCAAGCCAGAGGTGGCCGGGGCCGTGATGCGAGATCAGGGCTTCATTCATGGGTCAGTGTCCAAGGCCCTGATCGACAAGCTGTTCATGTCGGCGCCTTTCGGTTTCGACGCTGCCGAGGCCAGCGCGGTAGGTGTCGTTGGGGTCGAGGGCAAGCGCTTGCCTGTAATCGGCGACCGCCTCGTCAAAGCGCCGGCTGTACTCGAAGACCAGGGCACGATTCCAGTACGTCTTTGCGATTTCCTCTTTGGGAGCAGCTGCTTGCATCAGCAATCGCTGCGCGTCCGAGAACGCCCGCAATGCCGTCTCGTAGTCCGATCGCGCCATCGCCTTGACGCCGGCCTCGCACGCCGCTTGCGCCGGCTGTGGACAATCGTAGAACGTCGCGTTGACGCGCACGCGGTGCGGAACGATGACTTCCGCCATCTTGCTGACTACTTGCGCGCGCAGGTCGTCGAGGATCGGTTGCGGCAGCGGTGGCGGCGGCGGCGCGCCGCGCTGCTCGAAGGTCTGACCGCCGCGCACCGCGAACAACCGCTGGTGGAAAAGCACCTGACCCTGCACCGTGGTGACCTGCATCAACACCGCCGCCCGGGCATGCCACTCGAACCATTTGTAGATACAAGGCACATCCACTTTCTGCCGCTTGGCGATGCCATCCTGGATGACCGTGATCGTATCGCTGCACTTGCTGGGCCGCTCGCGCTCGACCAGGCGCAGGCCGTACTCCTCGACCTGACCCGCGACGTGCAGGCCGCCGCCTTGAGGCTGCAGCGCGACGGCATGGCCGACAGAGTTCACCACCGCTTGCGACAATTCCGCCTGCATCTGCGCCGCGGCAAACTGGCTTCCGGGAGCGTAAGGTGCGAATGCTGAAATGGAAACACTTCCTCCGTAGGCGCGGGCGTTGATCATCGCGGGCCGCACGACGACCAGACTGACCGTCGTCGTGCCGCAGCCAGTGAGGCAAAGGAGCAGGGGGAGCGCGAGAGCAGGTTTCATGGTGCGACCCGGCGCGCGGATGCGCCAAAGGCTACGGATCTTCCGGGCTAGTGGCGTCGCGGTCAAGGGCTGACCCGCGCACGGATGGGCTCATGCTCAGAGTGCAAAACCGGTCGTCAGCACCACGCCGTTGAAAACCTGCCACTTGTCGACCACGAGGGGCACGCGCTTGGCCGTCAGCACATAGTCCACCGACAGCCATTTTGCCAGCTTGTAGGAAACCCCAGCCGCGAGATCGGTATTCAGGGCATCGATGCCCGTCGCCGCCGAAGCCAGGCTGGTGTAGATCGGCAGGAAGACGCCTGCTTTTGCTTTCCATTGCACGTCGCCGCCGATCCTGCCATCGACTGCTACTTCTGCCTCGGCGCCCACTTGGACCGCTTTGCGCAGTTGCTTGACCTCGATGTCCACTGTCTTGGCGTCATCCGCCAGCGTAAACCCGCCGCCGGTCAGCAGTTGCTGCGATCCGGCACCCGCCTTGAGGCGCACAGTAATCGCGGTGCTCTCTGTCGGGTTGGCAAAGAGACCGACAGCCTCGCCGAACATCACCGGATCGAAGGGATCCGTCAGCCGCGTGAACTTCTGGCCGGGATACACCGCCGTCTGCGCAGTGCCATCGGCTTTGAGGTACTTGAGCGAATATCCGGTCGGCTTGCTCACTTCGCCCGCAAAGGCCTGCGTCGTGACGCGCACGCGTCCATAGGGACCGACCCACTGCAGCGCACGCAGCCGGTGGATGTACGTTGAAGTGAAATCGATGAGATCCGTGGACTTGGTCCAGCTGTCGAGGACCGGCGTGCGCGCCTGCGCCTCCTGAATCTTGACGGTGCTGGTCCAGGTGCCCTGCCCTGCGACGTGCTGCAGCGTGCCATCGATCAGTGCGCCGAGTTGCAGGGTTGTGCCGTCTGGCGAACCGACGACGTTGGAACTTTGGTTCCAAGTGCCCGTCGCACCGACGTTGAGCTTGCCGCTCCAGCCCTGCGTCGCGGCCGCTCCGTCGCCAAGCCCGGCCGCGCGCAGTTGCTCCGGCGCAAACGGCACGTCCTCACCCCAAGCCAGCGGACCAGCCAACAGCCCAAGAGCAGAGGCCAAAGCGATGCATCGCCCGATTCGCCTGTCCATCTCGTCCTCCTGTGCGGGTGCCTTGTACGCTGCCAGATGCGCCGGCCAAAGCCAAGCCGTGCGCGCCGAGACAGCGTCGTGCTTGCGCGTTTGGGGCGCCCCTCCTACAGTCGCGGGAGGGAATTGGACGACGCCAGCCGCGAGGAGCGCCCGAGATGACACAAGCATTTGACTGTGCAGCGTTTACTGACGCAATTCGCGATGCATTGGCCAAGACGCTGCCGGGCGTGGATCTCGCGGAGGAGCCGAATTCTGACCTTGCCGCATTGACTTTCGTGCATCCTGTCCACGAGGCGACCGTGGTGCTACTGACCGAGGCAGCGGACGCGACAACGTCCGTGCCGACGCTGCTGCTGGCTGTCGTGATTGGCGATTGGCAGGATCTGGCGCAAAAGGACGGCGGCGCGCAGATGTTCGGTCTCAACACACGCCTCATGACGTGCGCAGTCGGCCTGATGCCGCTCAATGACGATGAAATCGCTGTGGTCTTGTGCCGGCGCATGCCTGCCGCGGCCATCGCGCCCGATCTCGTGCTGGGGCTGGTCGATGACATGGTGTGGGACTACGCCGCGTGCGCCGGTTGGCTGGAAGGCAGCGGACCTGCAGCACAACAGCCTGCCGCAGTCGATCCGCGTCCGCGCCTCATCGGCAGCCTGGACGAGTTGTAGCCGCCGCTGGAACGGCAGCGCTTCCTGGAGGTGAATCGTGTCTCCTGGCGTCGACGCGACCTTCGATTGCGACGTTCTGGTCATCGGTTCCGGCTTCGGCGGCTCGGTGTCGGCGCTGCGTCTGTCGGAAAAGGGCTACAAGGTCATCGTGGTCGAGCGTGGCAAGCGCTGGAACGCGGGCGATTTTCCCAAGACCAACTGGAATGTGCGCAAGGCCATGTGGGCGCCTGGCCTGGGTTGCCACGGAATCCTCAACCTTTCGCTGCTCGACAACGTCTTTGCCCTGTCAGGAAGCGGAGTTGGAGGCGGAAGCCTGGTCTACGCCAACACGCTGCTGGTGCCGCCGCGGCCATTTTTCGTCGACCCGCAGTGGGCCGACATGGGGGATTGGCAAGCCGATCTCGCGCCGCACTACCGCACGGCGCAGCGGATGCTCGGCGCAGTGCCGAATCCTGTGCTCGGCCCGGCCGACGACGTGCTGCGGGAAGTGGCGACCGAGATGGGCTGCGGCGATCGCGTCCATGTCACTGATGTCGGTGTATTCTTTGGAGACTCCGGCGTGACTGTGCCGGATCCCTACTTCGGCGGCAAGGGACCGGAGCGCGCCGGCTGCAAGCGCTGCGGCGCCTGCATGACCGGCTGCAAGCACAATGCCAAGAATACGCTCGACAAGAACTACCTGTACCTGGCTGAGAAAATCGGCGCCCGCGTCATTGCGGAGCGAGAAGCCATCGCGATTCGCTGCATCGGTGGCGCGGATCGGTGCGGCGCGGATGGGTACGAAGTCGTCCTGCGCCCCTCGATCGGACTGTGGCAGCGCCGGTTCGGGGCCCGGCATATCCTGCGGGCGCGTCAGGTCGTGTGCGCGGCGGGTGTCCTCGGCTCGCTGCCGCTGTTGATGCGCAGCAGAGAGTCTGGGGATCTCAAGCACTTGCCAGCCACTCTCGGCGACAAGCTCCGCACGAATAGCGAAGCCGTCGTCGGCGCCATCGCCCACGGCAGCGCGATTGACTACTCCAAGGGAGTCGCCATCACCAGCGGCGCTCATTTCGACGACCACACGCACATCGAAGTCGTGCGCTACGGCGAGGGCCAAGACGCGCTCAGCAGCCTTGCCACGTTATTGACCGATGGTGGCGGAAACATTCCGCGCGGTATCAAATGGTTGGGAACGTGCATCAGACACCCGCTGACGTGGTTGCGCAATCTGTGGCCGTTCGGATGGGCCAAGCACGGCATCATCCTGCTGGTCATGCAGACCCTCGACAACAGCCTGCGCGCAGCTTGGCGCGGAGGGCGTTTTTGCCCTTGGATCAAGACTTTGCGCACAGAACTGCCGCCCGGTGGCGCGCCGAATCCGACCTACATTCCCGTCGGCAACGAAGTCGCGCGTCGCGTCGCACACAAGATCGGCGGCCACGCGATGAGCTCGATCAATGAGGTGCTCTTCGACATCCCGACCACAGCGCACATCCTGGGCGGTTGCGCCATCGGACCCGAGGGCAAGGGCGTGATCGACAAAGGCAATCGCGTCTATGGCTACCAGGGCCTCTATGTCTGCGATGGCTCGATGATGCCAGCCAACCTGGGAGTGAATCCGAGCCTGACCATCACGGCGCTCACCGAACACGCGATGGCGCAGGTGCCGGCCAAGGTGTCGTAGTCATTAAGGATTCCGCGAACAGTACCCCGCCCAGTGCGGCGTGATCACGGCGTCGTCGGTCGCCTTGACACCATACAGATCGCTGACGTCCAGGTGAACTTTCATCTTGCGATCCGAGATCTTGCACGGCTCCTTGACGAACGCGGTCATGCCGGCATAGGCCATCCACGCTTCATCGGCCTTGAGGGACGAAGTGATCTCGATGCGGCCCGGCTTGACGACTTCGCCGGTCTGCGCGTCGCGCATCTCCACGCCCATACGAATCTTCTTGGGCCACAGCGCGGCGACGCGCACGCTGACGTAGACGTGTTGCCCCCCTTGAGGCCCCATGATGATCGTCGGACTTGCCTTGCCGCTGCGCCTATCGACAAAGCCCGAGCCGTCGTCGTTGGCGCCACCGGCCCAGGCGGCCGGTTGCGTGGGCGTCGCGCCGTCCGGCAAGTCGGCGGCGTCCGTTGAGTGGTTGTCGGAACCGATCGAGCCAACGTTGCCGCACGCAGCCAGGACCCCGGAAAGACTGAGCCCGGCCAATTGCAGCAGAATGGATGTCAAGCGCAACCGACCCATGCGCGGACCATAGCAGACGCGGCCGTCCGTTTGAAGGCGCGGTTGTACGCAGCCTCAACTCGGCTACACTGGCGCGCCGTTCACGTCCGCGGAGTGCGCAGCATGGCCATTCACGACAACCTTTCGGAACTCATTGGTAATACGCCGATTCTGCGGTTGCAGCGTCTCGCACCGACGGGCGTGGAGTTGCTGGCCAAGGCGGAGTATTTCAACCCCGGCGGCAGCATCAAGGACCGGCCGATGCGCGAAATGCTCGACGCCGCCGAGGCACGTGGTGAGTTGAAGAAGGGCACGGTCATCATCGAGGCGTCGAGTGGCAACACTGGAATATCGCTGGCGATGCTCTGCGCGGAACGAGGCTACAGCTGCATCGTGGTCCTGCCCGAGGACATGAGTGTGGAAAGACGCCATATTCTAAGGGCTTTCGGTGCGCGCGTCGAATTGACCCGCAAAGAACAGGGGATGGGCGGCGCAGTGGCGCGGGCACGGGAACTCGCGCGCAACCTTGGTAAAAGCCATGCCTTTCTGACTCGGCAGTTCGAGAACGGCGACAACACTTTGGCGCATGAAAAGACCACTGCTCAAGAGATCCTGCGCGATTGCGAGGGTCACCTTGATGTTCTGGTCGCCGGTGTCGGCACGGGCGGCACGTTGACGGGAACGGCGCGGACCCTCAAGCGCAGCCTGCCGGCCCTGCGCGTGGTGGCGGTGGAACCACAGAAAGCCCAAGCATTCAAAGGCTTGCCATTTCGACCGCACTCGCTGCAAGGCATCGGCGCTGGCTTTGTGCCGGAGATCGTCGACCATGCCGTGATCGACGATGTGATCGCGGTCCACGACGACGACGCGCTGCAGATGGCGGCGCGGTTGGCGCAGGGCTCGGGCCTGCTGGTCGGGCCATCGAGCGGCGCGAATGTGTGGGCGGCCTTGCAGGAAGCGGGCCGCGCCCGAACCGGCACGCGCATCCTGACCTTCCTGTGCGACACGGGCGAGCGCTACCTGGCGTAAGAAGAGATTAAGTGGGGGCGCCTCGCCCCCACGACGCCGCATCGGAAGACGTCGCGAGGAGCCTGTCACCGTGATCGAGGACATCGTGCCGAGCCCGCGCAGTCGTCTGGCCCGCGTTGCGGGTCGCTTGTCGATGCATGTGCCGCCCAGCTGTTTCCACACCGCGGGGCGACCGGCAGACGCTCAGGCGACTGCGCTGCAATGGCTTGGAACGGCTGGCTTTCGCGTCCAGGCGGGCGGCACGCACCTGTGGCTGGATCCGCACTTGAGCCGGCACCGCATCTCCCAGCTCGCGGGGCCGATTGCGCCAAACATGGAACGAATTCGCGCTGATGTCGATATCGCCCACGCCGTGGCGATCGGACACAGCCATTTCGACCACGCCATCGATGCGCCGGCGATCGCCCGGCTGCGCGGCGCGGTGGTCTATGGTTCGAGCGACACGCTGCACTACTGCCGCGCCAACGGCGTGCCCGAGGAGCAACTGCAGGAGCTGCGCGGTGACGGCGAGGATTTCCAGATTGGACCCATGCAGTTGCGAGCGGTGAAGTCCGAACACAGCCCGATGGTCCTGGGCAAGATCCCGCTGGCCGGCCGCATCACGGGACCGGTGCCGCTGCCGACGCGAATCACATCGCTGCGTGTCGGCCAGGTGTTCGGCCTGCACGTCAAGACGCCGACCCTGAGCGTCTACCACGTGGGCAGCGCGGCGCTGATTGACGCAGAACTAAGCGGAATACAAGCGGATGTCGTGCTCTGCTGCACGATCGGCCGCCATGCGACACCGCGCTTCACGCACCGCATCATCGATGCGCTGCAGCCGCGCCTTCTGGTTCCGTGCCATTGGGATCAGTTCTGGAGACCGCTGGGAGCGCCGCCGCTCCAGATTCCGACCAATGATCTCATGGGCTTTTTGGACGAGGTCGCGAGCCACCCGCGGGCACCGCAGGTGCGCGTGCTGCCGCCGCGCGGCTGGCTGTCGCTGTAGCAGCGCCTCAGGCCCCCAGCGCCGCGACGTTCCTTTGCCACCCATCGAAGTCGATGCCGCGCCGCGCCGCCATCTCGCGACCGCAAGCCTCGCTGGCATCCGCGTCCAAGACCTTGCGGGCAATGGGAAACAGCCGGTTCTCTTCCGCTGCTATGTGCTCACGGTAGAGCGCCTGCATCGTCGCGATCGCCCCCATCATCCGATCGACCTCCAAGTCGTTCAGCGTGCCCGCGTCGAGCCACCGCCCGGCCATCAGGTCCACCTCCGCGTGCAGGGGCGCCGCGGTGCGGTGGTCTCTCTCCAAAGACTCTACGAGATCCAGGGCTTCGCCCAGGCCAGGCTGGCTGTGGATGGCGCGCAGGCGTGGAAACAGCGTCTCCTCCTCGTCCGCGGTATGGTGGGGCGCCGACTCGCGAAAGTAGCGCAGCGCCAGCACCAGGCGCTCTCTTTCGCCCGCGCGCAGCGGCTGGCCGCGCAACTCGGCGCCAACACTCGCGAGATCTCCGAGAAAACGCTGCACGCGCCGGTGGCAATCCACGAGCATTCCGACGGGATCAAGAAAACCCGCTTCGGGTCGCGCACCTATGACGATCGCCATGCCCACTCCTGTAGATGCATTTCAACCCAGGCACTCTGCGCTAGAAAAGACAGGTCGTCATGCGCGTATTGGCAATGTTGGGGAACATGCTACACAATCTCCGCGTCCGGCACCCCATTGTCAAGGTACGTGCGCAGCGGTTGACGCGCCCGGACAGCGTGCGGCGGCTGCGTCCGGCCGGCCGCCGGCCCTTGCGCCCGGCTTCGCGATGTCGGATTGTCTTGCGCCCCTGCTTGGAGACAACGCGCCGATGCCAGCCTCATCCCGTTCCGACAGTTTCGACGTGCTTGTCATCGGCAGCGGCATCGCCGGCCTGACCTTTGCGCTGGATGTTGCGGATCACGCACACATCGCCGTGCTATCCAAACGCGTCTTGTCCGAGACGGCGACGCGCTACGCTCAAGGCGGCGTGGCCGCGGTGCTCGATCCGCTGCACGACAGCATGGCCGCGCATGTGCAGGACACGCTGACGGCGGGCGCCGGGCTGTGCCGTCTCGATGCGGTCGAGATGGTGGTGCACAGCGGGCCAGCAGCCATCGATCGGCTGTTGGAGCGCGGCGTGCCCTTTGCCCGCGATGCCAGCGGCGAACTGGAGTTGACGCGCGAGGGCGGCCACAGCACGCGCCGCGTCGCGCATCATGCGGATCTGACAGGTGAAGCCATCGAACTGGCATTGGCCGCCCGCGTGCGCAACCACCCGAACATCACGGTGTTGGAGAACCACCAGGCTGTCGATCTCATCACCCGCGGCCGCACGGCGCGCGGAACCGGAAAGGCGGCGCCGGGCAGCAAGAATGACCGTGTTCTCGGCGTTTATGCCCTCGATGTCGGCGCGGGGAACGTGCGTCCCATCACGGCGCGCGTCGTGTGCCTGGCCACCGGCGGCTCAGGCAAGACCTACATCTATACGACGAATCCTGACATCGCGACCGGAGATGGCGTGGCCATGGCCTGGCGCCGCGGCGCACGCATTGCGAACATGGAATTCGTGCAATTCCACCCGACTTGCCTCTACCACGCCAAGGCCAAGAATTTCTTGATCTCTGAGGCATTGCGCGGCGAGGGTGGCATCTTGCGCAACCGCCAGGGCGTGCCGTTCATGGCGCAGCAGCATCCGCTCAAGGATCTGGCACCGCGCGACATCGTCTCGCGCGCCATCGACGCGGAATTGAAGCAAAGTGGCGAGGAGTGCGTGTACCTCGACATGACCCACCTGCCGCCCGACTTCCTGGCCGAACGCTTTCCGACCATCCACTCGACTTGCTTGGGTTTTGGCATCGACATGCGCACGCAGCCCATTCCTGTGGTGCCGGCTGCGCACTACCAATGTGGCGGCGTCCAGGTCAATCTCGACGGCGAGACGAGCATCCGCGGCCTGCTCGCCATCGGCGAATGTTCCTGCACGGGTTTGCACGGCGCCAACCGCCTCGCGTCGAATTCACTACTGGAGGCGGGCGTTTATGCAGAGCGTGCGGCGCATGCGACGCTCAGGTTGCTGCGCGAGTTGCCCGCGGACGCCGCGCTCGATGTGCCGGCGTGGGACACGGGCAGTGCGGGCGACCCGGACGAAGCAGTCGTCGTCACGCAGAGTTGGGACGAGATCCGCCGGCTCATGTGGAACTACGTCGGCATCGTGCGCAACACGCGGCGGCTGCTGCGCGCCAAGCGCCGGTTGGAACTCATCAACCAGGAAGTACGCGAAGATTACTGGCGTTTCTACCTCACGCCCGACCTCGTCGAACTGCGCAACATCACGACCGTCGCCTTGCTCATCGTCGAAGCGGCGCTGTCACGCCAGGAGTCGCGCGGCCTGCACTACAGCAGTGATTACCCAGATATGGACGACGATCACTGGCGTCATGACACGGTCACCTGGCGCGCGCCGGCATAGCGGACGACCGGGCGGCCCCTGACAATGCGCTGGCGGGCGGCATGAAGCGAGGTGATGACGGGTTCTGCCTGGCCGCGGGGTTTCGCCCACGGCTCCGAGGGTGACGTGGACGCAAATTCGCTGCAATTTCAGGTAGATTGCGTCGGCGAGCTGCAACTGCCACCCCAAGCCGCCTCGCAATTGGACCACGATCCGCGGGCTTTGGAGCGTGCAGTCGCTGGCGATGGCAAGGCTTTTGCCGAATTGATGGCGCCGCATCTCGATCGGGCGTTTCGCCTGGCCACGCGCGTGACGCGCGATCGGGCTTTGGCCGAGGATGCCGTGCAGGAAGCGATGGTGATCGTCCATCGTGATCTCAGGTCTTTTCGTCCAGGCACTTCGGTTCGGGCGTTTCTGTGCGGCACGACGCTGCGCGTGGCCTCCACCCTGGCCCGTTCGGCGCGCCGGCGCACGGCACGCGAGTTGGTCACCGCGCAGCCCCATGCCTTTGCCGATCCCGAGTCTGCCACGCAAGCGCGCGAACTGGAGGCGGCTTTGGCAGAGGCCCTGGCCGCACTGCCGGATCGGCGCCGCGAAGCAGTATTGCTGAGGCTTGATGCGGACTTGTCTCACGCGGAGATCGCCGCGATCATCGGCACGACTGAAGCCGCCGTGCGCCAATTGGTCTACGAAGGGCAAAAGACCCTGCGCACGGCGTTGGCCAGCCGGTTGGAGGCGCGATGAGCAGCCAACGCACCGCATCGCACGGTGCGCAAGAGGACGGGCTCTCGCGTCTGTTCGAGCACAGCGCTGGCCGGCTCGACGCGCAAGCCCGTGATCGCTTGTTGGAAACAGCTCAAGAAGCGGACTTGCTTGCGGTCTTTGCAGACAGCGCCGCACAACTGGACGACGTGACGCGGGCGCGGCTGGAGCGCAATGCGCGCCAACTCGGCGCGGCACAGCGGCGCCGCCGTTGGCTGCTGCGCGGCGCAGCGGCCCTGGCTGCATCGGTGCTGGCCGTCTTGGCGGTGCGAGCCGGCTGGCAGGCAGATCAGCTCGTTATTACGGCTACCTCACGGGCAGATGCGCGGCGGATTGCCGTGCCCGCGGCGGCTCCTCAAGCCATGCCGGCGGCTTCGGCGACGGATCGCGCCGTGGTGACGTCCGTCGCCGAAGCCGCAGCGGCCGCCGAGTCCGCAGCGACGGGTGCAGCGCTTGGCCTGGTGGCGCTACACGGTGAAGAAGACCAAGCGCTCGATGGCCTCGAATTGCTCGAACTCTAGCCCTGACATCAGCCTGCATCGTGGCATCTTGTGAATGGGACGACCTTGTAAGGTCTGACAAATGAAAAGCAACACGAGGCGCTTCAACATCTGGAGGACTCCATGAAGACCCATCAACGTTTCGGCCTGTTGGCGAGCCTCTGCGGGCTGCTGCTCGCGACTGACGCCTTCGCACAGCCGGCCATGCCGCCGCCACCGCCCGATGCACCCGCAGGACCGCGCAGTCCAGAGGCGTTCATGGCCCAGATGAAAGTCATGCGCGGCAAGATGTTGCGCGAGCAGGCGCGTCTGGACGAGGCAGCGGCAGCGCGGGTCGAGCGGGTACTGGACCAGTTCGACGGTGAGCGGCGATCCAAGCATCTGAAACAACGCGAGATGCACAAGGCACTGCGGGCTCTGCTGCGCGCCGATTCCAAGGACGAGAAGGCGTACAAGGAAGCGTTGGACGGTCTGACGGCGGCGCACCGGCAATTGCTCGATCTGCGGGCGCGCGAATTCGACGAGATGCGCAAAGTGCTGTCGCAACGCGAGGCTGCGCATGTGCTGGTGGCGCTGGAAAAGGCGATGCGGCACAGGGGACCGGGCGGCCCAGGCATGATGGGCATGCGCCACGGGCCGCCGGACGGGCCGGATGCGGCGGACGACGACGACGTGCCGTTGCCGCCACCGCCACCGCCGCCGCCACACAAGAAGTAGGATCTGTGGCACGTTGCCGGATGGGCGGTGCAAGCGTAGCCTCCGCCGCCGGGACGCCGCCCGCCACCGCGGTCTGTGCTGCAACGTGCTTTCCATGCCTGACACGACACGGTTGCCCAGAAGCTCAGGCCGGCGCATCGAAGTGCGCGGCACGGTGCAGGGCGTCGGCTTTCGACCGTGGGTCGTGCGAGCTGCAATGGAGTTGGGCCTTTGCGGCCGGGTCTTCAATGACCCGCGCGGCGTCGTGATCGAAGCGCACGGCTGCGAAGCTGCGCTGGACCAGCTCTGCGAACGGCTGCAGCGCGATCCGCCCACCGCATCGCGCGTAGAATCCGTCTGTTGGAACAGCATCGCCGCTTCGGACGTCCAGGGGTTCGCCATCGCAGCCACGCAGGCAGGCGACGTGCGTGCCTCGTTGGCGCCCGACATGGCCACGTGCCCGGCCTGCCTTGCCGATGTCGACGATCCGACAAACCGGCGTTATCGCTACGCCTTCACGAGTTGTGCCGACTGCGGGCCACGCGCAACCATTGTCCGCGCGCTACCCTACGATCGCGCTTCGACAACGATGGCGGGCTTTTCGCTGTGCCCGGCCTGCCTTGCCGAGTACCGCGATCCGCAGGACCGCCGCTATCACGCGCAGACGCAGGCGTGCCCGGATTGCGGGCCGCGGCTGACATGGCATGGCGCCGACGGATCCGAAATTCCAACTGCGGACCCGTTGGTTGCGGCGATAGCGGCACTGCAGGCGGGCGCGATCGTCGCGATCAAGGGGTTGGGCGGCTTTCACCTCGCGTGCGATGCCACATCGAGCGCGGCGGTCGCCGAACTGCGCCGCCGCAAGCACCGAGGGCTCAAGCCTTTCGCGGTGATGGTAGCGGACATTCAGGCGGCGCGGACTGTGGCGTACCTGAGCGAGAACGAACGCACCGTGCTGAGGGCGCCGCAACGGCCCATTGTGCTGGCGCCGGCCATCCCCGGCGCACTGGCGGCCGATGTGTCGCCCAACTCTGTGCAATGTGGCCTGTTTCTCCCCTTCACGCCCCTACACCACTTGCTGCTCCAGGGCGCCCAGCGCCCGCTCGTGATGACCTCGGGCAACGTGAGGGACGCACCGATGGCGCGGGACAATGCTGTGGCGCTGCGCAAGCTTGACGGCATTGCCGATCATTTCCTGATGCATGACCGCGACATCGCACTGCGCTGCGACGACTCGCTGGTGCGCGTGATCGCTGGAGAACCTGCGCTGTTGCGCCGGGCGCGCGGCTGGACGCCGTTGGCGATCCGGGTGCCGCTGGCCTTTCCCGAGCCGGTGCTTGCACTTGGCGCTCAGCAGAAGAACACGATCTGCCTTTGTGCGGGCCAGGACGCCTGGCTGAGTCCCCATGTGGGAGATCTCGACGACGCGGACACATTCGCAGACTTCGTGAACATGATTGAACATATGCGGCGTCTGACCGGCCTTGAGCCGCGCCTGGTCGCCCACGATCTGCATCCCGATTACGGCTCGACGCACCACGCGCGCAGCTTGCCCGGCGTGCGACTGGTTGGCGTGCAGCACCACCACGCCCACGCGGCCGCCGCGATGGCCGAGCAGGGCTTGTCGGGGCCCGTGTTGGCGCTGGCCTTGGATGGCACGGGGCTGGGCGAGGACGGCACGGCCTGGGGCGGCGAGTTGCTGCTGTGCGATCTGCGCGAATCCAAGCGCTTGGCGACGTTGCGCCCCCTGGCACTGGCCGGTGGAGAGGCGGCGATCCGTCAGCCATGGCGCGCGGCGTTGGCCCTGGCGATGGACGCGCTCGGGTCGCCAGCGCGACTGGACGATCTGAAGGTGTTCGCGCAGCAAGACGCGCACAAGTTGGCGCTCGTGCGGCAGATGTTGCATCGACTGCAGCACGTGGTGCCAGCGCACGGCGCGGGCCGGTACTTCGATGCGGTGGCGGCGCTGGTGCTGGGGCGGGGCGAGGCGGACTTCGAAGCGGAACTGGCCGTGGCGCTGGAGCAACTCGCAGACCCAAGCCCGCAACAACCCTATTCTTATGCCGTCGATCTCACACAGCATCCCTGGCAGATCGACTTGAGGCCCATGACGCGCGAGTTGCTGCACGACTTGCGGGCTGGCGTGCCTGGCGCGCGCCTGAGTGCGCGTTTTCATGAGACTCTGGCGGCCGCGTTTGCGGCGATTGTGCAAGTCGGGCGCAAGGCGTATCCAGGCATTCCGGTCATTCTGACAGGCGGGTGCATGGACAACGCGTTGCTGGTGGCAAACCTGAAGCGGCACCTGGCCGGTCATGGTCCGGTCTTCGGGCATCGACAGACGCCGACAGGCGACGGCGGGTTGGCACTCGGTCAGGCGGTCGTGGCCGCCGCTCGCACCACCGCTTGAATGTTACGAATCTACTGGAGAGGACCCGGATGGGAGAGCACATCCTCAGCACCCGCAATGACGCCGTCGGCTTCATCACCATCGACCGCCAACACCGCTTCGGCTCTCTCGATGTCGAGACTGCGCGCGACTTGCGCAAGGCCGCGTTGCAGATGGCGCGCGACGAGACGGTGCGGGTCGTCGTCTTGCGGGGGACCGGCGGCGTATTTTGCAGTGGCGCGGATATGAAAGCGATTCGCGCAGGGGCGAGTCAGCAGGATCTCGGCTACCTGCAGCCCGCGGGCACGCCAGCGCGGCAGGGCTACGGCGAGAACTTCAAGCAGATCCTGGAGTATCTGCACAGCACGATTTCGGAGGTGCGCCGCGCCGCCAAGCCATTCCTCGCCGCGGTCGACGGCTCGGCAGCGGCGGGCGGCATGGGTCTGGCGCTGTGCTGCGATCTCGTGCTCGCTTCCGAAAGATCTACCTTTGAATACGCCTACTTCAAGACAGGACTGTGCGGCGCTGAAAGCTCGACGCTGCTGCTGCCCAAGCTGATGGGTTTGAGGCGCGCGCTCGATTTCGCCTTGTTGGGCCGCAAGTTGACCGCGCGTGAGGCGCTCACCGCGGGACTCGTGAGCGAGGTCTTCTCCGATACCGACTTCGACGCGCAGGTGCTGGCGCTGGCGCAGCGGCTGGCGCAGGGTCCCACGGCCGCCTATGCAGCCGCCAAGCGATTGATGAACGAGGGAGCGGGGCTGGATCGGCTCGATCACCATCTTGACAGAGAGCTTGAAGCCCTCGTGCGCAGCGCCGACTCGACCGACTTTGCCGAGGGAATCGACGCATTTTTTGCCAAACGGCCTGCGCACTTCGGTGGCGACTGAGAGCTAGTGAATCTTCCATTCACAAGCTCTCACAAGGCCGCGGCTGCGGACTTGCAGCGGCCGAAACAAGAGGCTCAGAGGTCGTGAATCCAGTAGATTCACAACCTCCGATTCCGTCGACCCTTTCTCTCCTAGGACTTCAGCTTGGTCCGCATCAGCTCGAGGAGCTTGTGCCAACCGCCTTCCTTCATGATCGGCGCAATCTGGTCCTCGCGCACACCGGTCAGCATCGAGTCGCCGAGCACCGCGACATCGACCACGCGCCAATCCGCGCCGACCTTGTGCATCGTGTACCGCAGCTTGAGTTCTTGCTTTTTCAGCGCGTGCAGGATCGTGATGGTCGACTTGATCTGCGCCGTTTCTCCGGTGATGGCGGGTGCATCGTAGACGATCGACTCCAAGTGCTCGAAGTTCTTCTGCATCTTCGGAAACGCGATCTTGGCGAACAGGCCATGGAACAGCTGGATGAATTCTGTCCGCTGCGCATCCGTCGCCGTCGCCCAGTCGGCGGCGAGCAGCAACCTGCCCTGGCTCTCGCCGTCCAGCAGCTTGATCGCAATCGGAAACTTGCCGTAGCGGACAGCGGCAATCAGCGTGCGAACCGGCTTCTCCACTGGATTGGCGGCTGCCTCGGCAGGGGCGGCCGGGGCAGGAGGGGCCGGGACGGCAGCCGAAGCTGCGACGGGAAGGAGAACTGCGCACAGGGCAAGGCGAAAAGACGGGACGTCAAGCATGGCAGGCTCTTGGGGCGCGTCTGGTGCGCCGGCTGGCAAGGGTAGTGGCACGCCGGAGTTGGCGCAACCACAGGGCGTTCAGATGGGCGGAAGTTCGAAGGCCGCCGAATCGCCAGAGCGGTAACGGGCCAGGACGCGCAAGGCTTCATCGAGTTCGCGGCCGATGCGCTCGATGGCAGCCTCGCATTCGCCGCGATCGGCTGCCTTGGCAACCACTTCCAGCTGTGTCAGCGCAGCAGCCAAACGGCGCGCACCGACGCAGGCCGCGGCGCCACGCTGCCGATGGGCCAACCCGGCGAGTTGCTTGCCATCCACCAGGGCGGCCCGCAACTCGGCGCGCGCCTCACCGGCTGCCTCTTCGAACAACGCGACGACGGTGCGCACCACCTCGCGACCACCTGCGCGCTTGAGATCGGCGAGCGTCGCGATGTCGATGATCGGCAACTCGGCCGGCGCCGAAGCCACGACGAGCGCCGCACTTTGCCATTTCTGTCGGGGCAGATGGCGCGTCACCGCCTCGCGCAACTCATCGGCCTGCAAGGGCTTGAGCAACACGGCGTCCATGCCCGCTTCGCGGCAACGCTCGTGGTCGCCCGGCAACGCCGACGCCGTAACAGCCAGGATGGGCACCCGCCGGCCGGGACCCTGCGCCGCACGGATCCGCCGCGACGCTTCGTAGCCATCGAGCACCGGCATCTGGCAGTCTAATAGCATGACATCATAAGCTGTTTTTGATGACGCCTGCACCGCCGCTGCACCGTCCGCCACGACGTCGACCTGCAGGCCAAGCGTTTCGAGCAACCGCCGTGCGATGACTAAGTAGAAACTGGAGTGTAACACACTAATTTCATTCATACCGGGTGCCAGAGGCATTTGAACTTGATTGATGCGGTTGTCTTCCGCCACGAGGACATGGCCATTGGCACGCGCCGGGGGCGCCGGCACACCATGCGCCGCCATGGCTGGCGGCGCGAAACTGCGCTGCAGATCGACCTCGAACCAGAAGGTGCTGCCCTGCCCGACGGCGCTGTCGCAGCCGATGCGTCCCCCCATGAGTTCAACGAGTTGGCGGCAGATGGTCAAGCCAAGTCCGGTGCCTCCGTAGACGCGCGTCGTCGATGCGTCGGCTTGGCCGAAGGCTTCGAAGATGTGCTTGGTGGCTGCGTCGCTGATGCCGATCCCGCTGTCCGCGACCTCGATGCGCAGACGCACATGATCGTCTGCCAGCGAGTGGCTGCGCGCGCGAATGACGACGCCACCGCGCTCCGTGAACTTGACGGCGTTGCCCACGAGATTCAACAACACTTGCCGCAACCGCAACGAATCGCCCATCACGTGGCTCACGAGATCCGGTGCCGGCTCGAACTGCAGGTCAATGCCCTTGTTGTGCGCCGCGGGAGCGAGCAACTCGCGAACTTCCCGCAGTGCAGGGACAAGTTCGAACGGGGCCGGCTCCAGCTCCATGCGCCCCGCCTCAATCTTCGAGAAATCGAGGATGTCGTTGAGCACCGCCAACAGCAACTTGCCGGACTCGTGCATCATGTCCAAGTGTTCGCGTTGTTCGACCGTCAGTTGCGTCTCGGCCAGGACCTGGGCCATGCCGAGCACGCCGTGCATGGGCGTGCGGATTTCGTGACTCATGCGGGCGAGGAACTCGCTCTTGGCCTTGCTTGCGGCTTCAGCGACGTGACGCGCGTCGCGCAGTTGACTTTCGGTCTTGCGGCGCACGGCCACCTCGGCGTCGAGCCGTTCGTGCAGGTCGCGCAACCGGCCCACCACCGCCGCTACCAGCGGCAAAGCCAACGCCGTCGCAAGCGCGCCGCCGTTGAGCCAGGCCGACCACGGCATGCCCAGCATTTCGTGGGCCAACCCGAAGTGCAGCACCAGGCACAGCCCGGCGGCCACGAGACCCAGCGTCAAACCGCGGCCAGCCGCGAAGAGAACCACCAGAATCGCAAGGCTTTCGCTGCCAGGACCGAGGTGCCGGTACAGCCACGGGAAGGCACAGCCATAGGCGGCGATGAGGGCGAGAATGCCTGCGATCCAAGCCGCTTGGCGCCGCATCTAGGACCTCAGCTGGGGCGCGATGCCCGCCTCGCGCAGGACGTCCGGCACACGAAACAACTCTGTGGCCTTGTCCAGGCACCAGGCGTTCTGCAAGCGCCCTGTATCATCGCGCAATCGCTCCGAGGCAACGCTCGTGCAGAAGATCAGTGCACCATCATAGCCGTGGCTGCGGACGGTGGCGGCGAGGGTGACGCCGTCGACGCCCGGCATCAGCAAATCGGTCATCATGGCGTCTGGCGGCGAATGGCCGCGAAGCCACTCGAGTGCGGCGTCCGCGCAATCGACCGTCTCGCAATCACAACCGCTTGAAAGAACCAGTGATCGCAAGAGGCCGCGCATCACCTTGTCGTCGTCGACCACCAACACGAGCGGCAGGGGCCGCGCCAACGTCTGCGGATGGCGGGCCAGATGTGGCAACGCGACGGTGCTGCGCAACGTCGGCGCAGGCGCCATGCCATCGCCGCCAGGCAGGAACCAACGCGCCCAGGCCGCCTCGCTCGCCGGCCGCACGCGCTCCAGCAAACGTGCAACCTCCGCCATGGTCTGCGGGCGCCGGCCGGGTTGCTTGGCCAGCATCGACAGCACGAGGTCGTCCAGTTCCGGCGGCACCCAGTGGCCTGCCGGTAGGGATGACGGTGCCTCGGGTGGCATGTGCGCGATGCGTTGCATCATTTCCGCGACGGAATCGGCGGCGAACAAGACTTGCTGCGTCAGCAGTTCAAAGAACACCGCACCCAGGCTGTAGATGTCAGCGCGATGGTCGATGGCCTGGCCCGTCGCCGTTTCCGGGGCGATGGTGGCGGGGCTGCCCAGCACCCGCGAGGCACGACTTTCGTGGGCACCGCGGCGCAGCGTGTGGCCGTGCGCACTGGTCGCTGGCCGCGCCAGCCGCGCCAGGCCGAAGTCCAGGAGCTTCAAGATGAAACCCTCGGGGCGCGTCTTGTCGGTGACCAGGAACAGGTTCTCCGCCTTGACGTCGCGATGGATGATGCCGTGGCGATGCGCCAGGTCCAACGCCGAGACCGCCTGTTCCATTACGGCAAACAACTCCAGGATTCCCAGGCGCTTGCCAGAGTCGAGCAGCTTGCCCAGATCTTGCCCTTCCAGGAACTCCATGGCGATATAGTAGCCGGCGCGCTCGTCGAATCCATGATCCAGAACGCGCACGATGTTCGGATGAACGAGCAGGGCTTCCGCCTGAACTTCCAAGCGAAAGCGCGAGACCATTTCGGGGTCGAGGGCACGGGCGGATGCCAGCAGCTTGACGGCGACGGTCATCGGCAGGCGATCGTGCGTGGCACGGTAGACGCGGCCAAAGCCGCCTTCGCCCAGGCACTCACACAGGCGGTAGGTCTCGGCAATGACCGTTCCAAGCAGCGGATCGTCGGACCTGGCCTCGAGCAACGGCGCACCGTCGTTGCCGCAATACCGCAACTGCTCGGGATAAATAGCGTTGCAGACGGGGCAGCGTTTCATGCAGTCCCCCTGCGCAACGTGCGCATGGGCGGTGCGCAACAACGCGGACTCATCGTGGTTCCTGACATGGCGCCAGGGCGAGCCAGGCTGCTTCGAACGTCCGCAAGTCGGCGCAGTGCGGCCATGGTGGACCGGGAAAGCTGGGTCGGGGCGGCCACGTCGGCACGCCGGCAGGGGCCAGATCGCAGGCAGTGGCGGCAACGGCGTCGGCCAGCGACAACCCAGGGTAGACACGCGAGAAAGCATGGTCATTGGGCAACAAGCGCAGGGCGTCAGCCGGGTGAGCGGCATCGCCCCAGTCCAGTACGACATCGAGCACAAGCGTCGGTGGCGCGGTTCCGACCATGGCGATGGCGATCGCGAGCACCTGGGCTCGGTCCAAGACGTGCAAGGCACCGTCCTCCATCATGAATAGGAGTGCGCCTGGTTCGCGACCGACGAGATCGCAAGGTCGAGGCGCGGCCAGCCGCGGCGCAACCTCGGGCGCCACCGGCGTGACCGATTCGGCCGGACGGACGCCGAATTCTCTTGCCTTTTCTACAGACAGGATGATCGAAGGCGCGGGCACGGAGCGACGCGGCTCCTGATCGCCCAGGCGAAAGCGCGCCGCCGCCCGGACAGGCGTGGCCGACTGCCGCGCGGCGGCGATCTCGCCCTGGAACCGCATCCGTGTGTCATCGGCGTAACGCTGCGTCACTTCTGGCGGGGCTGATGCCGGCGCTGGAAGATCGCCGGGACCCGCAACCGGCGCGCAGTCTTGGGTCGTCTGCGCATCCACGCCGGCGAGTTGTGCCCGCGCAGCGGCAATGGCAGCACGGATCCGCGCGACAGCGCTGCGTGTATATCGGCGTGTTGTCTCGTCTTGGCGCGGAGATGCGGTCGCAACCGCGTCGGGTTCACCACATGGCAGGCTGGGATCGTTCGACATGGCTCCCCGACACGGGTCCGAGCAACGACATGATGGCCAAGGCGCCCGCGCCAGCGTACCGGAACGCACTACGTTGTCCAGGATGTGCCGCCGGCAACGCGCCTTGCACGGCGTCAGAATCAAAGAACAACCAGCCCGGTGTGACCTCAGCAGGGCAACTAAATCCGTGAAGAATTGTCGCAGGCCATCTGCGCCCACGCCAGATAAGTGGCGGCCACATGCGGCGCCGGCCACGCAATCACCTCCGGCACCTCGTAGGGATGCAGCTCGGCCAGCGTCGTCATGCAAGCTTGCAGTTGCTCTTCAGCCACTTTGATGACCAGGAGCGTCTCTGCCTCGCACTGCACCTCGCCCTGCCAGCGGTAGGTGCTGATCGCGCCCGGCAGGGCGCTGACGCAGGCCGCCACGCGCCGCTCTACGAGACCGCGGGCGATCGCGTCCGCCACCGCAGCTGGACAACTGCTGAACATCACATGAAGCATGCTGCTCCTCCTTCGTGTCGTGCATAGAACTCGCCGAGGGCACGATCCGGTGTAGCATCGCGCCATGACCCACTTTGGCCCAGTCCTGCTCCGTTTCGCGCCGCTCGCCGAACCCGGACAGCCGCCTCGACCCCCCGAGCAATTGCCGGTGGAGTCCATGACGGGTGGCCTCATCAACGACACCTACGCTCTGGGAACGGGCTTCGTGCTCCAGCGCTTGCACCGCATCTTTCGCGCCGAGGTCAACCTCGACATCGCCGCACTCACGCCGCACCTGCGCGCAGCCGGTGTCGCCGTGCCCACGCTGCTGCCAGCGTTGGATGGTCGGCCCTGGGTGGAGTTGACTGCCGAAGAGTCTCCACATCTTGCCGGTGTGTGGCGCATCCTGACTCGTCTGCCGGGCGCCACCCACGAGCGAACGGCGAATCCCGCTCAAGCACGGTCGGCTGGGCGACTGGTCGCGCGTTTCCACGGCGCGCTGACGCAGGTCGATCACGTCTTTCACTTCAAGCGGCCCGGTGCGCATGACACGCCGTTGCACATGCTGCGGCTGCAGGAGGCGTTGATTCAGCTGCCTGATCACCGGCTTCACGATGCTGTCGCAGCGATTGCCCAGGAACTGCTGACCCGTTGGCAGGCCTGGGGTCAACCGTCGCGGCTGCCCCACCGCATCGTCCACGGCGACCTGAAGGTCTCGAATCTGCTCTTCATGGGCGAGCAAGCGTCCGCAGTATTGGATCTCGACACGTTGGCGCACGGCACACTGGATTTCGAACTGGGCGATGCCCTGCGTTCGTGGTGCAACAGCGGGAGCGAGGACGACGATGCGCCACAACTCGACACAGGCCTGTTCGTTGCCGCCGTGAAAGGCTACCTCGAGGGTGCGGGGCCATGGCTGAGCGAGGTCGAAGTGGCGTCGCTGGCACCCGGTCTGGAGCGCATTTGCCTGGAACTGAGTGCGCGATTCGCCGCAGACGCGCTGTATGAGAACTATTTCGGCTGGAATCCGCAGCGGGCGGCGACGCGGGGCGAGCACAACCTGATGCGCGCCCGCAACCAGCTCGGGCTGGGGCGCGACGTGGCGCGCCAGCGTCCCCGTCTCGAAGCCGAAGTGGCGGCGCTGTGGGCGGTGCGCGGCACACAGTGATGCGCTAGGCCCAAAAAGCAGCGACGCCCGCCGCACCCAAGGCACAGCGGGCGTCGCCCCAACTTGTCGGATCGCAGGGTCTAGCGACGGCCGCCGCCGTAGCCGCCGCCGCCGTAGTCGCCACCACGGCCGCCACCGCCGCCGTAGCCACCGCCGCCGCCGTAGTCGCCACCACGGCCGCCACCGCCGCCGTAACCACCGCCGCCGCCGCCACCGCCACCGCGCGGGCTGCGCTCCTGCGCTTCGCTGACCTTGACGGCGCGGCCGTCGATGGTCTGGCCGTCCATGCGGCTGACCGCATCGCGAGCGCCCTGATCGTTCGACATCGTCACGAAGCCGAAGCCGCGTGAACGGCCGGTCTCGCGGTCGGTGATGACCTTGGCATCCGTGACCTCGCCGCAAGCAGTGAAGGCAGAACGCAACGTTGCGTCATTGGTGTCCCAACTGAGGCCACCGACAAAAAGCTTGTTTCCCATGTACTCGTACCTGTTCCCAAAGCGCCAGATGCTGGCGCGGTTGTCACCCGTCACAAAAAAGCTCATGAAGGAGTGCGCACAGCATGACACGTCTGCCGCACAACGCGACAGAAATCGACTCAGCTGGCGACGATTTCTTGGGCGCGCACGGCTACGGGAACTCTTTCATGCACGCGGCGATCTCGTCGGTCCTCGTCTGTGGCTGCGGCAGGATCGGCGGCGTCAGCAATGCCGGCTTGGAGAAGTCGAAAAAGTCCAGCATCGGCCAAGCGTTGGCATCGCGCCGGGTCAGCGCCCCCAAGCCAAAGCGCGCCTGGATCAGACGCATCATCGAGGTGTTGTCGGTCACGGTATGCGAGACATAGCCAGGCTTGGACCACGGCGAGGCGACCAACAGCGGAATGCGAATGCCGAGGCGATCGAACTTCGCTGTCGGATCGGGGGGATTCAGGATCGGCGCATACGCATCCGGTTCGCAGGCACTCGGCGGCGCGACGTGATCGTAGAATCCACCGTGCTCGTCGTAGCTCTGAATGTACGCAGATCGCGACCAATTCGGACTGGCCATCAGGGCCGTCAGCACCGAATGCGCGAACTGCTCGCCTTGCCATGGTGTACCCGGCGGATGTTCGTCGTTGCGCGACGCACCCTTGACCGAGAATGTCGGCTCGACGAAGGCCACCGCAGGCAGCGTGCCGGCCTTGGCGTCAGCAAAGTAGTCATCCAACGTCTTCATCTGATCCATGTGGTCGACGTAGAACTGGCCGAAGATGAAAAATACTGTCAGATCCGATGCATAGACTTTCCAGTCGATGCCCGCCTTGGTCAGTTGCCCGAGGATGTTGTCGTCGAAATGCGCCGCCATCACGTCCGACGGCGGTGCTGCATTGTTCGTGCGGCCGAATGAGGTGGCGGCGACGTAGAACAGCCGGTTGATCCAGGTCGGGCCCAACACCGAGCAGAAATGGCGGTCGCTCGTGCCGAAGGCCTTGGCAACCCCATAGTAAAAGGCGAGATCCGTCGAGTCGAAGTAGCCCATCGCCCGTCCGCCGCCGGGATTGTTCGTCAGGACAAAGCCATCCATCTTGCCGTCATGGTATTGCGTGTGCACGGCACTCCAGCCGTGCGCGACATCATTGATGCATGCCTTGGTTTCGTGGTATGGCTTGATATTGTTGTCCTTTCCGTCAGGATTGCTGGCGTCCGCCGGGAAACCGTCGACATCGAGACCACCGGCCTTGCCCGCGCCGAAGTAGTGATCGAAGCTGCGGTTCTCCATCATCACCAGTACGAAGTGATCGATCGGAATCTGCGCGCCCAGCGGATGTTCCTTGCCGATCGTGCGGTTCGCGGGATCACCAGCGCCGTAGGTGCAAGCCACCCGATCTTTCGATGTTTCCGCTTCTGAAACGCGAGGTTGGCAGAAGTGGCTGACAGGTTCACACCACGTCTCGCCGACGCACGGCTGCTCTGCGCAAGACTGAGGACCGTTGTCGGCTGGTGTATCGGCCAAGGGCGCGACATCCTTGGCGGTCGTCGCGTCGATCGCTGCCGCAGCCTTCTTCTCGGATCCGCAGGCAAGAAAGGACAGAACGCTGCACAGCAAGACCGGAACCAGGAACACGCGTGCCATCGCAGACCTCCGCTGGAAGTGCCTGCGCAGCGTAGCGCGGATCGGCGCCCATGGCGAGGCGATCAGCCGAATGATGGTCTTGCGTTGCGACTCAACTTGCCGCACCTTGAGCAGAGCTTTCTTCGGGGGCATTTCATGCACAAGACATGGTTCACGCTGGCTGCAGTGGTGCTTGCGTTGGGTTGCGGTGGCACGGCGGCGGGAACGTTGGCGCCCGTCGACGTCAGCGGCGATGGCTCGACAGCCAAGTTCGGCGATCTGAGCGCGATCGACGCGCTTGCCGACCCGGGCGCTGCCGCCGACACGCCTGCCTCACCAGACGCGCCAGCTGATGTGCCACATGGCGACGCTGCGGATGTGCCTGCCGCGTCGCCGGATTCCGCCGCCGCGCCGGACTCTGCCGCGACGCCAGACGCCATCGCACCGGCAGACGCCGGACAGCCGCAGGATGCTGTCGTGCTCCAAGATGTTCCGCAAGTGGATGTGATTGCGACGGATTCTCCGCAGCCCCCCGACGTGTCGGGCCCTCCCGCGCCCCTTTTCGATCTCGAAATGATCGGCAACGCCGCAACGGCGCAGTGCACGTTCAGCAACCAGCACACGACCCTGAAGGACGGCGTGCTGCTGACGGTGTGGGATCTGACCTACCTGTCTTGGGAATCGGTCGATGGCGTCTTGAAACCCATCAAGATCAAAGCTTTCGCGGCACGCCCCGGCTCCGCACAGATGCTGCCGGGCGTCATCGCGGCACATGGACTCGGCGGTTTTGCAGACGAAAGCAACGCCACCGGCCCCGCTGCACTGCTTGGCATGTTCGTCATCGCCTACACCGGGCCCGGCGGCGGCACCGACGCGACCAACACCTCCGAGGGATTCCCCGCCGCATACCAGAATGGTTACCGCATGTTCGACGTGCTGAAGGACGCGCGCGGCACGTGGTTCTGGGGCCACACCATCGCTGCGATGCGCGGCGTGACGTGCCTGAAGGAACGCCCCGACGTGTTCAAGGATAAGCTCGGTATCACTGGCTTTTCTGCAGGAGGCGTCATCTCCACGCTGGTCGCTGGCCACGACCCGCGCATCTCGGCCGCCGTGCCCCTGTCCGGCGTACTGGCCTGGGCCAAAGCGACTGAAGCGCCAAAAGCCTGGCAGCATCTGCTGTTGCAGAAGGCCGGCCTCTCCGTGACGAGCCCGGAGTGGCTCAAGCTGCAGTCCGCCCTCATCGACCCGGGAACGGCCCTGCAGGGGACTACGGCGAAGATCTTCATGATCAACGGCTCTTCCGACGAGTTCTTTCCGCTCACTGCGCACAATGCGACCTATAACGCCATACCAGGCACGGACAAGCGCTCCGCCATCGTGGCCAACTTCGATCATGGTTGCTATGAGCTGGGCCTCGCCGAGTCCAAGCAAGCCGTCAAAGAGCGCGCCGAGTTGTTTGCCAAAGGCGGTCAACGCGCGTGGCTGCGTCACTGGTTCGGCACGGATCCGAACTACGCGTACTTCCCCGCGACACCGGTCGTCCAGGTCACCGTGCAGGGCGGCGTCAGCCTGGTGGCCGCGCAGGTCGACCCCGGCGGTTCCAAACTCAGCATCGACGAAGTGCGGGCGTGGGGCAGCAACAGCAGCAACTTGATCTGGGCCGACAACAAGCTGGACTGCAAGAGCGGCGTATGCTCCAAGCTCGTGCCCGCCGCACTGGATGCCAATACATCCTGGTATGTCGACGTGATCTACAAGACCGGCGGCCTGCTGCCGGAGAAATTCGCCGTGTCGTCGCTGCCGGTGCTGCCGCAAAGTCTCGTGCCGGACATGCTTTGCACGCCACCCACCTGAACTGCCTGCTTGTCACGCATCGTGATTGGGAGTTGCCCAAGAACAAGTCGATCGACTTGATTCTTGGCCGTCGCCGCCAATCCGCATCGGTGAGCTTGGCGACCAGACAAAAAGCAAACGGAGCACGACCGAGTGATTCTCGGTTGCCTCCTTACGCTGCTGGCGCATCCGCAGGCGCAGCGATGATGCCAACCAAAAATCCTGTCGTACCAGCTGGGTAGGTTGGTGCGCCGCCCTCGTGGCCCTGCGCCGGGATGCCGAAGCTGCAGCGTGCCGCCCGACTCGCGGCCAACCAGTCGGCTTCGAGCGGCGCGAGATCGGCCTGGTGCCCATCTGGGGCGGCGACGTAGATGACCTCCAATGGCCGTCCCCCACCGAGCTTTTGCGCCGTCTTGCAGCCGCGTACCGCGCCAACGAGTTGCGCCAGCAATGCACCCTGAACCTCTGCAGCCTCGTCGCGCCGCCCATCGAACACGTCCACTTGTCCGCTCATCTCGCTTTCCGGCCACGGCGCCTTGTGCACGCTGCCTGGCGCGGTCGCCCCGAGTAGCGGCCGCACCGCAAGTTGGTACAGCTCCTCGCTGATAAAGGGCAGCACGGGCGCAAAGAGACGCAGCAGCGCGTAGGTGCCCTCGAAGATCGTGCGCTGCGCCGCCGCGACCTCGCCGGCCGAGAAGCGTGCACCGGGCCGGAAGCGCTCTTTCACAATTTCCAAGTAGTTATCGCACCATGTGCCCCAAAAGAAGGTCTCGACCGCGCGCAGTGCCTTCGAGTACTCGTACTGCTCGAATGCGGAGGTTGCCGTGTTCACGACGCCCACCAGTTCGCTGCGCACCCAGCGATCCGCCACCGTGGGCTGCTCCGCGACCGCCCCCCGCACATAGCCGCCCAGTTGCTGCATGGCGAAACGCGTTGAATTCCAAATCTTTGTCAGGAGGCGCTTGCCGCCTTTGACGTCATCTTCCAGGTAGCGCAGATCCTGGCCGAGTGTGGCACCGGCCGCCCAATAGCGCAGAGAATCCGCCGAATACTTGGCGATCACCTCGGCCGGGTCGACGAAATTGCCGGCGCGCTTGGACATCTTCTTGCCCTGACGGTCCAACCCCCAACCGGAGATCATCACGTCGCGCCACGGCACGCTGCCTGTGTGCAGGTGCGATTTTGCCACTGTGTAGAACAGCCATGTGCGAATAATTTCAAATGCTTGAACACGGACCCCCATGGGATAGATCGCTGGCCGCGCTTGAGCGGCGATCGGCGCGTCGGCATTCGCCCCGGCATGCCACTCGGTCCAGTTCGCGTTCAGCAGCGGCGTCAGCGACGACGTCATCCACGTGTCCATGACGTCCGGCTCGGGCCGGAAACTGCCGCCACCGCAGCGCTCGCATGCATCCTGCGGACACGGCGTCATGGTCGGGTCCATCGGCAGCGAAGCCATGTCCGCGTAGACCGGATGGTTGCAAGTGTCGCAATACCACACGGGAAATGGCACACCATAGAAGCGCTGTCGGCTGATGTTCCAGTCCCAGCGCAGCTTGGTGACCCAGTCCTCGTAGCGCTCGCGCATGAACTCGGGAAACCAACGCAGGTCGCGGCCGCGCGCCAACAGTGGCTCCTTGAGGTCCAAGAGGCGGATGAACCACTGCGGCGCGACCTGAATTTCGACCGGCGTGGCGCAGCGCTCATGCACGCTCGCCCGGCTGACATTCGCCTTGATTTCACCAAGATATCCGTAGGTCTTGAGCAACTCCACGGCGGCCAACCGCGCTTCACTGTACTGCGATCCCTTGGCCTGAACGTGCACGCGCTTGCCGTCCAACTCGGGCAGATCCGGCGTGGTCATGCGGCCTTGAGGGTCGATGATCAGGACGGTATCGAGTTGGTGGGTGCGCCACTTCTGGATGTCCTCTGGATCGCCGAACGTGCACACCATCATCAGGCCTGTGCCGAACGCGGGATCGACTGCGGCATCGAACAATAGCGGAACCGTGCGCCACTCCTCGGTTTCCGTCACCTCGCCGGCGCAGCCGATGCTGCCGTCCTCAGACGCCGCCCCGGTCTTGGCAAAGCGCAAGTGAGTCAGCGGCACGCGAAAGCGCAGACCGGAGAAGTGCTTGAAGCGCTCGTCCTCCGGATGGCAAGCCAGCGCCACGCAAGCCGGCACCAACTCCGGCCGCGTCGTCTCGATGGTTCCCGCGTCAGGCGCGGTGCCCGTCGCCGTCTCCGGCGCGACATCGAAGCGCACCACATGCATTGGCCGATTCGCTTCTTCCCCAGATTCGACATCGGCCTGCGCCAGCGCCGTGCTGCACGTCGGACACCACAGAATCGGATCGCGCCGACGCTCCATGCGCCCTTGTTGCACCAGCTCCAGGAACGACCGCTGCGCATGCTTGACTGCGCGCGGCTGAATCGTCGAATAGGTCATGCGCCAATCGACGGAAAGGCCCAGTTGCTGCCACAAGTCCTGGTAGACCTTGGCTCCCTGGCGCGTCTCTTCCAGGCACAAGTCGATGAATTCCTTACGCGTGACCTTGCCTTTGTTGACCTTGTACTTCTGCTCGACGTAGCGCTCCGTTGGCAGGCCGTTGTCGTCGAAGCCCATCGGGTAGAAGATTTCGAAACCGCGCATGCGCTTGAAACGCACGACGAATTCCGCCTGCGAGTAGCTCATGGCATGGCCGACGTGCAAGTGCGCGGCGCTGACATAAGGCGGCGGTGTGTCGACGGAGTAGACGCGGCCCGCCTGCGCAGCTTCGCTTTGCGCGTCATACTCGTACAGACGGCTCTGCTGCCACTGCTGGACCCAGCGCGGCTCGACGGCGGTGAAATCGTACTGGGTCGGTATCGCGGCAAGGCCGCTGGGCAGCGGCGTCACGTCTTGAGTCTCGGACATGGGGCCTCGAAGGTCGCTTCTGGGCAGGCCGCGGCTGCGGATTCCCATTCGCTTGAAATCAATGAACTGCCAAGCTCGCCCATGCGGTCTGAGACCACACAACAACTCGATCGAGTTGATTCTGTTGGCATACTAGGAGCGCTGCAGGACCAACCAGATCGCCGCGCCCATCGCCAGCAGGCCCACGACACCTGCAGGAATCGCAATCCACAACCAGGTCCGGCGCGGGGCCGTGCCAAGCTGCGGCGACACGGTCTCGCGGCTGGCCTGCGGACGGCGCGCAATGGAGCCAGGATCCCGCTTCATTTCGGGCTGAGTCGGATGGAGGTCAAACTCCTCGTCTTCAGGCGGCCCGAGGTACGTGGACTGAACTTGCCGGCTTGGCGGCGGCGCGCTCGGCCGCGCATGGGCGCCCGTCGCAGGACGCGGCATGGACCCACTCACCGGCCGCGGCACCAGGCTGGGCGCCTGCGACGCCAGCGTCGGCGCACGCAACGTCGGCATATCGTTCATCATCGGCGCACCAGTCCCGCCCTGGGTGGTGCGCGCGGCTGGCCGCGGCACGGGCTGCCCGCACGGCATGGCGCTGGGCGCCTCCACCGGTGACGCTGAACTTTGCGGCCGGCGAGCGGGCGGCGCGCCCGCCGCGCTTGGGGGCGCGGGCTTCAAGACCGGCGCCTGATTGCGCGCGACCGCGGCACGCACCTGCGCGGCCATCCCCACACCGACAATCGTGCGCTCGTCATCGGCGCCATCTGTCGGTGGCGCAAACGGACTCGGTGCGGCGCCGGGCGGCGCGGCAAGAGGCGGCGGCGCACTCGGTGGTCCGCTCGCCGGTGCCGCCGTGAATGATGGCATGGGAGGTGGTGCAGAAGCTGAATCTTTCTCACCACTTTCACCGCGTGCTTCGACCAGCATCCGGCTCAGCTTGTCACGCACGACAGCCGCCGACGCGGGCCGGTCGTCGGGCTTCTTGGCGAGCATCTGCGCCACCAACTCCCGCAGACCATTCGGCAATCGCATCCCGGGCCGACCCAGGGGCGGTGGCGGCTGCTTGACGTGCTTGAGCAAGATGTCGATGACCGACGTGCCGTCAAACGGCGGCTCGCCCATGATCAACTCGAACAGGACCGCGCCCAGGGCATAGACGTCGGTTTGCGGTACAGCCGCCTTGCCTTCGACCTGCTCGGGCGCCATGTAGTGCGGCGTTCCGAACACCGAGCCCGCGCGTGTCAGCGCCGCCGTCACCATCTGCGTCGGCAGCTTGGCGATGGAAAAGTCCAACATCTTGATGAAGTCGCTGCCGCCGCCAGTCTCGATCAGGAACAGATTCTCGGGCTTGATGTCGCGGTGGATGATGCCGCCCTGGTGGGCCACCGCCAGCGCCGAGGCAATCTGCTCGCCCATGTCCAGGGCACGCTCCACGCTGATGGCACCCTCGTTCTCCATGATCGTCGACATTTCCTTGCCGACGAGGATCTCCATGACCACGAAGTAGGTGCCGTCGCGGATGCCGCGGTCGTACACCGTGATGATGTGAGGATGCTGCAAGGTGGCAGCGGCGCGACCTTCCCGCTCGAGCCGCTTGGCGGCGACGGGATCGTTGGCCACATCGGTGCGAAGGACCTTGACGGCCACCTCGCGACCGAGGTTGCGATCGGTCGCACGGTAGACCACAGCCATGCCGCCCTTGCCCAGGCGTGACTTGATCTCGTATCTGTCTGCGAAGATGGTGCCGATCAGCGGGTCTGCGTCACGGGCGTCGGATGTGCTCATCGTCGGCCTCCGCGGCGGACTCTATAAGAAGCCGCCGCTGCGCGCAATGGCCGGCTCGCTCCCCGATTCAGCGCGTTCGGCGGACTTCGTCGGTGCGGCGGCAGAGCACGGGTGGTCCGGGGGCAGAGACCGCCGTTGACAGCGAAGCAGCCCAACGGCATCCTATCGTGCCGCCGACGCGACTGAGGAGATGATCATGGCCCGCATTACCATCGAAGACTGCCTGGACACGGTGCCGAACCGCTTTGCGCTCGTCATCATGGCGGCCAAGCGCGCGCGCCAACTGGCTGACGGCGCGGCGCCTTCTATCGAGACCAAGAACAAGGAATGCGTCACGGCGCTGCGCGAAGCCGCGGACGGCAAGGTGCATTTCACCAAGCCCGTGATGCCGCTGATCGAGCGCCACCTGCGTGACGAATAGCGGATCGCGGTAGACGCGCTGGATCGATCAGCGCAGGTCACAGCCGTCTCGATCCAGACGCGAGCGCGCTTCCAGAACCCTCTCCGCATACGACAGGTTGTTCGGCAACTGCCCGGCGCGCAGCGCACGCAATGAAGCGTACGAGCCGGAGTGGTAGGCACAGAGCGCGTACAGAAGCTGTCCATCGAACTGGCGCAACAACCGATTCAGGTAGTTGGCCGCGGCAGTCACGGCGCAACGGGGTTCGGACGGATCGGCACAGCCAAACGCTCCGGCTGTGCGCGGCAAGAGTTGCATGATCCCTGAAGCGCCAGCCGGCGACTCGACCGATGGATTGAAGCCGCTCTCTACCCACGCGATCGCCATGATCAAAGTGGTGTCGAGGCCGCTTGCCTGACCGACGCGTTCGAACAGCGGACGGTACTGGCGGCAGCGCTGAGTCATTTTCGCGTTGATCGTCAATGGCCTGGTCGGCGGGTAGCCTTGGGCCAGCTCGGCGCGGCTGCTGACCGCGACGGCGGTGTCGTCGATGTCGTCGGTGCCGCGGCGGCCCTCCTCCACCGCACCGCCCACGCCCAGGGTCGGACCACCGGGATGGACCGTGGTGCGTTGCGCGCCCGCACCGCCACAAGCGGTGCCGCTGCACGCGATGGCAAAGGCAAAAGGCCAGCCCAGACGATTCGCCTTCGTGAATGACAGCAAACGCGACCCCTGGCGCGACCGTGCGCCGGAAGTCGTGATCTGCCATGGAAATCGGTGCAAGTCCAGAAATCGTTGATGTTTGCCTTACCGTCGCGCTTTTGCCGGCTTGGCCGGGGCGGCGCGGCGCATCGCACGTGGACCACAGAACCCCCATCTGGTACCTTTGCCGCGCCCGGCGGCGCCTTGTCGTGGGGGTTGGAGTTGCGATGGGTCTGTTCGATTTCCTCACCGGCCAGAAGGACGTCCAGAAGTCGATCGACAAGATCCGGCGGCGCCTGATGGATCAATACCGCCAGAGCCACGAGCGCTATGCGGCAATGGACGAATTGGTCAAGATCGGCACGCCTGAGGCCCTCGAAGCTTTGCTGCAGCGCTTCACCTTGCGCGTCAGTGGGCCGACGATCGACGAAGAGGAGAAGTCGGCGTGCCATGACCTCCTTGCCAGGTGGGGCGATGCGGCGATCGGGCCGTTGCAGCGCTTCATTGCGACACAGGACGCCGTCTATTTTCCCCTCAAGGCGCTGCGTGAGATTGCCGGCGACGAGGTGGCCGTCGACGCGCTGCTTGCGGCGATCGAAGGGACGGATCCCGGCTACCATGAAGGCTTGGATCGCTTGCGGGAAATCGTTTCGAATCTTCGAGACTTTCAGCACGATCGTGTGCGCAACGCCCTCGGGCTGCTGGCGACGAGCCGCGCGTCGGAAATCCGCTTCTACGCGCTCGACGGCTTGGCTGCCTATCCGGCCGAGCAGGTCGCCGAGCATTTTGCCCGCCGCATGCTCGATGCCGAAGAGACGATGCGCGTTAAATCGCTTGCTTACGAGTTGGCGGTCGAGCACGCGCTGCCCTTGGCGCAATGGGCTGCGGAACTCGCGCCACTGCTGCCGAAGTCGTACCGCTTGAATGAGTCGGGCGTGCTCGTGCGCGCAACTGCCTGATCTGCGCAATACTTTGCTCGAGTTGGCCATCTGCCGCGGAGAGTCATGTCGAACAATCCCATCACGCCTCAGGGTCTCGAGCGCCTGTACGCGCAACTCAAGCTGCTGCGCGAGGTGGAACGCCCCAAGAACGTGCGCGATATCGAGGTGGCGCGGGCGCACGGCGATCTGCGGGAGAACGCCGAGTACCATGCCGCCAAAGAGCGCCAAGGTCACATCGCGGGCCAGATGCAGCACTTGGAGACGCAGATCGCGATTGCACAAGTCATTGATCCAGCTTCTCTTTCCGGGACGCGCATCCTGTTCGGCGCGACCGTGACACTGGTCGACTTGGACCAGGAAGACGCGCCGCCGGTTCGTTACCAGATTGTCGGCGATCTCGAAGCGGATCTCGCGGCTGGCCTGATCTCGATCTCATCGCCGATTGCGCGCGGCCTCATCGGCAAGGAGCTGGGCGATGAAGTGACGGTCACGACGCCCAAAGGCAAGCGGCTGCTGCTGATCGACGCGGTCGAGTACAAGTAGGGGGCGATGCGGCGCCTCGAACTGCCCCAAGGTCTGCTGGTTTCGCCGCAAGCGCTGCGATCGGCCGGAGCGATGCTGGCTCCACAGCTGCAACCCGGTGATCTATTGGCTCTTTGTGGCGATTTGGGTGCGGGCAAGACCACGTTCGTGCGCGGTCTGGCGGAGGCGCTAGGCGTCGCGCCTCAAGACGTGGCGAGTCCGACGTTTGCGCTGGTGCATCACTACCACGGCCGCGATCTCGACATCGTGCATGCTGACTTGTACCGCATTGAAACTATGGGAGAAGCCGAACAAGCCGGGTTGCCCGAGCTGCTGGATGACGCAGGTGCCATCGCGCTGGTCGAATGGCCGCAGCACGTGCAAGGCCTCGTCCCGGCGCACGCGATCTGGCTACGGATCGACGTGTTGCCGGGCGGTCGGCGCTTGACGCAGGTGACGGCACCGACATGAAGTTTGCCGGGGCGGCGCATGGGCGCTATCGTCTGCAGCGGGAGAGCGGAGGATGACCGACGTGAAGCGCAAGTGCTGCATGGCCATGACCGTAGCGTGGAGTCTGGTGCTGGGCCTTTCGGCCGGCGGCTGGGCACAGGATGCGCCGCAAGTGCGCCACCTGACGTGCCCGGTCGATGGCGGAACGGCCGCCTTCGGTGGCACCCAAGGTCGCAGTTCGCCGCGCATGTACTCAGACCTGGAAGTGCCGACGGAGGCCTATCCCAACCTCGTCATTGCCTGCGGCCAATGCGGTTATGCCAATTGGACCGAAGACTTCGAGAGACCGGTACCTGGCTCGGTGGCGGCGTTCGTGCGCCAGAACCTCGCGGCGACGGCCAAACGGTCCGGCAATGAACCGTTGTTTGCCTGGCAACATCACCTCAAGATTTTGCAGGCGCGCGGCGCCGGCCTGCGTGAACGGTTTGGCGCAACACTTGTGTACACCTACGTCTTGAAGCGCAAGCGTCCGATAGGTGGACAGGATCACGAACTCGAGCGCCAGATTCAATCCGCGCGCGCCGACACGCTGACGCTGCTGCTGCAGGTCATGAAAGCAGATCCACCGCGCAAGCCACGCGGCAAGCTGGAATGGCAGTACCTCATCGGCGAACTGACGCGGCTCACCGGCGACACGAAACACGCCGATCCGGTGCTGCGCATGGTCTGCAACAACCAGGCCGATGCCGGCTACACCGTCGGCAACCTCGCGTGCGAGATGGCAGATCGCGCTGCGCGCGGTGACACGTTCGAGGAGTACCGCGACGGCGTCTTCGATGTCGCGCAGATTCCCGATCCCCGCAAGGCCAAGGCGTCTGCGCCCAAACCGCCGACACCCACCCAAGCGCAGCCACCGTCGCCGCCTCCGGCAGCCGAGCCAGCTCCGGCGCCCGTTCTGCCTCCCATGCAGCGCCCGCCGCCGCCGCGCGATCCGGGTTCCGCTCCTCAGCCCCCGGCACCGCCACCGGCGCCTGGATCGTGAGTTCTTGATGAAGAAAGTCCGAAAGGCCGTCATCCCCGCCGCGGGCATGGGCACACGTTTTCTGCCGGCGACCAAGGCCATCCCGAAGGAAATGCTGCCGATCGTCAACAAGCCGTCGATTCAGCTGATCGTCGAGGAGGCCGCGGCCAGTGGCATCGAAGAGGTGATCATCGTCACCGGTCGCGGCAAGACGGAGATCGTCGATCACTTCGATGCGCACCCGCAGTTGGAGGATTCGCTGCGTCGCGCAGGCAAGGACGCGCTCTTGCAGGAGATCGTCAAGGCATCGCAGTTGGTCAAGCTGACGACCGTGCGCCAGCAGCGCCCCTTGGGTCTCGGCCACGCGATCCTGTGTGCGGCGCATGTGGTCGGCGATGAGCCGTTTGCCGTGTTTCTGCCGGATGATCTGGTGGATGCGGACAAACCTTGCGCTGCACAGTTGATCGACGTCTACCAGCGCACGGGCAAGAGCGTGCTGGCGTTGATGAACGTGCCGCGCGAGGAAACGTCGCAGTACGGCATCGCCTCGGGGACCTTCGCACCGGATCACGAGCGCGAATTGCTGATCGAGACGCTGGTGGAAAAGCCGCCGGCCGCGGAGGCGCCGTCGACGCTGGCCGTGGTGGGCCGCTACGTTCTGGAACCTCGTGTGTTCGACTACTTGCGGCGCACGAATCCGGGCCGCGGCGACGAGATCCAACTGACCGATGCGCTGGCGCAGATGGTGCAGCAGCAGTCGCTCCTGGGTTATCTCTTTGAAGGTGAACGCTTTGATGCCGGGGATGTGGCTGGCTACCTGCTCGCCAACCTGAATTGGGCGCGCAAGACGCCGCGGCTTTGGCGCGCGGTGCAGGCGTGGGTGCGTGCGCACGCATAGCGCCAAGACAAAGCGCGCGAGCCGGCTTGTGTTCGCCGCCTTCCTCCTCTAGCATCGTGCCGTGTTCTGTGCCCCTCCGGCGCCCTTCCGATTCTGGCAAGCATGACGGTCGGGACGACCGCAATCACCTCCCGCCGCGGACAAGGAAGTGAGCGCGATGGATGTCGGCGCCAGGCACCCGAGCCAAGGACAAGGGTTCGCGATGGATGTGCGCGCGATGGATGAACGCGGATCGATGAGTCGGCAGACCTTGCCTTTGCTGGTTGCAGTGGTGCTCTGCGTTGCGGCAGTGTTCTTGCCGCCGGCGACTGCGGCTGCCCAAGCTGCCACCGAACCGCCCGACGCAGCGGCGAGTTCGCCGGACCAACCTGCGCAGGCAGCGCCAGTCGGCGATGCCACGCCCGCAGGCAAGTCGCATTCGTCGTTGTCGCGCGAACTTGCCGAACAAGGCGAGGCAGAGCTGCAGAAGTCCGTGCGCGTGTTCCAGCAGCGCTACCTGCTCAAAGCGCATCGACTCGAGGTCATGCTGGGCGGGGCGACCAGCCTGAACGACCCGTGGGTGCACCACTACGCGGCAGACGCCAGCCTGCTGTTCCACTTGACCGAGCGCTGGGCGATCGGTGCCGCGGCGTCGCGCTGGTTCGGCAGCGAAACCACTGGATTCAACGATGTGCAGACCAACTACGGCCTGTTCCCCGAGAAATCCGAGCTTCAAGCCGGAGGCTTTGGCGAGATTCATTTCTCGCCTGTATTCGGCAAGTTCACAAGCTTCGGGCTCGCGGTGCTGCAGGTCGATGCATACGTCCTCGCTGGAGGCGGTGCGTTGCGCACCTCGCGCAACACCGACATCAAGGCCGCGGGCGAGATCGGCGGCGGTGTGCGAATCCACACGCTGCGCTGGCTGACGCTGGCTCTCGAGTTGAAGGACATTCTCTTCAGCGAGCAGTTCCAGACCGGCGATTCGCTGATGCAGCATGTCTTTGTCGGAGCCAAGATCGGCCTATGGATTCCGCCCACCGTTCAGTACAGGTACCAACGATGAAGGGCTGGGCTCGCATCCTGCTGCTGGCGGTCGCGCTGGGTCTGAGTGCATTTGCGCAGGAAGCGCGTGCCGCGGACGACGACGTGCTTGCCGACGCACCGGTTGTCAGGCGCCTGCTGCAGCACCGTGCCGGCCGCAGCGAGCTGGCAGTGCAATTCGGCAGCACCATTGGCGATGCGTACTCACGCAACCTGCTTCCCGGTGTTCGGTATGATCAACACCTCTACGACTGGCTGGCCGTGGGTGCAGAAATCGCAGCAGGCATTCCGGTCGAGACAGAGACCGCATCGCACATCGGCACGATCATCAAAGCGAGGGTGAACGATTCCTTCACCATGTCTGCCTCGACGCTGAAGTTTCTGGGCAGCGCCCACGTCGGCGTGGCGCCTTTGACCGGCAAATTCGTCGCCTTTGGCGCCTTGCCGCTGGCGTTCGACGTGCACCTGAATCTGTCGTTCGGTGTGGCAAGTGTGGGAGGCGACCCCGTCGTGGCCTCTGGCATCTCGCTGGCGCCCGGCGTCGCGGGCGGGGTGCGCCTGTTCCTGACCCGGATCGTGGCGCTCAACGTCGACGTCGGCGAGATCTTCATCAAGCGCACGTTGGCGGTCGAGCGCAACGGCAAGGCGCCCGGCGCGCAGTACTCGGGCAATACGATCGCGACGCTGGGACTGTCGTTTTTCCTGCCGGCGCAGACTCAGCGCGCAGACTGAGAGGTTGCGACCTCTGCGACGACGACTCGATCACGTGGACGGTGCTGGCATCCTGTTAGCCGGACCATCGTCCGCCGGTCCTAGGCCTGCAGGCTTCTCAATAACTGCGCATACTTGGACTCATCCGCGGGTTCCGCATGCACACCAATTGAAGTCAGAAAGGCCTGCAGCAGCGGCACGAGCTGAGTCGCCCGGGCGTGTTCGCACTCGAGCTCGAAGCGATCTTCCCCGACCGAGTAGCGGCTGTGATCCAACTCGAGGACAACGACCTCATCCGGCGCTTCGATCACTCCCAAGTTGCCTGGCAGCAATCGGTAAGTGCGGCGCGTATTGGCCAGCGCGCCGACAACGTGCAACTGCGTGTGCGGCGCGAGCGGTTCATCGAGGAGACCACCGCCATCGCCCGGGGTGCACAGGACTCCCCCCGCCCCCAACGCTTCGGCATCACAGCGACTTTGCGGGGCGATCAGCCAACGCGCCGTGGCAGCCGCCGGCAAGTCGCGCTCCCACTCGGTGGCGCGCATCACGCCGCCTTGCAGCTTTGCCCGCACCTTGCATGTCGCGATCGCGCGCCCATCGGCCACACGCACCCGAAACATTGCTTGCGCTTTGCGCAAGTCGCCGCGCACCGTGTCGAGGTAGTAGTTGGTCTGTTCTGCCAATGTGGGCGCAGCCAACGCGTCCAGCCGCGCGCGTGTCGCCGCAAAGGCAGCCTCGTCTGGCAAGAGCAGCTTGACTTCGATTTCGGTGGCGATGCCGGCCTGGCTCACAGGCGCCCCGCAGCACGCAAGTAGAGATAGCGAATGGGATCCAATTCGTCACTGAGCGGATAACCCGGCCCCAAGGCATTGCGCGGCCCGCTCGGATCCAGCGCCACTTGGCCAGTGCGGCCCCTTGCACCCCGCGATTTCCAGCCTGCGCGCTCGGCATCCTGCTCCGCCTCCCAGCGCTCCTGCAGATCGAGCAGCGACGCGAGATCCTCTGGCAATCCATTGCCTTCCGCAAGCTTCTGCAGCACCCAACCCGCGCACTCGGCGTCACCGGAAGCGCGGTGCGCCTCGGTCAGGGCAACGCCGAGCCGCTTGGCGACGATGCCGAGCTTCATGGCGCCCTGGCCGCGCTGCATCTGCTTGGCAAAGACAAGTGGATCCAACCACTTGGCGCCTTCGGGAAGCGTCACTCCGGTGCGGGCGAGTTCGTGGACGAGAAAGCTCCGATCGAACGGTGCGTTGTAGGCCACGAGCAGGCGCCCGTGCAGGCGGCCCAGCAACTCGCCGACGATCTCCGAAAAGCGCGGTTGCCCCTTGACGTCTGCGTCGGTAATACCTGTAATTCTAGTCACATCTGCATGCAGCGGCGCACCGGGATCGACCAGCGTCGACCAGCGATCTGTGACCTCGCCGTTGTCGAAATGGACGACCGCCACTTCGATGACGCGATCGCCGCCCTGCGGGTTGAGGCCCGTCGTCTCGGTGTCCAGTACTGCAAGGCGCATGAGTCGCCACGGTTTTGGCTCGCTCACGCCTCACCTCACCGCATGCGGATCTTCGACGTGTGGCGGCGCCGCCGCCGTCGTGAGCATCGGGACGCCCGTGCGCACGGTCACCGGCAACCGCCCGATGACACGCAGATCTTCGCGAGCGAACACGAGAACGACCGTCGACCCCATCTCGAAGACGCCAAACTCATCGCCGCGCTGCTGGGCGATCCGCGGCTC
>Ga0172369_10000268_pt1 | contig 76268 bp, 47 predicted proteins | sample LakKiv25m_FD_114539 | JGI IMG/M metagenome (GOLD analysis project Ga0172369, IMG submission 114539) | Freshwater microbial communities from Kabuno Bay, South-Kivu, Congo - kab_022012_11.25m | ecosystem: Environmental > Aquatic > Freshwater > Lake | place: Democratic Republic of the Congo... | reverse complement strand
CGCCCATCTCCAGGTTCTCGGCCACGGTCATGCGCGAAAAAACCTTGCGCCCTTCCGGACTTTGCACCAGACCCAGCCTGACGATGTGGTGCGGCGCCATCGGCACGATGTCCTGACCGAGAAAGGTCAGTTGCCCGGAACGCGGCTTGTGCAGACCGCTGATGCACATGAGCGTCGTGGTCTTGCCCGCGCCATTGGCGCCGATGAGCGTCACGATTTCGCCCTCTTGCACGCGCAGCGAGATGCCCTTCAAGACATCGATGGCGCCATAGCTGGCCGACATGCCGGAGACGTTCAACATGCGTCAGTGCTCTCCGTCGGTGCCGAGATAGGCTTCGATGACTTGGGGATTGTTGCGGATCTCCTCCGCCGTGCCTTCGGCGATGCGCTTGCCGTGCACCAGCACCGTGATGCGATCGCTGATGCCCATGACGACGCGCATGTGGTGCTCGATCAGCAGCACGGTCACGCCGCGTTCGCGAATCTGGCGGATCAGCTGCATCAAGTCCACGGTCTCAGAGGGATTCATGCCCGCGGCCGGCTCGTCGAGCAGCAGCAGCCGCGGCCGCGTCGCCAAGGCGCGCGCGATTTCCAGGCGGCGTTGGTGGCCATAGGGCAGGTTGCGCGACAGCGCGTTGGCATGCTGGGCCAGACCGACAAAAGTCAGCAGCTCCAAAGCCTCGGCACTGGCGGCGGACTCGATGTGCAGCGCTGCTTGGGAGAAGGCCCCTCGCAGGCCAACACGCGTCAAGTACGCCATCGTACCGAGCAAAAAGACGCCCAGCAGGAGCGTTGGCAAGGCGCCCACAGGACCACCCAGCCGCAGCGTCGCCACCAACGCCAGCAGCGTACCGAGCAGGCCGAGCGGCAACAGGGTATCCAGCCGCCGCGACGGATGCGTCCACGGCTGTGTGTGACTGAGGTGGCGGTCCATGGCGACCAGGACGTTCTCCAGCACGGTCATGTTGTGAAAAAGACGGATGTTCTGAAAGGTGCGCGCCACGCCGCGCCGCGCCAGCGAGGTCGGCGTGCGCCGCGTGCGCTTCCACACCGCGCGCGCCGCAGCGACGCCCACGGCCGTGCCGACCACCAGCGCCAGCAGCCGCAGCCAACGCGCCTTGCCCTGCTCTGGCGAGGCTGGCGCCGCATCGCGCAAAGCCATTGCTTCGTCGCGGGTTTTCGCGGTACCCAGGGTTGCCTTGCCATCGCTGGACACCACGAAAAAGCGGCCCATGCGCGCTTCGACGCGCGGCTGGGCCTCCAGGTAGCGCCACGCTTCGGTAGCCATCGCGCCCGCCGAAAAGCCAGGCTCTGCGCGGTTCTTGACCACTGCCAGCCACATCGTGTCGATGTTCGCCGTCGCCAGCAGCGCCATCGTGCCGAGCAGCAGCCCGGCCAGCCCTTGCTGGATGAGGTGGCGGCGCGTCATCGGCTCGCGCACGTCCTGGCCACCCAGCAGCACTTCGCCAGACGTCGGCTCGTAGATGCCGGTCATCGCGTTGAAAAGGCTGGTCTTGCCGGCGCCATTGGGGCCGATGACCGCAGCGATGTCGCCTTCGTTGACCGTGAGGTCGACCTCGCTGACGGCCGTGAGGCCGCCAAAACGCAGCGTCAACTTGCGGACTTCGAGCAGCGGCGAGGCGGAGGGTGCGCTCATGCTGCCTCCGCTGGCGGCTCGTGCAGTTCCTTGGCGATGCGGCGCGACGGCCACAAGCCCTCGGGCCGCAGGCGCATCATCAGGACCAGCGCCGTGCCGAAGATGATCCAGCGCCAGTTCGAAAAGCTGGCCATGACAAAGTTGGAGTCGCCGCCGATGGCCTTTTGCAGCACGCGCGTCGCCAGCGGCGACAGGACGTTGTCAAAACCCATCAGCAACAGCGCGCCCAGCAAGGCGCCGCGCAGACTGCCGAGGCCGCCGATGATGAGGCAACAGAGGACCATGATGGAGTAGTTGAAATCGTAGGTGTTGGGCTCGGCCGTGGTGGTGAGGTTGGTGGCGTAGAGGGCGCCGGCCAGGCCCGCCAAGGCGGCTCCGCCAGCAAAAGCCAAGAGTTTGATGCGCGCCGGATCCAGGCCCATGCACGCCGCGGCCAATTCGTCCTCACGCAGGGCGACAAAGGCGCGGCCCAGGCGCGAACGTTCCAAGAGGCGCAGCAGCACGACGGCGGCGACGACGGCCAGGAGGGCAAAGGCGTAGATGGCCTTTTCCGCGCCGATGCCGTCCTTGACGGCAAGCGGAAGCCAGGGTTCAGCAATGGGATTGAGGCCGCGCGGGCCGTCGGTGATGTTCTCCAGGTTGAGGAGCACGATGCGCATCACCTCGCCGAAACCGAGCGTGACGATGGCGAGGTAGTCGCCGCGCAGGCGCAGCGTCGGCGCCCCCAGCAACAGGCCAGCTGCGCCAGCCAGGATCGGGGCAAGGAGAATGGCGCCCCAGAAACCAAGCTGGAATGGATACTTGTCCACCGTCAGCACGCCGGTGGTCATCGCACCGATGGCAAAGAACGCGGCGATGCCGAGCTGCAGGAGGCCGGCATAACCGACCTGGAGGTTCAAGGCCAATGCCAGGAGACCAAAGATGAAGATGTTGACCAACTGGCGGTCGAGGCGGATGCCCTGGCCAGTGAGGGCTTCGGCACCCCAGTCGAGGACGGGGAAGAAGGGGTAGAGCAGGAGGATCGCAAGGGCGATCAGCTCGAAGCGCAGGTACGGCTTGAGGGATGTGCTCAGGTTCGTCGCCATGCCTTCCTTCGAGCCCTCACCCCCCCTTCGGGCACCCCCTCTCCCGTCTGACGGGAGAGGGAGCCTGGGGGGTGAGGGCCCTACACTTTCTCCCGCGCCGTCGACCCGAGGAGCCCTGCCGGCCTGAAAATGAGAATCAATATCAGAATCCCGAACAGCACCGCCGGCTGCCACTGCGCGCCGATGAACTGATCCGAGTAGGCGCGCACGAGGCCGAGCAAGAGCCCGCCGAGCACCGCGCCGGGGATGTTGCCGATGCCGCCGACGACGGCAGCCGTAAAGGCATAGAGGCCGTTCTGGTAGCCCATCTGGTAGTGGATCGTATTGATGTACAAGCTATAGATGACAGCGGCAAAACCGGCGAGGCCGCCGCCGCAAAGGAAGGTGGCGCCGATGACCTGATCGACGTCGATGCCCATCAAGCGCGCGGCGGCGGGATCCTGGGCGGTGGCGCGCATGGCCTTGCCGAGTTTCGAAAAACGCACGACGCCGTAGAGGGCGGCCATGACGACGAGCGAAGCGCCGATGACCACGAGATCCTTGGCCAGGATGGTCAGGCTGGATCCAGCGCCGAGCAGGTTGCCGGTCGGCAAGATGTCGGGGAAGGCCTTGGGTGCGGCGGCCTGGTTGCCGCCACCGAAGACGGCCAGAGGCATGCCTCCCCAAAACAGTCCAAGGTTTTGCAGGATGAAGGAGACGCCGATGGCCGACACGAGGGGCGCGAGCTTGGGCGCCTTGCGCAGCGGCTTGTAGACGAGGCGGTCGATGACGAAGTTGAGGCTGGCGCCAAAGAGGGCACTGACGAGGATGACGAGGCACAGGCCGCCGCAGAGGCCGACGCCGCTCGCACCGGTCAGGTCGAGCATGCCGACCAGGGTGAGGGCGAGAAAGCTGGTGAGCATGAAGACATCGCCGTGGGCGAAGTTGATGAACTCCAGGATGCCGTAGACCATCGTGTAGCCGAGGGCGACGAGCGCGAACACCATGCCGTTCGTGAGGCCGATGATGAGCTGTTGGAGGATGGTGTCGAGCAAGGCGGGCATCCGGCCGGCGAGGGGCCGGCGCGGCGAATGTAGGGGAAGCAGGGCGGTTGGGCAAGGAGCGATCGGCGCGGCGCCTGGCGCGCAGTTGATCCTGGCTGCTGTGGATTTGCCGTCAGTCGCTCGTGGCCGCGCTTCCTGTCAGTTGCAAGGCAGCTGGACGCAGTGGCCGGGGCCTGACTTGCCGACGCTGCAGGCGAGACCGGCCGCGCAGCGCGAGGTGCACACCTCGCCTTCGCTGGGCGGCGGCGCGCAGACCTTTGCCTCGTTGCATACTGCGCCGCCGGCACAGCGATCGCTGCGGGGCTGCCCAAGCCCCGGCATGTCCACGCAGACTCCGCCCACGCACGAATACGGCGGCACGCAACGGTAGCGCTTGTCCAAATTGCCCGATTCCGTGCAACTCTGGCCTTTTCCGGGCAGTGTCGCGCACGTTGGCCCGCCTGACCCGGCCGTGCACAACAGATCGAGGCCCAGGCACTGGTCATCCGCCACGCATGCCGCACCCACGCCGACCGTCACTTGGCAACTGCCCTTGCCAGGCCCTTCGGTCATGCAGCGCAAGCCGGCGTCGCATGGGCTGATGTAGTCCTGCTCATAGGGCTGGATGGCGCAGGCCTCGCCCGCCTTGGCCTTGGTCACGCACTGCGGCATTCCAGACTTCGACATGTCGCAGTAGGCGCTGTCATTGCAACCGCCAGGTTGCTGGCATGCGCCGCCAGGTTCGCCCTTTGTCGCGCAAAACAGGTCGTTTCCTTGAGGCCGGCAATAGGCGCCCTGCGCGCACTGGCTCGACGACGAACACGGCTTGCCCTGTTCGATGGCGACATCGGCGACGCACTTGTCGCCCGCGCAGGTCAGGCCGGGCTTGCATGCGTGCGGGGCCCAGCTGCATGCGTCGCCGAGGTTGCCCGTGGGCAGGCAAGTTCCAGTTGCGCAATAGAATTTCTCCTTGCGGCAATTGCCCGAGGTGCACTGATGACCGGCGGTGCACGCGGCGCCGTCTGCGAGGTGTCCGGTGATGACCGCCTCGCAGGCGGCCTTGGTCTTGAGGCCGCAGTCCACGGTCGAATCCGACGTACACATAGCCTCTTGCACGGCATCGATGACCACGGCGCCGCTGGCGAGGTCGTCTTGCAGGTGGGGCACGATGACGCTGGAGACCTCGTCAGCCAGGATCGCGAGGCAACCCGCCTCCGTGGCGTAGTACTGGCCTTTGCTGCAGGCGAGGATGAACTGGCATCGGCCCTTGGCGATCGCGGCAATGGTCTTGTGCGCTGCCTCGGCCGGCGTAGGCGCAGCGGCATCCGCCGCGAGGTCGACCGCAACCTTGGCATCGACTGGGGCGCCAGCCGCGATGTCGGCCCGGGCCGGCGTGCCGTTGCCGCATGCCGCGAGTCCGACCACCATGCAGAGCAGATACGGCGCCGGCCGCAGAACCAAGAAACCACTGTTTGTTCGCATGAATCTCCTCCAGCGGTATGGGCGGGCAGCGGCGCAGGCGGCGCGCTGGCCAATGTCAGTTGCAGGTCTGGCCGCAGGCTGTGCATTCGAGTACGCACTGGTAATCCCAATAGTTCTCAGGATCGCAACACCAGGGATCCAGCTTGCAAACACAGGATCGGCAGGCACAACCGCCGCAGCTCGCATAGGTGACGTGACAGCCAGCCCCGTAGTCGCAGGATCCGCAGTCCGCTGGACAATTCGTGCACTTCTCGCCTTTCTTCTTCTCGCACACGCCATCGCCGCACACGAAACAGTCCTGCGGGCAGGATTCGTGGCTCTCCCAGGGCATGCAATACATGTCGCCACAGGAATTCGGACAGTCCTGTGGGCAGGTCTTGCCGTTTTCGGCCAACTTGCATTGCCCATCGCCGCAGGTCGTGGCGCAGTCGCCCGGGCATGTGGCCGCCGATTCCCACGGGTCGCAGTCCGCCGGCCCGCCGTAGGCGCCTGCGCCGCAGGAGAAGTCGCAGTCTTCCGGGCAATTGTCCATGGTTTCATCCATCAGGCACTTGTGATCGCCGCACCAGGTGACGCAGTCCTTGATGCACTTCTTGTCGTATTCGAACGGTTCACAAATCTTGTTGCCGCAGGCCAGCGGCTCGCAGTCCTTCGGGCATGTGGCGATTGTCTCGTGATTGCGACAGCGGCCGTCGCCGCAGTAGGTGTTGCAGTCAACGGGGCACGAGGCCGACTTGTTCTCCACGTCGCTACACACCCAGTCGCCGCAGCCGCCGTGACAATCCTCCGAACAACTGTCAATCGTCTCAGCACCTCGGCACTTGCCGTCGCCGCAGACATCGACGCAATCCGCGGCGCAGGAACTCGTCGTCTCCCATGGCTGGCACAGATCGTCGCCGCAGGAACCCTCCTTGCCGCAGTCCTGGTAGCAGTAGATCCACGGCAATTGCTCAATCTTCTCGCACTTGCCGTTGCCACAGGCTGCTTTCGGCAACTGCGCATCCTGCGAAGCGGTGTCCACGGCGTCTTGTTGCGCCATTGCCGCGTCGGCTGCTGCATCCAAGGCGGGCGAGAATGCGTCCAGGGAGGCGTCGGTCAGGCCGCTGGCCGCGTCGGCATCGACTTGTTTGGGCTTCGCGCTACCCGGCGCCTGCGAGCAAGCGACGCAGGCAAGCGCGAACAGCGCGAGGGCGGTCAGCTGACCAACGGCGCGTGACGGCATGCGCTGGTTGTTCATCGGGTCCATCCTTCGTCTCCGGGGTCGATGGTTCCGAGCGCTACTTCGCGCCGGCGGAATCGCAGTCCATTTTACACTTCACTTTGGTCTCTGCTTTCTCGCACAGGCCGTTGCCGCATGCGGGGGTGCAATCGAGCGCGCACAGCGGGATCGTGCCGATGACCGGCAAAGTGATGCGTTCGTTGGGATTGCAGACGGCGTCACCGCAGTAGCCGCAATCCCATGGGCAATGTGCGGGATCCTCGCCCTTGGCGCAGACATTGTCGCCGCAAGGCGGACCGCAGTCTCGCCAACAGGTCGCGACGCTCTCAAACGCCGCCGAGCAGATGCCGTCACCGCACACTACAGGCGTGATGCAGTCGGCGCTACAGAGCAATTCCTCGCCCTTGGCACACTTGTCATCGACGCAGGGCGGCCAGCAGTCGCTGGCGCATTCCATGTCCATCGGTCCGGACATGTCGCCTTCGAAGGTCTGACAGTCGCCATTGCCGCAGGTAGGGCCGCAATCCTTCGGGCAGCGGGACTTGGTCTTGACGCCGCCATTGTCGGCGGCGTCCTCGCCTTGCTCGCACGTGCCGTTGCCGCAGACCGAGGCGCCGTCGGCACAGCCTGCGTCCGTGGCGAATGTGCAGCAGTCGCTGGGGCACATCACCTGTGGCGAAAGGTTGCCCGTCAACGGCTCCAGCACCACCGCGAAGAGCGTGCTGACGGCATCGGGGTGTTCGTCCCTGTCGCAAAGGCCGTCACTGCATGTGGGGCCGTCCGGCCCGCCCTTCGGCACGCAGTCCTGCCAGCAGGTCTGCGGGTCCTCCGGCGCGACACAGTTTCCATCGCTGCACTTGTCCTTGGGCGGCTTGACGACGATCGCGGGTGCGCCTGCGGCCTTGCAGTCCTTCGGGCAATTCGCGGGCATTTCACCCGTGTGGTTGCACATGCCGTCGCCGCACGTCACGATCGTTTTCTTCAATCCGAAATCGAATCCGCAGTCCGCGTCGCAGCCGTCCTTCAGATCGCGCGGATCGCACTTGCCGTCACCGCACTCGTTCTCGCAATCGGGTGGGCAGCTCTGCTTGGACTCGTGCACCGAGCAGTACTTGTCGCCGCACACCGCCTTCTTGCAGCCAAGCACGCAGTTGGCCGTTCCGATGTCGCCGGACGGGCAAATCGGGTCGCCGCAACAAGCCTTGCCTGGGCACTTTGGCGTGCCGTCGCAGAAGCCCGGACAGGTCTCCGGGTCGAACGTGCCGAGGCAGGCTGGGCACTTGTCGGGGCTACAGTCCTCGGGGCAATCCCCGAGCTCAGCGATTGCCGGCACACCGCTGCAATCGGATGAACAGGTCAGAATCTCCGCCTTTGCGACGGCCGCCCCGAACGATTCGAGGCTTGTCACGTCCTGGAGATCGATTCCGCAGATCCCGTCGCCGCACTCGCTCTTGGTCCCCGTCTTCAAGTACTGGGCGAGCAGGCCGAGGTGGATGCCGATGCAAACCCCATCACCGCAGTAGCCGCAGTCCACGCGGCACGTTTGCCAGGATTCGCCCATGTTGCAGATGCCGTCGCCGCAGGGTGCGGCACAGTCGTCCGGGCAGTACACCGGTCCACCGTCGCTGGCGGTGCACGCGCCATCGCCACACGTTGACGTCTTGCAGTCCGGCGGGCAACTCGCCGGCCACTCGCCCTTGCCGCACACGCCATCCCCGCACGCCGTGCCGCAGTCGGCCGGACAAGACTTTGGGTTCTCGGCGCATTGATAGCCCAAGCACTTGCCATCGCCGCAAGCGCCGCAGCAGTCGGCGAATGCAGTCTTTGGCGACTCCCCGGCCGTACACTTTCCGTCGCCGTTGACCGCGCATTCCGGGCAGCTTGCCGCACTCTCGCCCAATGAGCACCAGCCGTCACCGCACGCCGCAAGTATGCAGTCCGGTGCGAGGCCCAGCAACGTCTTACACTTGTTCACTTCCGCTGGGCCAGCGCATGTCCCGTCGAGACAATGCACGCAGTCGTCCGGACAGTTCGAGGGTGTCTCACCTTTCGCGACTTCACACAGACTGTCTCCGCATTTCGAAGCGCAATCGCCCGGGCAGTTCTTGCCCGACTCGGCGAACAGGTTGCAGAAGCCGTCGCCGTATGCGCCGGGGCAGTCCTGGGCACAGTCCGTCGGCGTTTCGCCCGGCTCGCAAACCTGGTTTGGGCAAACGGGGCAGTCGACCGGGTAGATCTTCGCATCCTCGTAGACCGAGCACCAGCCGTCGGCACACTGCTCCGGGTTTCCGCAGTCTTGTGCTTGGGTACAATTCCAGTAGGATTCTGACGCTGTGCAAGCGCCATCGCCGCACACGCCGCAATCCAGTGGGCAGTTCTGAAACGACTCGTCCGCGGCGCAGATGCCGTCGCCGCAGTAGCAGTCGGCGCAGGCACAACCAGCCATGATGTCGCACTCTTTCGGCAGCTCACACACGCCATTGCCGCAAACCGCGCAGTCCTGCAGACAAGGCGTCACGTTGCCGGCCTCGTAGAGGTCACATACGCCGTCGTCGCAGGCGCAATCTGCGGGGCACTTGTTCTGCCATTCGAGCGGCGGCGTGCAGATGCTGTCGCCGCATACGGGGCAGTCGGTGAGACATGGGTTCGGACCATCGACCAGTTCGCTCGTGCCGCACTTGTTGTCGCCGCAGATCGCGCAGTCAAGATTGCAGCTGACGCCGTCCTCCATGTCGGCCGTGCACTCGCCATCGCCGCAGACACATCTCAGCAAGCAATGGCCAATGGTGCCGTGATCGACGGCGCAGGCCTCATAGAAGCAGAGGGCGTCGCAAGGGGGGGGCGGGCGAACGGCGCCAGAAGCACGACGACCGCCGCACAGAGAAGAGCCCGCCTTTCGTGAATGGCTGAGAACGACACCATGCTGCCCCCTTCTGCACCGTGCGGTTCGACGCTCCGCATGCACGCACCACCACGGCCAGCTGTCAAGATGGGCGCATGCGGTCGTGTGTCGCATCGAATCACAGTGCCGGGTGTGGGAGGCTGGCCGACTTCCCAGCAGCGCCAATGGCGCCGGAGGACCTGTCGATGTCCGCGGGGCGGCCCACCTGAACCGTAGCTGCCGGTTTCCAAGGCTGCGTGTGCGATCGCCTGTCCGCCTACGCGCCGACCATCGCGCGCCCAGCCACAGTCCCCAGATACCCCGCCAACAGGCAACCGAACAGCGTCGTCACCACATAGAGCACGGCCATGCCGAAGTGACCACCGTCCAGGAACTGCATCGTCTCGAAATTGAACGTCGAATAGGTGGTGAAGCCGCCCATGACGCCGGCCGTCAAGCCAAGGCGCAACGTCGGCGCCATCGTGACGGACGTCGCGCTGATCTGCATGATCGCACAGAGCAAAAAGGAGCCGAGGACGTTGACCGTCACGGTGGCCCAGGGAAAGCCTGGCAGCGGCGCGCGCAGCAACCACAGCGACACGAGGTAGCGCATGCCCCCGCCCACGGCGCTGCCCAGGCAGACCCAGAGAAAGGTCGCCACGCTACTTGCCGCCCAACATCACGGAAAATTTGAACTTGCCGTTCTCGACCGTGCTGCCGCTCATCGTGTTCATCGTCGTGTCGCCGTTCTCGTCGAATTTCCAGGTACCGAGCACGCCGTCCTTCTGCTCAAGGCCCAGCATCGCCTGGCGCACGGCTTCGCGATCCTTCTTGCCGGCCTTGTGCAAGGCATCGAGAGCGGCGCGTGCAGCGGCATAGCCATAGGCGGCGTAGGCCTCTGGATCCTGCTTGTATTTGGCCTTGTAGGCCTTGACGAACTCGGCGCCTTTGCCCGTCAGTTGCTCCGGCGGCAAACCGCCGAAGGTGACGAAAGCCTTGCCGTTGACGTTCTCGGGTCCCGCTGCCTGGATGAACGCGTCTTCGCGGCAACCATCGGGAATGACGATCTTGGCGTTCATGCCGACGGCGACGATGTCCTTGGCAATCTGTCCCGCATTGGTCTGTGTCGTGCCGCCGTAAAAGATGAAGTCGGGACCCAAGGCCTTGATCTTGGTCATCAGCGAGCGATATTCCTGCGCTTTCGGATCGATGCCCTCGCGGCCGAGCAGCTGCAGCCCGAAGTCAGGCGCCGTGGCCACGAACACGTCGGCGATGCCCTTGCCGTAGAGGCCGCGGTCGTCGAGCACGTAGACCTTCTTGCCGCCCAGCTTCTGGATCCACTCCGCCGCCGCCTTGCCCTGGATGTCGTCTGCGGGAACCACGCGGAAGTACGTGATCTTGCCGCTGGGACGGTAGACGGCCGGCTCGCCCGCCTCGCCCATGCCGGGCTTGGTCAGGCCCGGGTAGGTGTTGCCGGGAGAGATCATGACCAGCGAGGCCTTGTTGAGAATCGGCATGGCGATCTTGGCGGCACCGGAGTTATAGGTGCCGATGTAGAAAAGGATGTCCTGATCTTTCACGGCCTTGTCGGCGTTGGATGCTTCGACCTCCGGATCCCAGTCGCCCTTCTTGGCGCTGGCGTCATCCCAGTCCTCATAGCTGATGCGGAAGTTGTCCATCTTGCCGCCCACTTCCTCGACGGCCATCTTGATGCCGTTGACCATCGTCGTGGTCTGGGCGTTGGCGCTGCCGGTGCGCGGCAAACTGCTGACGATCTTGACCAGCGTCGGGTCGCTGCCGCCGCCACCGCCTGCAGCGCCACCGCCGGATTTGCCGCAGGCGCCAAGGGCCAGCAGCGAGGTGAGAATCAGGAACGTTCGTGCGTGCATGGCGAGGCCTCCAGAGGGCTGTGAATGTAGGGCAAGCGCGGCGGTTGGGCAAGGAAGTCAAGGCGCGGCACGGGCGACACGCTGGTCCCACAGGTCCTGCCCAAGGCGCGCGAGAAAGGCGAGCAGGAACGGATCGACCGTCGCGCGAAAGCGAAAGTTCTCTCCCGTTTCCGCTAGATTGCCGATAATCGTCACCCACAGCGCCGTCGCCAGCATCAGCCAAGCCACCGCCCGCTCGCGCGGCTGCAGTCCGCCCTTCGCGCCAGCCAGGCGCATGCCGGCCAGCAGCGCCAGCACCACGCCCGACAGCAAAAAGACGAAGACATCCTGGCACTCGCCCAACACGATGCGGTTCCACCACGCGAGGTAGGGCGCCAGCACGGCGCGCTGCGGCGCGAGTTCGCTGTAGCTGCTCGCCGGCCGAAAGTAGTGCAGCCAAGCCGTGGCATGGGCCAGGGCGTAGATCTCTGGATGCAGGCGTACCAGGGTCAGCGCGTCGTGCGCCATCGCGTCGGCGATGCCGATGTAGGCAATGTGGTTGAAGTTTGGACGGCCATCTTGCTTGTCGGGTTGCGCGAGCGCCGGGATGTCCGCGAAGCGGCCGGGATCCCGCCACGCGGTGCCGTATTCCGCAAGCGGTCGAAACGGCCCGGTCACGCTCGCCGAGCTGATCTGCCCGGCAGCGGCCAGTTCCTCTTTCTCGGCCAGCGGCACGCCGCGCGCCGTCAACCGCGCGAGGTTCATGCCGGGCCAACTGGTGACCGTGAACTTGCCGAACACCATCTCGTTCTTGACGTATACGCTTGCGGTCAGTGCCAGCGCCGACGCCAGCGTCCACGCCAGCCGCTTGCGATTCGGCACGCGCGGCACGGCCACCAGGCCCAGCAAGAGGACCAGCCAGGCCAGGTGGAACAGGCTGCGCGTCAGGCACAGCGCCACCAGACTTGCGCCGAACAGCAGGAAATCGCGCCGCAAACCCCTGCCCAGCGCGCGCCAGAGCGTGAGCGGCGCCAGCACGGCCGCGACCGAAACCGGCAGATCGTAAAACAGCCAATGCTCATAGAGGAACGACGACGGACTCAGCAGCAGCAGACCCGCCAGCAAGAGCGCGGGGCGCCAGCGCAGCCCGATGACGCGCAGAAGGGCATAGCTGCCAAGGCCGAGACAGAGGCCGAGCAGGCTCCAAAGCGCCTGGAACAGCGGGCCATCCGGCTGGGCACCGGTCTTGAGGCAAAGACCCAGCAGCAGGTTATAGAGCGGCGGTTGGCTGTGCTGGTACCAGAGGCTCTGCGCGAGGTGATCCCGCAGCAGCGGCATGTCGAGCACTTGCCAGCAACGCCCGAGATCGGCGTGAAAACGTAGCCCTGCGAGGTGCGCGGCAAAGCGGCTCAGGACAAAGAGGGGCAGCAGGAGCCACGGTGCCCAGGGTGGCGGACGATCCTGCTGGTGAAGCGCAAGGGTCAATGGGTCTTTCCTCGCGCGTCGATGCTGCCCGGCTGCAGGCGAATCGGCGGCGCCTCGAACGCCACGACATCATTGACTTTACGCACGCTTCGCGTGGCGTCAGGCACCCGGCCTCACAACCGACGCGGCCGGCGCACCGGTCGCCACGAAAGCCGCGAGACGTGCCGCCGCGACGCCCTGTGGCGGCTCGAACTGCGCCTGCACGCCCACATCGATGCCGTCTTCATCGGTCACCAACAGCTGCACGGTCGCAAGGAGCCCGAACTCCGCATCCGTGTCGGGATGGACCACGGCGACCCGCAACCGCTCGCCCACCAACACCGGGCAAGATGGGCGCAAGAACAAGTAGCCACCTGCGGCACAGCGCGCCGCCAGTTGACTCAGGCGCGCGGTGGAGGAGGGGTGCACCGACACGACCTTGACCGGAGCCACTGCAGGCTCGGTGTGCGGTGTCCATGCATCGGACTGCGCCGTGTCCGCACCGCGGCCCTGGACGGCAGGACCGGCGGGTGCGGTGTGGGGCTGGTCGGCATCGGCCGCGGCCGGTGCTGCCACCGCGGCAGCGAAGCGGACGGGCGGCAGGACCGCGCCCGTGCTGCGCGCTGCCCACACCGCCACGGCGCCTGCGTCGGGCACGGTCTGCCGCAGTGCGCGGGTGGGCGCGCGGTACGCGCCGGACGCGCGCGCCTGTTGCAGCATCTCGCGCGCCGCGCGGGCCTCGGCGTTGTACTGCAGGACCTGGACATCCTCCGTGTAGTTCTCGCCGGATGGATGCTCGCGGCGCAGCGCGCGGATGAAGTCGTCCCACTGCTCCTTGATCTGGGGACTGAGTGCGAAGAACTCCAGCCCAAGCCCTGGGCCGCTCGGATGTTCCTCGGCGTTCGCTGCCACCTGGCACACGCGGCCGAGCACCTCGATCGTCGTCTCATGCGGCAGTTCGATCCGCACGGGCACGAGGTGATCGACGCGAACCGTCCATTGCGTGCACACGAAGAGCCCCTGGCGCGACACGTCGGCCGTGCTCATCTCCTGCCACCGCGGCCCGGTGCGCAGCCAGACACGCAGGCACACGCTGTGGCGCGCAAAAACACGGCTGTCGGGCGAATGCGACATGATGGTTGCCTTGCTCCGACAGGCTCCCAGAACGCGGTCGGAGTATGGGCAAGCTACGCCGGCTGCAGTGCGCGGTCAAGTCTGGTTTCACGGAGTTCGCGTTGGCTTGCGCCCGGCCCTGACCCGCTACCGCAACTTGGTGCGCATGCGTTGCTCGATCTGTGACATGAGATCGCCGGTCGTCAGGACTTCCACCTGGGCGTGATCGCCCGACTTGCGCGAGGCGCTGGCCGCGGCCAGGCGCGCATGCCGGGCAGCCGACACATCGTTGAGGAACGTCGCAAGGGCAAGGTCCATCGTGCGAATGTGGTCCAAGAACCAGTCCTGCACGAGGATGCGCAGGCGCGCCCGCACCTGCGGCACGGAGCCGGGAGCCAGCGACAGCTGCACGATCTCGAACAGTTCTCGCCGGAAGCGCTCGTGATGCATCACATGCTGGCGCATGCCGGCAAATCCGTGGATGCGCATCTGCGCCTCTTCGGCACTGAAGTGGTGGTCCGCGTAGCGGCGCAGCGCCGCCAGGGCTTGATCGGCCGACGGCATCTCGGCAGGGGCGGCGGTCAAGATCCGGTTGGTCAACGCGACAAAGGCCCGGTGGTGATTGTCGATCTCGGCGATGCCCGTCTCGAGATCGATCGGAAAGTCGATGGCGTTCACGTCTTCCTCGTCGGCCGTGGGATGCCTGCAAAGTCAAGGTAGCAATGCCGCGGCGGCGACGCAAAACTCGGCTATCTTTGCAGCGTTCGTCTGCCGATCAGGCCATCGACCGCACGGACACTACGGAGTGCATCCCACTTTCGGAACGTGGACGCAGCCCTTTGCCTGATCGCAGCTGTCGTCTGTGCAAGCATCCTTGTCGTCTCAATCCAAGGCTTTGCCCACGCCGCAGTCGCCGCCTGCGCACTTGCCGGCCGCGATGCACGCTGCGCCGCTGGCGCACCACTGGCCATCGTTCGCCACCGTGTGCGTGCAACCGCTTTGGATGACGCAGATGTCGTCGGTGCACGCCTTGTCATCGTCGCACGTCTGGACACCCGCGCACTTGCCCGCGGCCAGGCACGACTCGTTGCCCCACACATCGGTGAACAACACCCGGGCGTCACCCTGCAGGCCGCCGACAACCGCCAAGCCTGACGGCACTGCGAGAAGTTGATACGGCGATCCCAGATAGGCCTTGTTCCACAAGATGTTGCCAGCCGAGTCCACACCGAACAGTCTTTGACCGCCTGCAGTGGTGGTCGCGGCGACCCAGCCGTAGGGGGCCGGCAGCAGCGAATCGATCACGTAGCAGCCGGGCAACGTCGCTTCCCAGAGCACCGTGCCATTGGCATCCACACCCAGCAGCCAACCGGCGGCGCCCGCCTTGGAACCGGCGAGCACCCATCCTCCTCCAGGAATCTTGGCAGGTTGAATGGCATAGAACCAATCGTCGTCCGGGCCGCCGTAGAGCTTGTGCCAGCGTTCCTTGCCATCTGCGCCGATGTGGTACAACACGGCATCGACGCCGCCGAAGTCCGCGCCTGTCGAGGTTTCGCCGACCAGGAAATAGCTGCCGTCCGCGCCGATGGCGACAGCGTCGGCATAATCGCCCTCGGAAGTCTTGCTGCCCTTGTAGAAACCGGACTTGCAAGAGTCAGCGACGCACGCGCCCTTGCTGTCGATCAGGACGAGAAAGACCGACGACGGATTGCCCTTGCGACCGAACAGCGCGAAGTTGCTGCCGACTTTTGTCAGGCCGATGGCGTGCTCGCTGCCGCCGAGATCGATGGCGATTTCCACTTGCACCACGCCACTGGCGCTGACGCGGGCAAAGAGCACGTCCTCGCCGCTCGTGCCGGCGACGCTGCCGGCCAGGGCCCAGCCAGTGCCATCCGCCACGATGCCGTAGACGACTTCCTGCTTGAGCTTGTCGAGCTTGACGTCCAGGCCGCCAACCGTGCTGATCACGCGGCTGTAGGGATGATCCACGGAGTTGAAGACCTCGGCGAGCACCAGCGATCCGTCCGGCTGCACCACGCCACCCTGGAACTTCTGCTCTTCCGGTGTCGTGAGCAGGAAAGGCTGCGGGTAATTGTCGGGGGTGCAAGCGGCGGGCACATCTGCCGTGTCGGCCAACGCATCCGCCGTGTCGGCGAGCGCGTCCGCTGCCGTTGCATCTGCTCCCGTGGCATCCGCAATGTCCGCCGCCGCATCAGCCTTGGCCTTGTCGGTCGGCGTGGCGAAGAGGAACGTGGACTTCGGCAGGTCCTGCACGCAGCCCAGCAGCAGCACGACGGCAAGCACTTGGCCGCGCATCAGAATCCCCACGCGACGCTGACACTGCCCGGACCGACACTCACGCGCGCGGGCGCGCGCGCAAGCCACCAGATGCCCACACCTACGCTGGCCAGGCCCACGCCACCCAAGATCGCGGCGTTGCGGTAGCTGGCGTTGAGACTGGTGCGTTGCTGATCATAGGTCTGGTAGTCGACGCCAGAAACCTTGCCACCTTGCCGCTGCGCCAACTGCGCGTCCAGGCTCTCGCGCTCATCGCCTTGGGCGAGATACAGCCACACGCCCGCGCCCGCCAAGCCCGCGCCCGCCGCCACCGCGACCCATCCGGGCCAGCGGCTGGGTTGTTCCTGCGCATCGGCGCCCGCCTGCACCGCCAGATGCGCCCCCGGCGGCGCCGGCTTGCGCAGCGCCTCCAAACGGATCTGCGCCTGCTTGCGATCCTCGGCCTCGGACGGCGCCCGCTCCAAGTACGTGGCGTAATCCTCTCGTGCCGCAGTCACATTGCCCGCCGCCTGCTCGGCCAACGCCGCTTTGAACAGCCACGCGTGCCGATCCGGCGCCGCCACATAGGCGTCGTGGTACAACTGCGCCGCAAGTTGCGATTCGCCGCCCTTGAATGCCTTGTCCGCCTCGACGATCTTGGCCTCGGCGCGCAAGATCCGCACTTCACGCCGGTACGTCTCCGCCTTGTCACGCAGTGTGTCGGGCAGGCGCGGGTCCGCAAGCGCCTGCGTGTAGAGATCATCGGCACGGTCCAGTTGTGCGGCCAATTGTTCGGCGCGAGCAGCGGCGTAGACGTAATCGGGTCGCCCGACTTCGGCCCGTGCTGCTTCGAGATAGAGTTGCGATGCGCGTGCGTAGTCGCCGTGTTCGTAGGCTGTGATGGCCTGCTGCGCCATGGTGGCCGCCAGTTTTGGCTTGCCCGCCGCCGACGCTGCCGTGGCCCACATGGTGACCGCCACGACGATGCCTGCGGTCGTCATGCTGAACTTCCGATGCACTGCCACCGACCCTTCCTGTCCCGCTGGCATCCACTCCGGCCGCAGGGGGGCGCCACGCTACGCCGGTCCCGATCGGTGGTCAACCGGAAGTAGGCACTCGCGCAAGACCTCGCGCGCTACCCAGCCGCGCGCCGCAAGAAAATGCAGCGGAGCCGCTCCAGACGCTCGGCCTGAAGGCAGCTCCGGTGAAAGCCACGAGAGCGGAATCAACTGCTCTTGGCGTAGTTCTTGAAGCCCTTCACATCCACCATGATGCACGCCTCCTTGCCGAGCACCGATGCATCGTGACCCGGCGCAACCTCGAAGGCATCGCCAGATTGAATGTCGAATTCCTTGCCGTCGTCCATCACGACGTGCATTGCGCCCTGCAGGCAGTAGCCGAGGTGCGACTCTTCGCAGCTGCGCGTGCCCGCGATCGGCTGGACGGATTCGCGCCACCGCCAGCCAGGCTCAAAGGTGGCGCGACCGATAGAAACGTCGCCGTTGTGGCACAACTCCAACTTGCCCTTCGGGAACGTCCGCACTTCGTCGGGGTGATTCAGATTCTTGCTGTACGTCGCCAGCACGCCCTTGAAGGCCGGCTTGTTCGGCTGCGGTTGGGTCTGCCGATTCGGCTGACCAGTAAAAGTGGTAGCCATCTGGACCTCTTTGCGCCGTAAAGGCAACGCGCCCCTACATGGTTGTACTGGGTAGTCTACCCCTTGCGGCGGCAACTGCGAGCGCGGCCTTGGGAATGCCGTCGACGCGGGCCGTTGCCGGCCGGCCAGCCGCACGAGCCGGATGGTCGGCGTCGCGTCGGTCACCGGTCGGCGCAGCGCTCCCTACTTCGCGGCGCTGCCTGCTGGAAACGACAGCAGTTCCTGCGTCGCCGCCTGCACCGCGGTGTGCAGCAGCGGGGTCGGAAAGGAGCCGTGGGCCAGCCACGTCGGCATCTGCGTCATCCAGTGCGGCTGCCCGACATGCCCGCCTTGGCCACCGGCCAGGACATGCAAGCCGCGCGTGTCCTTGCCCGCCAGCTCACTGCAGAAACGGAAGATCGGCCCCCCAGTGGCCGTCAGCGGGAATTTGCGTACCGTGCCGTCGGCCTCCGTGCCCGGGTAGCCGGAATCGTTCACCGTGTTCGGGCCGCCATCCATCGGGTACGGTCCCTGCCCGAGATCGGCAAACGCAATGTGATCGACGCGCAGTTCGTGTACCTTGCCCCACGTCCATTCACTTTGGGGGGCCTTGCCAAAATGCGCTCGCAATTGGCCCAGCGCCGTGCCGAAGGCGGCGACGGCATGGTCGCCAAAGGTCTCGGTCACGTCCGCGGTCTTGGGGTCGTCGAGCCAGTTCGCGCTGCCCGCCGGCGCGCGGCCCTTGACCCACGCGACGACGTCACGGGCGCCGATGCTGTAGAGAAAGCCGCCGACCACGCCCATGACGAGACCGCTGACGCGCTGCTTCAAAATGCGCTGCGTGACGTGCGTCAGCCAGGTGTTGAACAACGTGGCGCCGACGCTGTCAAGCGCTTGCTGCTTGTCCCAAGCCGCCAAGGTCTTCAGGGCTTCGCAAGCATCGGCGTGCGCAGCATCTGTCGCGTCCGGGCAAAGCACCGCCTGCTCGGCCAGCAAGTGCGGCAGCAACTGGTCGGCAAACACGGACAGGTTGTCGCCGTGCCACGCGTCGGCCTCCTCCAGCGTCGGCAGCGAGGCAGCATGGACGCGCGCGTCGATGAGTTCTGTCAAGCGCCACGCCCGCGTGCCCAAATCGGCAAAATGCTGCAAGTACCGATCGTCATTGAGGGGATCACCATCGAGGTTCTGCGCCGTCATCGCGCCATTGGCATCGACGTGGTAGCCCTTTGGCGGCCGCAAATCGTTGACGGATTCAGACGGGGGCGCAATGCGAGCCCACTCGAACGCACCGCCGCCATCCAGCGGTGCCCAGGGCGGCGACTGGTAGAGGTCCCACGAACGCACCGGCCACGGCCCGGCGTTGGTGTAGCCGACATCGCCCTTGGCATCGGCCAGCGTCCAGTTCATCGGCCCGCCATCGAACAGGTTCAGGGCGGCACGCGCCTCATCGATGTTGCGGGCATCCCACAGCTGACTGATGGCCACCGCCTCGCTGGTATAGGGGGAAAAGCCGGGCCAGCGCGCCGACAGCGTCAGGCCGGTCGCCGACAGGATCGCCGCGAATTCATCCGGCAAAAGGCCATTGACGATGGGACCGTGGTACGGCACGACATCGACCGACATGGTCACTTCATCCGGCAAGTCCCAACTGCCGCCCTCGGGGCGCACACGGATCACCTCGACTCGGCGCGCAATCGGCAACCACTTGTCCTTGAATTGCACGGCATCGCCAGCGGGATTGAGCGTCTCTGCATAGAGATCCGTCGTGTCGCCAAAGCTGGTCGTGATGCCAAAACCGATGGCGCCGGTGTGTCCGCCGAGCACGTACGGCAGGCCCGGCAAAGCATAGCCGAACAGGCCGATGGGGTCGCCGCCTTGCAGGCTCATGTGGACAGCCATGAAGCGGTTGGGAACGACGATGGGCTGGTGAAATTCGTTGCAGAAAATCGTCTTGCCAGACTTGGTGAATGCGCCTGCGATGGCGTAGGAATTCGAGCCGCCCGCCATGCCGAGGCCGACACCGCGCACGCCGGCCAATTTGCCAGCCAGTGCCACGAGCGCGCCGGCCAATTCACTCCTGCGCTGCTGCGGCAGACCGGCGAAGCGCTCGGTGAAGTCATGCGCGACGGGGCCACCCAGCGCATCGGTCTTGCCAAGGTGGGGAAAGCGCGCCTCGTTGCCCGGCGCCGGCTCGGTGGCATACGTCGGCATCATCGGCTGGAAACGGAACAGGTCACGAAAGCCGGCTTCGCCGAGCAGCAAAGAAGCCGCCACGCCGAGCACCTCTTGATCTGCGCCAAACGAATTCGACAGGACGATGATCTTGGCGATGGCCAGCGAGTCGACCACGGTCCACGGCTCGGGCCAGTAGTCCTTGCCGATGCGGTCGAACTCGGTCGGGCGCGGATGCTTGCCCGCCTTGGTCTCGGCCAGCCACGCATTGACGCCAGCCGCATAGGACTGCACTTCGGCAAGAACGTTCGGGTGGTGCGCCGCATACCACTCGACGTTGGCGTAGGCCAGCGACTTCAAGCCCAGTACACGCTTGGTCTTGTCATCGGCTAGCCATTTGCTGCCATGGATCTCGGAACGCGTGCCATAGGCCTGCCGCCGCATGTCGTCCATCTGGAACATGCGCTGCTGCGCCGTCACCCAACCTTGCAGGTAGAGGGCATCGGTCTTGGACGCGGCACGGATGTGCGGCACGCCTTGGGCATCGAAGCGGATCTCCGCCGCCGCCTTGAGTTGCAGGCTCGGCGTCACGCTCACGTCGGCCGCGGCGCCGGCATCCGGCCGGTCGTGCGCCGCGCGAGAGCTGCAGGCGCAGGCGAAGATCACGGCAATCGCGAGGGTTGTGCTCTTGTGCATGTGCGGGACTCCTCTGTGACAACGATGTCAGGGTCGCGACGCCGCCGCAGCGCCGAGGCCACGGTCGGCAGCCCCGGCCGTTGGGCCACGAAGAACGGCGGCGGCGGCGCCACGTCGAGCGGCGTGTCGCGGCGCAACGCCACGACCCGCAGGATTGCCAGCTTCTTGCGCAAAGCGACCTCCTCGCGCCGGGTGCGGCCGTGGGGCGCGTCGGGCCAGGGGCCAGGCTGGATTTGCGCATCGAAGTGCTTGCGTGCAGCCAGGAGCAGATGCTTGCCATAGGGCTTGCTGTCGGTCTGCAGCACGAGGATGCCCCTGGGCCGCAGCACGCGCCAGACGCGCTCGAAGAACGCCGCGCTCAGCATGCCCAGCTCCACCACCGACGGGTCGTAATAGGGCTGCGGATGGTAGGCATGGATCTCGTCGATCGAGTCCTCGACCGCGCATGCGTTGAGCCACTGCACGGCATCGCCTGTGAGAAAGCGCAGGTTGGTGAGTTGCAGGTGCTCGGCCGCGCGGCGGCCTTTGTCTGCCAGCGGCGCGAGCACCTCGATGCCCAGATGGTCGCGACCGGGATGCGCGCGGGCGCAAGCGAGCAAGAAGCGGCCATCACCGCAACCGACATCGAGGATGCGCGGGGCCACGCGGCCGAAGGCCTCGGTCCAGTCGAAGAACTGTGGGGATTCACAAGCTCTCACGCCGCTGCACCTGCCACGCCGCGACGTCTTGCGCCGACACATCCTGCGCATGATGCAACGCCCAGTTCAGGCACGCCATCAGGTCGTCTGGCACTTCGAGACCGATGCCCAGACGCACCAGGCGGTCGCAACCCAGCCGCGCGAGCGCGGGCTGCGGCGTGAAGTACTCGCTCACCGTCGCGTGGTGGTTGACCTTGGTGCACAAGCCATCGAACGACAGCGCATAGCGCACGGCGACCGTCATCGCCAGCACGTCGGCAAAGTGGCGGTGGGCTTGCTCGTCGGCATCCACGATGCGAAAACTCAGCAATGAACCGTGGTTCACGTAGTCGCGCGCGATGACGGCCGCATCGACGTGGCCGGCGACGCTCGGATGGAACACCTGGGCGACGCGCGGATGCCGAGCCAGGAATTCCGCCACCTTGCGCGCCGTGACGCAGCGCTGTTCGAAGCGCCGCCGGTTCTCGCCCCAGCCCGCCAGCACCGAGCGCGCGCGGCCGCCATCCAGGCCGCCACCGCGCAGCGCCTGCAAGTCCATCAGGGCGTTGGCCACGTCCGTGTCGTTGGTGGCGATGTAGCCCCAGAGATCTGCGTCCTGGCCTCCCAGCGCCTTGGTGCCACTCGCGACCACGACATCGACACCCTGTGCCAGCAGCGGCGCCCGCATCGACCACGGCGTGGCGATGGTCGAATCGACGACGAGCTTGAGGTTGGGAGCGATCTTGCGCGCTTGCGCCACCCAGGCAACCAGGCGCGGCAGATCCTGAGCGCGCAAGAGCGGATTGGTGAACGTCTCGCAAAACAGCAGCGCCGTTTCGGGCCGCAGCGCCGCATCCAAGGCCTGCCCATCGCCATCGTCGACGACGCTGCAATCGCCACCGAGCCGTGTGGTGAGCTTTTCGAGAAACGTCCTCGATTTGTTGTAGACCTGGCGCAGACACAAGGCGTGGGCTCGCGGCGGCAGCAGCACGTCGGCGCACAGGGCCACGGCCTGCATGCCGCAGTCGGTCAGCAGCGCGGCCGCGGCGCCCTCGATAGCGCGCAAGCGGCGGATGAGTTCGCGACCATCGTCACAGCCGTAGCGGGCATAGAGGTGTGGCAACTCTGCCCAACAGCCTTCCGATTCAAACAAAAACGCGGCTTTGCCCTCTTGCCAGTCGATGACCGCAGCCGAGCCCAGCAGATCCAGCTGCACCGTGTGCGCCGTCGGGTGCAGGTTGGCGACACCGGTCGCGCGCGTGTGGGCGTCGATGGCCTCGTGCAGGTCGCGCGTCGCGGCGTGCATGGCAGCGAGTTGCGGCGGCGCAGCCGGACAACCCGCCGGATCCAGATAAGCTTGCAGGGATGCTGGCAAATCGGACATCAACGCACCACACGCAGGGCCAGGAGGGCGGCGACGCGGCCGAGGTCAGCGAGACCTGTGCAGACCGCCGCGAGGGCGGCATCATCGCACGGCGCAACCAGAAAGCCGAGATGGGCATGGTCGCGCTCCGCGCGCACGGCACGGTCGAGCACCGCGATGCCAGCGCGGCGCAGGTGACTCTCCACCCGCTTGTCGAGGGTCGGGTGCGCCGTCGCTGTCACGCGCAGGTAGCGCGGCCAGGCAAGGCTGGCGCCATCGGCCAGGTTGGCCGGGCGTGGCACCGGCCAGCGCGCTATTGAATCGTGAGAAAGCTCCAATAGATCGCCGAGCAGCGCGGTCGCCGTCGGGGCGGCACCGGCGCCCTTGCCGAACAGTGCGAGATCGCCGGCGTGTTCGCAGGACAGGTAGACGGCGTTGTATTCTTCTTCGACGCTCGCCAGCAGATGCCAGGCCGGCAGCAGCGCTGGTTCCACAGCCAGATCCAACGCACCGCTGCCAGGCAGACGCCGGGCGCGCGCCACATGGCGCACACGGTAGCCCATGGATTCTGCGAGATCGCAGTCCGCTGGCAGCAGATCCTCGATACCGCGCACCGGCACCTGATCCGGCAGCACCCAGACCCCAAAGCTGCGGTAGACGAGGATGGACAACTTGGCCACGGCATCGCGCCCCGAGATATCGGCAGACGGGTCGGCCTCGGCCAGACCCAGGCGCTGCGCCTCCAGCAGCGCCCGCGCCAGCGGCCACTCGTCCTGGCCCATGCGTGTCAGCAAGAAGTTCGTGGTGCCGTTGACGATAGCCAGCATTTCGCGCACCTCGTCGGCGCGGCGCGACAGGTGACGCAGGATGGGAATCGCCGCCGCCACCGCCGCCTCGCACAAGAGCGGCGTCTCGGCGCGCTCCGACAATGCGGCCAGTTGCGCCAGATGCTTGGCCAGCATCGACTTGTTCGCAGTCACCACCGGCTTGCCCGCGGCCAGCGCGGCGCGCACGGCATCGGCCACCGGCCCTTCACCGCCAGCCACTTCGACAACGACATCGACCTGCGGGTCGCTGACCAGGGCCAACAGATCGGTCGTATGCGGGACGGCGCGCGCCAGATCGCCTCGATCACTTGCGAGATTGCGCACGGCGATGCCGACCACCTCGAAACGCACGCCATCGCGCTGGGCAAGCGCCTCTCCCTGGGCAGCAAGCAACGCCAGCAGGCCGCGCCCCACCGTGCCGCAGCCGATGAGCCCAATGCGCACCGTCTTGATCGGCCGTTGACCGACACCTTCGTAGCGCGGCCGCAGCAAGGGCGCCTCGGCGCCGTCACGCAAGATGCCGGTGTGACGCAGCAAGTCGGCGAGGGCATCCTGGTCCGCGAGAAAGGCGTCGTGACCATAAAGCGAATCGAGCTTCCACAAGGACGAGTGCGCGCCGGCCGCCTGCAACTCGCGATGCAACTCGGTCTGCAGTGCAAAGGGAAACAGCAAGTCCCCCGGCACGCCGACGACGACGACCTGCGCCGTGACCTGGCCCAGCAGTGCACGCAGAGCAGCCGGATCGGGGGTCAACTGGCAGCGATCGATGGCTTCGGACAGCAACAGGAACGTGGCCGGCAAGAAACGCTCGGCGAATTGCCGGCCATGGTGGTCGAGGTACGCAGCCACGGGCGGTTGCTGTTGGCCGGGCGTCAGCGCTCCAAAGCGGGTGTCCAGTTCTTCGCGGCCGCGGTAGGTGAGCATGCCGAGTTGCCGCGCACGCGCCATGCCGGTCTTCGGATCGCCACGGCGGATGCCGTCGCGCACCAGTTCGCGCTGCAGGTGGCGCGTCGCGGTGCCCCAACCGTCCGGCCTCAAGCCCGCGGAGATGCTGACCAGGCGCGACACCAAGTGCGGATGACGCGCCGCCAGGGCGATGCCCACCAGTGCGCCCATCGAGGCACCGACAAAGCGCACCGGTTGCGCGCAGCCGATGCCGCCCAGCCAGAGCGCCAGCCAATCGGCCAGATCCAGTACCGAAAGTGCCGGCAGTCGCGCGACAACTTCGTCGACCGGACCTTCGAGACCATCCCAAGTCGATCCCTGGCCCGGCCAGGCAGGACAGAGCAACGTATGTTGGCTGAGATCGATGAGTTCCGGATGGGCCAGCGACGGCCACCAGCCCGGCTGCGTGCCGTCGCCCAGCGGAAAGGGCGACGCCGTGATGCCGCCCACGACGACCACGACCGGCGCGTCGCCCAGAGACTGCCCACTGGCAAAGCCGTGCAAGGCCACATGGGTCAGGTGCTGTCCCGCCAGCGTCAGCGCCGGCAAGTGCACCGTTAGCGGACGCGGCGCAGGCAGGATGGGGCTGGCATCGGCCACGGCACTCCTTGGGCGCTTGGCGCGCGCGGGCGGCGGATTGTGCCCAAGATGGCTGCAGGTGCAACAGGCTTTGGCTCAATCGCGCGAGCCCGTGCCGGCTTTGGCCGTTGCCAGTGCAACATGATGCGTTCGGACTTCGCGTACACCTCTACAGCACGCAATTGGGTAGATCCTCGTTGCTTTGGGTCAAGAAGTTGCGGAGCTGGATGAGCTCGCGCCGCCAGAAGCACAAGCTGTGTGCATCGCGCAAGTAGCCGTAATGGTAGACCGTCGGGTTCGCAGCGTCGTCGATCAGGCGGCGGCTGCTGCCGTCCCACAGCGCACCCTCGCGCCGCGCAATCACGGGAGCGGCCGCGTCGATGTCGGCTTGCAGGTCCGTAAGAATAGTCATGTTTACCGGGCCCTCCGCCGCCTCGACGGCCGCAGCCCACAGGCGGTGGACAAACCGTGCCCGCAGCGCCGTGATGGCCGCTCCGTCGCGCAACTCACCGAGCCAGGGATCGCCCTTGACATCAATATCCTCGAATTCCGACGCGATTTCAGCCGTTTGAGCGGCAAAGTGCGCCATGGCGGCGACCTTGGCCTGCAGATCTGCCCGCTGTGCCGCACTCAGCTTGGCCACGCCATCCAAGGCCGGGCGGGTCGGGGCGGCGATCTTGCCCATCTTATCCCCCAGATCCAGCAGCACATCGCGCCCCGCCACAAAGGCTGCCAGACGCTGACCAATCAGCGCATCGTGCTCCGCATCGCCCAACTTCACCACCAACTTGGCGGCAATCTTGCCTTTCTGCCCCCACGCGCCAAAGATCTGCTGCACTGCGTCACTCCAAACGGCCGGGCGCTCGAAGCTCATGCGGAGCGCGGTGACGTCGCCGAGCCAGTAGCCCCACTCCCAACCAGATGAAAACAATACGTGATCTGACAAGTGGCCGAGCTTGGCCAATCCGTCCAGATCGGTGAAGCGGCTGCGGACGTAGAGCGGCAGGAAGAGGGGAACGGTGCAGTCGAAGGTGATCCAATAGGCCGTCTCCGGGAAATAGCCCACCTTTTTGGACGCTTGCATGCGATCGACGAGGAACTGGCGGTGCTCCGCGAAGTTTTCATGCAGATAGGCCAACCCTGTGTCTTCAAACAGGTTGTAGTACATCACGGAATGAATCCAGGGAAGGATGGCCGGGTTCGCGTACTGCACGAGGAAGTAGTAGAGCTGTTGTTTGCCTTGGTAAGTTACCTGCAAATTTGGATAGTTACCGACGTGGATGGTGGCGACGACCTCGATTCCGGGTTGGGCCGCCTGGATGGCCTCGTAGGCGTGGTCGAGGGAGGCGACGAAGAGCGCGGGATCGGCGCCCGTGAACTCGCCGAAGCTGACGTTGACGGTGTCGAAGCCGTTGCCGCCCAGCAGCAACTTCAAGCGCTTGGCGACCTCGTCGTCTTTCAATTGGTCGCTGTCTGTGAGATCGAAGGCCTGCTGGAGGTTGCTGCTGCCAAATAGCTGAATTGCGATGCCGACATGCATGCCGCGCTCGTGCGCCGCATGGGTAATCGCCCGCGTGTGGGCCTGCCACGCTGCGCCGCCGTCGACGGCCTTCAGGATGTCATTGAGCGCACACCATTGGACGTAATTGCCCCGATTTGCGACAACAAAGTCCAGAACTGCCACGGCGCCTTGCAGGTGGTCTGGGCCGGGCTGCCAGAAGTCAAACATTCCTTCAATCGGATGCAGCGTGTGCAAGTGCAGACCGCGCCGCTGATCGATCTGTGGCGCGTGTTCCTTGCCGAAACCAGCGCTTGTGTCCAGGGCGAGCTTGGCGGGCGAAAAGGCATGGCGCGGGTGGTTGAAGCGAAAGCCGAATGCTTCCAACGCGTGGACCAGACCGTACTCCAAACCGAGCTTGGCGCCGCCGCGCACCGTGATGTGCCGGTCCTTGCGGTCCATGCGGTAGCAGTCGCTGCAGTCGGGCCGGGAGGACACCGCGATGGCGGCGCCTGGCTGCTGCGCCAGGGCGGCGATCGGATCGGCGACGGTGGTAAGATTCACGAGCGATGGCGCCAGCTTGGACACGATCGGCATCGCGATGTCTCGTTCAGTGGCGCGCACCAGGACCGTGAGTGTGCCGGGATCCGGCCGATCGCTGCCACAACCGGCTGAAAAAACACATATTCCCAAGAGAACGGCGCGCAATGCGAGACAAAGGCGGTGCATCATGCCGACGATTGTAGAGCGGCGACGGCGGGCTGCAAGGTGCGCGCGTCGACCCATGGCGGCCCGGCAGCCGTGCGCTCGATGTCCCCGATGCGGGATGCCTTTGCGTAGACGCCCTGCCCCGGCTACCCTGCGCCGCCCGCCGCCATGGCGCACCCAGGTTCATTTCCGCATGCCAGCGCGCCCCTCCGAACGCACCATCGTTTTCCTCGTCGGCGCGATCCATTTCGTCAATGTCCTCGATTTCATGATCGTCATGCCGCTAGGCCCGGATTTTGCCAAGGGTCTTGGCATCGCCACGTCGCAGATCGGCACCATCGGCGGCAGCTACACTGCGGCGGCGGCGGTGGCCGGCATCGCTGGCACCTTCTTCCTCGACCGCTTCGACCGCCGCATCGCGCTCGCCGTGGCCATGCTTGGCCTGTGCGTCGGCACGGCGTTGGGCGCGCTGGCCACCGGCTTGGGCACCCTCATCGCGGCTCGCGTCGTCGCCGGATTGTTCGGCGGCCCCGCCGCCTCGCTGTCTTTCTCTGTTATTGCCGACGTCATTCCCGTGGCACGCCGCGGCAAGGCCATGGGCGCCGTCATGGGCGCTTTCGCCGTCGCCTCGGTGGTCGGCCTGCCCGTCGGCCTGGAACTCGCGCGCCGCGGCGGTTGGCGCCTGCCTTTTCTCGCCGTCGCCGCGCTCGGCCTGTGCATCGCTGCCGCCGCCGTGTGGACCCTGCCGCCTCTCACGACCCACATCGAAGCACGCAAGACGAGCCCCGATCCCGGACTTGCCCCTTTGCTGCGCAATCCGCTCGTGCAACTCTCGTGCGTCACGGCCGCCTTTGTGATGGCCGGCAGCTTCATCGTTATCCCCAATATTTCCGCATATGTGCAACACAATCTCGGCTTTCCGCGCGCCAGACTCGGCTCGCTCTACTTCGTCGGCGGCATCGTCAGCTTCTTCGTCACGAGCTTGGGCGGTCGCCTCTGCGATCGTTTCGGCCCGGCGCGCGTCGGCACCGCGGGCGCGCTGTCGCTGATCGCCGTCGTTTACGCGGGATTCGGCCAGGAGACAGTGATGATGCCCGTGATCTACCTGTTTCCATTCTTTTTTCTTGCCATGGGTCTGCGCAATGTAGCCTACCAGACATTGACTTCGATGGTGCCCCAGCCTGCAGAGCGCGCGCGTTTCATGTCGCTGCAGTCCGCCGTGGCGCACCTCGCCTCAGCGGCCGGCGCATTCACCTCGTCGCAGTTGCTGACCCAGTTGCCGAATGAGCGGCTGCAAGGGATGGGCCACGTCGCCGCCGTGTCGATCGGCCTGACCGCGCTGGTGCCGGTGCTGCTGTGGCGCGTGCAGGCAGGTGTTCGGGCGCGAATTCCCCAGCATGTTCAGTAGGTCGCGATGTGCCAGCGGCCGCTCTGGACGAACTCCGCCTGAATCGCGGGCCAATCCTCACCCGCGCGCGCGGCCAATTCGGCCAGTGCCTCTTGCGCGCCCACTTCCAGGCCGCGCACACCACAGACGTACACATGGGCCCCGGGCCGCATCAGGAAGTGCCAGAGATGGTGGCCAGTTTCCTTCATCCGATCCTGCACATACATACGGCGGCCGTCTTCCGTGCTGTCCTGGCTGCTGAAGGCATAGGTCACGCGCGATTTCGCATCGCGGCGCACGAAGTCATCCCATTCTTCGCGGTACAACAGTGCGCCCTCGGTTTTCGCCCCGAGAAACAGCCACATCGGTCCGTGCTTGCCGATGTCGCGCGCGCGGCGTCGCAGAAAGGAGCGGAACGGCGCCACCCCCGTCCCCACACCAATGCACAGCAGCGGCGCATCGTGCTCGGCCGGCAGCACATCCTTGCCCGCCGGCCCGGTCATGGGCAGCAGATCTCCCGGATGGGCATCGCACAAATAGTTCGACGACAGGCCGGGATGCGGCACGCCGCCCGCATCCGCGTGCACGACGCGTTTGACGGCCAGCGACACCGTGCAGCCACTGCCGTCCTCGCCATCCCGATCGCAGGCCACCGAATAGAGGCGCGGCGCATTGGGCCGGCCATGGGCATTGAACCCGGGTGGCGGGATACCGATGGCCTGCCCTTCGACAAAGCGAAAACTATCCTTGGGATAGTGCAGGACGATGTGCCGCACATCCGTCGCGTCGCCCGGCGCTGTCAGCCGGCGGTTCTCCCGCACGGTCGCCATCAGGGGCTCGCTTGGACGATACAAGTTGAACGGCACGGCCTCTTGAGGCGCGGTCTGTGTTTCGATCATGGCGGCAAGTGTGCCCAGCTCTGCGACCAAACTCAAGGAATCGGGCCACGACTCCCGTAACCGGCCGTCGCGTGGGCCGCGCGAGGTGCCCGTGCATGGCTCTGCCGTTCCCTTCCCGATCAAGTGGACCGTCGCCAGCAAGACTGGATCGTCTCGATGCAGCCATACTATAATACTACACTATCTGCCGATCTGCCACCTCGGCTGCGGCCGCTAGATGGGACGCGCGACGGCGAACCGCGGGCGGGGACTGTGACGTGGCTGGGGATTCTGCTAGGGTGTGTGATTTTGTTGCGGCCCGGCCAGGCAGGACCGCAACACTTGTGAGGGGTTGATTCATGACGCGTGCCTTGCGCCGGCTCTGGATTCCAGCCATCTGGCAGGTCTGTGCGCTCGCCGGGTGGTCAGCGCTCTGGATGCTCCCTGCGAATCTCGTGGGTTGCAGCGAAGCGCCCGTGCAAGGCCACGGGCTCAGCGACGTTCGCGCCAAGGATGCAACGCTGTTCGAGTTCGCCGTGGTGCCCAAGGATGTGGACGCCGTCGGTGTCGACGCCGAAGTTATTGGAAACAAATGCGATTTTCCGCCTGATCCACCTCCTGGCACCTACGGCGCGGCGTGCGCCAGCGCGGACGACTGCGACTCCGGCTTCTGCATCGAGACACCAGAAGGCAAGGTTTGTACAACGCAATGCTCCGGTTGCTGCCCGACTGGCTTTGCATGCCTGGACAGCGGCGGTCGCGATCCCGTGTCCCTCTGCATTCCGAAGATGCTGCACTTGTGCCGTCCTTGCCTGGCGGACAACGAGTGCGTCTCGACGTCCAACTCCGGATTGTGCGTATCGTACGGCGACGCCGGCCGCTATTGCGGCGGCGAATGTTCGGCGCCAAGCGATTGCCCCAGCGGCTACGACTGCCAGGAGTCGGACGGCGTCCAGGGCAAGGGAAAGCAATGCGTGCGCACCGACTTGCAATGCACTTGCTCCTCCAAGGCGATCCAGCAGGGCGCGATGACCACATGCGCAGTCACGACGACAGCCGGCAGTTGTGCTGGCACGCGCAAGTGCCTGGCCACAGGTTTGACGGCCTGCGACGCCGGTACCGCCACCCCGGAGAGCTGCAATGGCCTGGACGACAACTGCAACGGCCTGACCGACGAAGCGGGAGCCGAAGGCTGCACCACGTACTGGCAGGATGCTGACGCCGACGGCTATGGATTGGCGACGCCGCTGGGCGGAAAAAACCAATGTCTTTGCAAGAAGTTGGATCTATACACCGCCTTGACGCCGACGGACTGCGACGATGACGCCAACGCTGTCTCTCCGGGCGCGATCGAGGTATGCAACGGCGTCGACGACAACTGCAACGGCCAGACGGACGAAGGCTGCGACGACGACAACGATGGCTTTTGCGACATCCAGTTGGCGATGATCGGCGCGCCGCAGATCTGTGCGAACGGCACAGGCGACTGCAATGACAACGTGCTGGACGTCAACCCGGCGGCGACAGAGACGTGCGACAACCAGGACAACAACTGCAACGGACTGACCGACGAAGGCTGCGACAAGGACAAGGACGGCTACTGCGACGCGGCGATGATCACACTCGGCACGCCTGGCACGTGCGTCAATGGCGGAAGTGACTGTAATGACGACGACAAAACGGTGCATCCGGGCGCCACCGAGGTGTGCGACGACCAGGACAACGACTGCGACGCGGCGGCCGACGAGGGCTGCGATGACGACGAGGATCTGTACTGCGACGCGACCATGACCGTGGTGGGCAATCCGCAGCATTGTCCGAGCGGTGGCGGCGACTGCAACGATCTGAAGCCACTCGCGAATCCTGGTTCGATCGAGATCTGCGGCAATGGGGTCGATGACGACTGCGACGGCATCACGGACGGCGGGGAGATCACAGCGGGATGTGTCGACTTCTACGCCGATCAGGACAAGGACGGCTTCGGATCCTTCGACACCACATGCCTGTGCAGCGGCGAAGGTCTGTACACGGCGGATCAAAGCGGCGACTGCAATGACTCGGATCCACTTGTCAATCCCTTGCATCCCGAGATCTGCAACAACGGCAAGGACGACAACTGCGATGGGCAGCAGAACGAGCTGGACTCGTTGGAATGTGTACCTTTCTACACCGACCTCGACAGCGACGGCTACGGATCCGGGGCTTCGCAGTGCCAATGCGGGCCGGATACCGTCTACACGACCAAGAAGGGTGCGGACTGCGACGATGCGGATCCCAAACGCAATCCGGCCATGACCGAGGTGTGCAACAGCGTCGACGACAACTGCAACGGCACGACCGACGAGCAGGATTCCGTTGGATGCACGGTGTACTACGTCGATGGCGACCTCGACGGCTATGGCGACGCGGCGCAGGGCGCTTGCCTGTGCGCTCCCGATGCCACGCACATCGTCAGCCAGAGCGGCGATTGCGACGACAACCAGCCCAAGGCCAGCCCAGGGCTCAAGGAAAGCTGCGACGGCTTTGACAACAACTGCGACGGCAAGATCGACGAGCCGGATGCAATCGGCTGCATGGCCTGGTATGTCGACCAAGACGACGACGCTTGGGGTGATGAGAGTCAGAGCATGTGCCTGTGCGCGCCGGTGGCACCGTATGTCGTCAACAAGGCCAAGGATTGCAACGACAAGAACGCAGAGATCCACACGGGTGCCACCGAACTGTGCAACAACGTGGACGACAACTGCAATGGCGAAGCGGATGAGGAGAACGCATCCGGTTGCGCTTTGTATCTGCTCGACAAGGACGGCGACAGCTACGGGGTCGCAGGCGACGCAAAGTGCCTGTGCAAGCCGACTTCACCCTACACCGCCATCACCGGCGGCGACTGCAACGACGGCAACCCGGCCATCAAGCCTGGCTCGACCGAATTGTGCGACGGCCAGGACAATGACTGCGACGGCACCTTGGACAACCTGGGCGCAAAGGGCTGCACGACGTACTACGCCGACAATGACACGGACGGCCACGGCACGCTGCTGGCGCCGACGCAATGCCTGTGCAATCCAAAAGGCCCGTATACCTCCATTGTTGGCGATGACTGCAACGACGCCAATGCCGCCATTCACCCGAGCGCCAAGGAGACGTGCAACAGCCTGGACGACGACTGCGACAACCAGATCGATCCTCCCCTTGCCCTGGGATGTCTGCCCTATTACGTCGATCTCGACGCGGACGGCTACGGAGTGACGATTCAAATCAAGTGTTTGTGCGCGGCAAGCGACGTGTATACGACCAAGAAGGCGGGCGATTGCAATGACCAGAATGCCGACATCCACCCTCTGGCCTATGAGGCGTGCAATGGCGTCGATGACAACTGCAACGGCACGATAGACAATGACTCTGCAGAGGCCAAGACGTACTTTTACGACGGCGACAGCGACGGGTACGGTTCTGGTGCGAGCGGCAAGTTCTGCGCGGTCACCGACAAATACTCGGCTGCGGTCGGCGGCGATTGCGACGACACCAAGACAGCCATTCACCCCGGCGTCATCGAGACTTGCAACGGTGTCGACGACGACTGCAACGGCCAGACCGACGAATTGAACGCGACGGCCATGTGCGGCACGGTGATCAATGGCCAGGCTGCCTGCAGCGGTACTGCCGGTTGCACAGCCAATTGCATCGGCGGCTGGTACGATCTCGACGGCAACCCGAACAAGTGCGAGTGCCAGGCGGACGGCAATTATGGGACGGGGACGAGTTGCACGGGCGCCAACTTCCTCGGCGTGCTGCACGACAATGCGAGCGACGGCAAGAGTGCATCCGGCAACATCAATCCGGGCGCTTCAGATTGGTACCATTTCACCGCCGTCGACGATCCGGAGGGCGGCGGCGGTTGCGATCGCTTCAAGGTGAGCGTCAAGGTCAGCGGCGGCGACGGGCATTTCGTGGTCGATCTGTACCGCGGCGGCTGCAACGGCAACCAACAACTGTGTGTCGGCGAAACCGACAGTGGCTGGACGACCAGCTTCTACGGCGCCGCGCCCTCCGGCCCGCTCCACGCCAACGGCGGCAGCGCCGGCGGGAACCAGCCTTCGCCTAACCCCGAGAAGGGCGGCGAATGCAACTGCTATCCTGGTGGTGGCGTCGCGTACGCGAATGCATGTTCAGACAACAGCGCGGAATTCTACGTTCGCGTGTACCGCGACGCGCAAGCCCCCGCATCCTGCAGCTTCTACTCGTTGTCGGTATCCAACGGCATCTAGCGCCCGGGAGGGCAAGCACGGTGGACATGGTTCGAATCCGCAGTACTTTCGCGGTCTTGTGCGCCATTGCTGCGGGCACTGCGCTCGCCAGCTGCGGCCAGGGCGGCACGGCCAAGAGCAACCCGGGAGTCGTCACGACGCCCGACACCAAGAACCTCGGCGACGGCGACAAGACGAGCGATCTCGACAGCTTCGGCGAAGAGGTAGAGGTCGTCGGCGGCCAGTGCGAGTTCTCCGCCAACCCGCTCAGCGGCGAGCCGGGCGCCGCGTGTTCCAGCGACGCCGAGTGTGACTCCGGCTACTGTCTCGACTCGCTCGGCGGCAAGATCTGCACACGGACATGCAGTTCCTGCTGCCCCAACGGCTTTACGTGCGGTCAAGTCGGCGCCGACGACCCGATTTCGGTTTGCATTCCGATGGCTGCCGGCGCGTGCCGACCTTGTGTGTCCGATGCCCAGTGCGTGGTCAAGGGCGATGACACGGCCTTGTGCCTTTCCTACGGCGACGCGGGCAGTTTCTGCGGCGGTCGCTGCAAGAACGACATCGACTGCCCCGCGGGCTATGCCTGTGGCGAGGAAAAGGGAACCAGCGGTACCAGCAAGCAGTGCCGGTTGAAGTCAGGCGAATGCACGTGCTCCGAGCGGGCCATCGCGGCCGGCGCAATGACGACCTGCACCATGACGAATGCGGCCGGTGCCTGCAAAGGCCAGCGAAAATGCGAAGCGGGGGGGTTGACCGCCTGCGACGCGCAAACACCCACTGCGGAAACGTGCAACGATCTCGACGACGATTGCGACGGCATGACGGACAATCCAGACGCGAAGGGCTGTGAGGACCTGTGGCTCGATGGCGACGGTGACGGCTTTGGCCTCGCCGCTGCATCGGGCGGCAAGGTGCTGTGCCTGTGCAAGTCCGCGGGACCCTACACGTCCAAGGTGTCGACGGACTGCAACGACGCGGACAAGGCCGTGAATCCATCGGTCAGCGAAGTCTGCAACGACTTCGACGACGACTGCGACGGCCAGACCGACGAAGGTTGCGACGGAGACAACGATGGATTCTGTAATGCGAACATCGTGATCGTCGGCGCGCCGAAGATATGCACCAAGGGGCTCGGCGACTGCGACGACGGCAAACCGTCCGTGCACCCCGGCTCAGCCGAGCAGTGCAACGACTTGGATGACAACTGCAATAGCTTGACCGACGAAGGCTGCGACGTCGACAAGGACGGCTATTGCGACGCGGATGCGGTGACCACCGGCACGCCGAAGGTGTGCGCCAGCGGCGGCGGCGACTGCGACGACGGCAACAGCGCCGTCAATCCAGGCACGACGGAAATCTGCAATGGTCTGGACGACAACTGCAATGCGACGACCGACGATGGCTGCGACGCTGACGGCGATGGCTACTGCAATGCCAAGTTGGGCCTGGTCGGCATCCCTGCGGTGTGCCCCAAGGGCGGCGGCGACTGCAATGACGGATCGGTGGCGATCGCGCCTGACGTGACGGAAATCTGCAACGATATCGACGACAACTGCAACGGCGTCACGGACGAAGGCTGCGACAAGGACAAGGACGGCTGGTGCGACCTGGCGGTCGTGACGGTCGGCACGCCGAGCATCTGCCCCAAGGGCGGCGGCGACTGCAACGACAACGCGGTCAGCATCGCCCCCGACGCCAGCGAGACGTGCAACGACGCAGACGACAACTGCGACGGCGTGACGGACGAGGATTGCGACAAGGACGGCGACGGGTATTGCGATTCCACATGGCCGGTCACCGGCAAACCCCTCGCGTGTCCAAAGGGCGGCGGCGACTGCGATGACACGACAATCGACATTTCGCCTGCGATTCCAGAGATTTGCTTCAACACGGTCGATGACAATTGCGACGGCGTGACCGACGAGGGCATGGACGCAGCAGGCTGTTCCAACTTCTACAAGGACGAGGACAAGGACGGGTTCGGCACAGCGGATGGCCAATGCACTTGCGCCGCGATTGGGCTCTACACAGCAGCGACCAATGGGGATTGTGCGGATGCGGACCCGAACCTGCACCCGGCCAAGCCCGAAATCTGCGGCAACGGCAAGGACGACAACTGCAACGGCGCGATGGACGAGGCGAATGCCATCGGTTGCGTGGACTTCTACACCGATGCCGACAGCGACTTGTGGGGTGCCGGCGACGCGGCCTGCCTGTGCGCGCCCGACACGACGCACACGGTCAAGAAGGCCGGCGACTGCGACGACAAGGACCCCGTGAAGAATCCGGGCTTGACCGAAGTCTGCAACGGTTTCGACGACAACTGCGACGGCGTCACCGACAGCGCGGACTCGGTCGGCTGCAAGAAATTCTTCATCGACATCGACCTGGACAAGTTCGGCGATTCGAGCAAGCCGGCTTGCCTGTGCGTCGCCAACGACACGTACACAACGGACGCAGGGGCCGACTGTGACGACACGAATGCCGAGATCAACCCGGGCACAAAGGAAATTTGCAATAGTTTTGACGACAACTGCGATGGAGCGACCGACGAAATCAATGCCAAGGGCTGTGTATTGTCGTACGTCGACGCGGACGCTGACACCTACGGCGACATCGGACAAAAGGCGTGCTTGTGCAAGTTGACCGTACCCTACGTCACTGTGGTCGGCGGCGACTGCAACGACAAGAACGAGTCCATTCATCCGGGCGTGACCGAGGTCTGCAATGGCTTTGACGACAATTGCAACTCCGCGATTGATGAGAAGGATGCCTTGGGCTGTTCGCCCTACTTTCTCGACGCCGATGGCGACACTTTTGGCGTGGATGGCCAGACCGAGTGCCGCTGCACTGCCACCACGCCGTACACCGGCTTGAAAGGCGGCGATTGCGACGATACCAGCTCGAACGCCAAGCCGGGCGGCACGGAAATGTGCGACGGGCACGACAACGACTGCAATGGAATCACGGACGAGCAAGGCGCGTTGGGATGCACGGTGTTCTATGCGGACTCGGATAAGGATTTCTTCGGTACGGATTTCGTCCCGCAACAATGCATGTGCGCGCCCAAGGGAATCATGACGGCCAAGGTGGGCGGCGATTGCGACGACAAGAATGCCAATGTCTATCCCACCGCACCAGAATACTGCGACGGCAAGGACACGAACTGCAACAGCATCACCGATGACTTGAACGCGACCGGTTGCCAGACGTGGTACATGGACTTCGACAACGACACGTATGGGTTGACGAGTGATTCCAAGTGTTCGTGCGGCGCCACGGGCCTGTACAAAGTGCAGCAGAAGGGCGACTGCGACGACCACAAGGCCGCGGTTTCGCCAGGCGCCAAGGAAATTTGCGACGGTGTCGACAACGACTGCAACAGCATCACGGACGTGGACTCGCCGGACGCCAAGACGTACTACCTCGACACGGACAACGACAGCTGGGGCGCGGCGACGGCCAAGACGCTATGCTTTCCGCAGGGTGCGTACAAGGTGCTCTTGACCGGCGACTGCGACGACAGCAACCCGATCGTGCACCCCAACCAGCAGGAATCGTGCAACAACATCGACGATGACTGCAACGGCGTGACGGATGAGCAAGACGCGTCAGGCTGCATCAAGTATTATGTTGACGCCGATGTCGACGGTCACGGAAATCAGAATATTTCCGCGTGTTTATGCAAACCCAACGCCACCTACCTGACCGCAACGCCGGACGACTGCGACGACAACCAGCCGAAATCCTACCCCGGCAAGAAAGAGGTCTGCGACGGAATCGACAACAATTGTGACACGTTCGTCGACGAGGAGGACGCGGGCGGCTGTGTGCCGTACTACGTCGACGGCGATGGGGACAGCTGGGGCGACCCCAACAAGAGCAAGTGTTACTGCGAAGCCACGGGCATCTATGTTTCGCTCAACGGCAAAGACTGCAATGACACGAATGTGTACGTCTTCCCGGGTGCCCAAGAGGTGTGCAACGGCGTCGAGGACAACTGCAACAACAAGATCGACGAAGAGGGGGCTCTCAACTGCCAGTTGTTCATGTACGACGGTGACAGCGACAGTTATGGCGTGACCGGCAACAACAAGTGCCTGTGCGCTGGCGATCCGGTCACGAAATTCGTCGCGACAAAAGGGAGTGATTGCGATGACAACAAGCCGGCCGTCAACCCGGGCGTGGGCGAACAGTGCGGTGACGGCGTCGACAACAACTGCGACGGCACGACCGACAGCCCCGGCGCCATCGGCTGCAACATGTATTTCCCGGATTCAGACAAGGACGGCTATGGTGGCAATTCGCCGCCGCAACAGTGCCTTTGCCTGCCCACCGGCATCCACACCGCGACGTTGGGCGGCGATTGCGATGACGGCAATGCGTTCGTGTATCCGACGGCGTATGAGAAGTGCAACAAGGTCGACGACAATTGTGACGGCGCTCCCGACAATTCGCCGGATGCCCAAAAGTGGTATTTCGACCAGGACGCGGACAACTACGGCGGCGCGGCGTTCATTACACAATGCTTCGCGGCGGGTTTCTACACGGCTCCGGTCGGCACGGATTGCGACGATTCCAATGGCACCGTTCACCCGGGCGCCCAGGAGGTGTGCAACCACTTGGACGACAACTGCAATAGCGTCGTGGATGAAAACGCGACCGGCACCAAGACGTTTTACTACGACCACGACAACGACGGCTATGGCCTGGGCGCCTCGCAGCAGGCCTGTTTTGCGACCGACTTCTACACAGCGGTACTCAAAGACGATTGCAACGACGAAGATGCGACGATTCACCCCAATGCCGTCGAAGTCTGCAACGGCAAGAATGACGACTGCGACGCAACCACCGACGAGGATCCGGCAGGCGCCAGCTGCGCGCCGACCAGCAGTGGCACGGGCGTCTGCGTGTCCGGCGCGTGCAAGAACGCCTGCGTGGCCGGGAAGTTCGACGTCGATGGCTCCTACAGCAATGGCTGCGAATGCCAAGGCGATGCCGACTACGGCAAGGGCAATGGCGGCAGCACGGCCATGGATCTGGGCACCTTGACCGACGCTGGCATGCAGAAACAGCAGCCGGGCATGATCCTGCCTACCGAGGCGGGCGACTGGTACAAGGTGTATGCGCAGGATCTCGGACAAGGCGACGGCGCTGGCAACACGTTCTCGCTCAAGGTCAACTTCACGTCCAACCCGGACGGGAAATACGTCGTGGACCTCTACCGCGGCGGCTACGACCCCGGGTCCATTTTGTGCACCAACATCAATGACACGGGCTGGACGGTCAAGTTCAGCAACGCCGCCGCGAGCGGTCCCGGCAGCCAGACCGGCGTCGTCGGTGGCGGAATCTGCCCGCCCGGCGACGTGTGCGGCAAGAACTTTTTGACCGCCGATGCGAGCCTGGGCGGCGAATGGAACTGCTACGCCCACCCGCAATGGAACTCGTCCATGCCGAATCTGCACGTCAACTACTGCCACGACAATTCTGCTGTCTTCTACATCCGCGTGTACCGGACGGCCGCGGCGACGACGTGCGACAATGCCAAGTATACGCTGCAGGTCTCCAACGGCTTGTAGCTTGTCCGGGGTTTCTCATCAGCAAGGAGTTGCCATGACTATGCCAAGGTTGTTCCTGAGTCTCGTCGCGACTGCCACGCTTTTTGCCGCGTGCTCTTCGGCACCCGAGCCGGCGACGGGGACGGTCGACAAAAAGGATGCGGCAGCCGATGCAGCGTCGGACGCACAGACGGGCGATTCGGCGCTGACCGACACGGCGTCTGACGCTGGGCCAGCCGTGGACACGACAAGTGCGGACAATGTCAGCCCGGGCGATACCGTGTCGGATGTTCCGGCTGCGAAGTACCCAACTTGTGTCAGCGTGGGCGACTGCGTGGCGGCAGCTTGCGATCCAACGCCGACCGCAGACTGCGAGAAGCCTTGCCTCGCCGGCGGCAGCCAAGCGTCACTGGAAAAGGCTGTACCCTTACTGACTTGCATCCAATCCAAGTGCCAGACGGGTCTGTGCAAGGGCAGCAAGGACCCCAAGTGCGTCTCCGACTGCGTCGGCCAGATGTGTACGCCGGAGCTGGTCGCGTGCATCGACGACGGCACGAGCGGAACCGCGGTATGCGGCGATGCGTTGGCTTGTTTCGACAAGTGCGACCCGGCAAAGGGTTTCTTCGCCTGCATGGGCAAGTGCTACAGCACACTCAGCACGGCCGGCAAGGCGGCGCTGGCGATCTATACAAACTGCGCCGGCAAGGCGTCGGGAGGCGGCCAACCACCTGAACAAGCTTGCATTGGCGAGTTGATGTCGTGCTTGACCGGCGGCAAGACAGGGAACAAGGACTGCTACGAGATCTTCACCTGCCAGGAAAAGTGCCCGAAGAATGAGGATATGGCGTGCATGGCCGGTTGCCTGTCCGACACAACTGCAGCGGGTCAGAAGGCATTCATGGACGCGATGCCATGCTTTGGCGACCAGAGCAAGATGAACGATCCTGTTTGCGCCAAGAAGTTCATGGCTTGTATCAATCCGACCGGCACCAAGACTTGTCTGCAGACGCTGAGTTGCCAGGGCGCGTGCCCGAAGGCGCCTCCCGGCCAGGACGGCAGCCCGTCGTGCGGCTTTGCATGTATGCACAACGCCACGCCCGCGGCGGCAGAGGCGCTGCTCAAGATCTCGCCCTGCGGTCTGGAGAACAAAACGCCTGAGCAAGCGCAGGCTTGCACTGACGCCATGGTCGGCTGCGCCAACCCTTCCGGCACCGACACCTGCAAGCAGATCATGGCGTGCGCACAGGCCTGCGGCCAGAATGGCAGCCAGGACTGCATGTTCGCCTGCGTCGCAAAGGGCAGTGTGGCGGGCGCGACAACGTTCGCCAAATTCATCAGTTGCAAGGATGGCTGCGATGTGCAGTGCAAGGACGCGACCGACCCGCAGTGCGCCGGCAAGTGCCTGAACAGCAAGTGCCCGACGGAATTCGGCGCCTGCTCGCCACCCACGTGATGCTTCGTTGAGCGAGGAGCCCTGATATGCTCGAACTGATGGGCCTTGCCGTCATCGTCGTGCTGCTGATCCTGGGCGTCGTCGTCTTCGGCGCCGTGCTGCACCTCATCGGCTACCTGGTGGTCGGACTGATCATCGGGGCGCTGGGCCGTTTGCTGCTGCCCGGCCACCAGGAGCTGGGCTTGCTCGCCACGGCGCTCTACGGTGTCGCCGGTTCCATGGCCGGAGGTCTCGTGGCAGACCGCATCCTTCACGCGGGGAGTCTTGTGCGTTTGGGGACATCCGTGCTCTGCTCGGCCGTGTTGGTGGCGCTCCTGACCCAAAAGGTGCGCTGACGGACACGCATGCCTGAGGGGGCGCACGTGGGCAGTCTGGATATCCTGCTGGTCGACGATGACAACGACATTCGCCGTGTTGCGCAACTCGCCCTGGAGCGCGTCGGCGGCCATCGCGTACGCCTGGCGGAGTCCGGGCAGCGCGCCATCGAACTCGCGCACGAACAACTGCCGGATGTCATTCTGCTCGACGTGATGATGCCGCATTTCGACGGGCCTTCCGTGCTGCTGGCGCTGCGTGCCGAGCCTGCCATGCGCGACGTACCTGTGCTGTTCATGACCGCAAAAGTGCAAAAGCAGGAGAGTGAACGATTCTTGTCGCTGGGCGCAGCCGGCATCGTCGCCAAGCCTTTCGACCCGATGTTGCTCGCCAAGTCCGTCGAAGGGCTGCTCGCTGCGTGGCGCATGCGCCGAGGCTGAAGTGTCCGATCTTTCAAGGCAACTGCCGTCGATGGCAGACGAAGAACTGAGGCTGGAGGCGCTGCGCCAGACTGGCCTCGTCGGTACGCGGGCCGAGTCCATCTTCGATGACCTGGCGCGGATCGCCGCGGATCTGTGCGAAGTGCCTGTGGCGCTGGTGAATCTCGTTGATGCCGACGCGATCTGGCTCAAGGCGCGCGTGGGCATCACGGCGGTGGAACTGCCGCGGGCAGATTCGTTCTGCACCCATGCCCTGTCCGGCGAGCGCGTTCTTGTCGTTCCCGATGCCCTCCTGGATTCACGGTTTGCGCACAATCCGATGGTGGCGGGTCCGCCGCATGTGCGGTTTTACGCTGGCGCTCCGCTGATCGTTCCGGACGGCCATGCCTTGGGAACGCTTTGCATCCTCGACATGCAGCCGCGCGAGCTGAGCCGCCGTTGCATCGATGGCCTGGCGCGGCTGGGCCGTCAGGCTGCGGCGCTGCTGGAAGCGCGCCGTCAGGAAACCGCCGCGCGCATCGTCGCCAACCGATCGGCGCGCAAGGGTCAACTGCTTGATCTGACGCATGATGCTGTCTTCGTTCTCGACATGGCCGGGCGCATCACCTACTGGAACGACGGCGCCGCGACGATGCTCGGCTACGCGCAAGACCAAGCCGTGGGAAAGGTTGCCGGCGAGTTGCTGCATTTGCAGTCGCAACCGTCGCGCCTCGAACACCGCCGCTGCCTTGAGGAACACGGCCGGTGGGAAGGCGAAATGGACCTGACGACCCGAGACGGCCGCGTGTTGACGGTCGACAGTCGCTGGACGCTGCACTTGGACGCACACGGTGAACCGCAGGGCGCGATGGTGTTGAATACGGATATCACCCGACGCAAGTCCGCAGAACGAGCCAATGCATTGTATGCGGAAATCGTCGCCAACATGCAGACGGGCCTGCACACATTCCGACTCGAAGATCCGAATGATGACAGAAGTTTGCGCATCGTCTCCTCCAACCCGGCGGCGTCGCGGCTGCTCGGCAAGAACGAGGAGATGGTGGGCAGGCTGATCGATGATGTGTTCCATCGTGCGCGCCAACTGGGCCTGCCCGCGCTTTATGCGCGCGTTGCACGCGAGGGCGGCTCGCTGGAATTCGAGAGTGGCAAATTGCCGGGGCCGATGTTGCCGCGCGGCGATTTCGCTTGCAAAGCCTTCGCGATTCCGCCCGATCTCGTCGGTGTGACGTTCGAGAGCATTACCGAACGAAAACAGGCGGAAGCGGCTTTGCAGTCGAGCGAGCAACGCCTGCGCGCGGTCTTCGAAACGGTCGGTGACGGCATCGTGCTGATCGACGCGCATGGCGACATTCAATCCCTCAACCCGGCGGCCATGCGCTTGTTCGGCGTCTCCAGCGCGCAAGTCGAAGGTCAGCAGGCCATCGATTGGGTGCGGCGCAGCAGTGGCGACGATGTGGACGAGGCTTGGATGTCGGACGCGGTTTCTGGCGCGCTGCGCGAGTGCCATGCAAAGCGGGCGGATGGCACTGTCTTCGAAGCGGAAATGCGGCTATCGACCTTCGCGGTTGGCGGCGCCCAACACTACGTCGCGGTGATTCGCGACATCACGGAACGCAAGGAGCTGGATCGACTGAAAGATGAATTCGTGTCCACCGTTTCGCACGAGCTGCGCACGCCGCTGACCTCGATCCGCGGCGCGCTCGGGCTGCTCGAGGCAGGCGTCGCAGGACCACTGGAGGCGGCGGGTCTGGAGATGGTGCGCATCGCGCGCACGAATTCGGAACGACTGGTCCGTCTTATAAACGATATCCTGGACTTGGAGAAGATCGAGGCCGGCAAGCTCGAACTGACGCTGACGACGCTGGATCCAGTGCAGCTGGCGCGGGCAGCATTGGAGCAACTGCAAACGATGACTGCAGAATCTGGCGTGTCGCTGACGCTGGCTGCCGAGCCGGTCGCGAGGGTGCGCGGCGACGAAGATCGGCTGATGCAGGTGCTGACCAACCTGCTGTCGAATGCGATCAAATTCTCACCCCAGGGTGCAAAGGTCGTGGTGCGGGTGACGCCGTTGCCGACGGCGGTGCGCTTTTGCGTCTGCGATGAAGGTCCCGGCATCGCAGCACGCGACCTCAAGCGTCTTTTCGGCAAGTTCCAACAATTGGACGGTTCGGACACGCGGCAGCGGCGCGGCACGGGCCTTGGACTTGCGATTTCCAAAGCCATCGTCGAACAGCACGGCGGGCGCATCGGCGTGGAATCGGCGCTCGGCGTTGGCAGCACGTTTTGGTTCGAGTTGCCGTTGCGCGGGAGCTAGCCGGAGCCGGCGCGGCCGCAGCCGCGCGCTCGACGGCCCCACGACATTGCCGGCAAACGCTGGTGCGCCTCTGGCGCTTCGCCCTGGAACCTTGCTATACCTGCGGCACGTCACGGCCGAGCTGCGGCCGGGTTCGGCGTCGCTCCGCGACCCGGCGCAGCCAAAGGGGTTTCTGTCATGCATGCCTCACTCCATGGTCGCCTTGCGCTCCTTGTTGCCGGGTTCTCAGTGCTTGCGACCTGCCCTGCCCTGGCCGCCCCGGGTGCCACGCCGCATGCGGGCACGTGGGAGGTCGGGCTGCTGGGCGGCTACAAGATCTCCGGTAAAGACCTGCAGTTGGGCGACGCTGCGAACAAGTCGGAATCGCCGGACAATTCCGCTCTCGGCGGCGTGCGTGTCGCGTTGGCCCTGACCGAAGCCTTCGCGGCCGAAGTGGAGGGCACGTGGGCGCCGACGCAATGGCGCAGCGATCACAAGTCTGTGAATGTCGCCGGCTTTCGCGCAAGCGTACTGTTTCACTTGATGAACGGTGCATTTCGTCCCTTCGTGCGCGGCGGCTTCGGCAATGAAACTCTGCTGAATCTGAAAGCAAATGTACGTGCTGACACCGACTCCGCGACTGCCTGGGGCGTGGGCGCCAAGTACGACGTCAACGATCTGGTCGGCTTGCGCGCAGACATGCTGCTGGTGAACACCGCTGGCGCGCACCAGTTGTCGGAGCAGAACTACGAGTTCCTGCTGGGGCTATCGGGAAAGTTGGGACGTGCCGCGCCGCCGCCACCACCGCCACCCGTCGTGCCACCACCCGTCATGCTGCCGCCGCCCGCAACGGATACCGACCACGATGGCCTGCTGGACAACGCCGACAAGTGCCCCAACGAGGCGGAAGACAAGGATGGCTTCCAGGATGACGACGGTTGCCCGGAAGCGGACAATGACGGCGACGGGGTCGTGGATCAGGCGGATCGCTGCCCGAACGAAGCGGAAGACAAGGACGGTTTCGAAGACGACGACGGCTGCCCGGATCGCGACAACGACAAGGACGGCATCGTCGATGGCGCCGATCGCTGCCCGAACGAAGTGGAAACCAAGAACCTGTATCAGGACCAGGACGGCTGCCCGGATACCGTGCCAGAGGCGCTGGCCAGTCTACTGGCTGCACCCGTCGAAGGGCTGGAGTTCGATACCGGCAAGGCAACGCTGAAAAAGGCGGCGCAGAAGGTGCTCGACAACGTGTTCCTGGTGATGGAGGCCTACAAAGACGCGCACTTGGAGGTCGGCGTGCATGTCGAGGCCAAAGGCGACGCCGACGCGCAGCAGGCCCTCAGCCAGCAGCGAGCGGAGGCGATCAAGAAATACCTGACCGACAAAGGGACGGGTGAGGAACGTTTGAAGGCGGTCGGTCATGGCGCGAGCAAGCCACTGGTCGAAGGCAAGGATGCCAAGAGCCAGGCGAAGAACCGGCGCGTGGAATTCAAGCTGATACCGTGAGGGCACACGACCCGGATACCGGTTGCAGCCGTCGATAATCGAAGTGTCAACTAGCTAAATATCAAGTTCGACCCAGCAGCCCGCCGCCCTTGCCTTGCTCGTGCACGCCGCGATGAATTCGCAGCGATCTTCCTGCCTCCAACCCCGCCTCATGCGCCTTGCCGTGGCGCACGCCGCCGCCGTTCAGGCTGCGGGTCTGCGGATGCCGCTGCCGGTAGTAGCGCTTCAAGTCCGGATCGCCGAGCCACACCAGGCCTCGCGCCGCATGCGCCGTCCGCTCCTGCTTCAGCTTCTGCGAAAAGCCTAGCAACACACCGGCCAGGAACTCGCGGCGGCGCTGCCGGCCGAAGTCGCGCATTTCGCGGCTTGCCTGCTGCCACAGCGCGTCGCAGGCACCATGCAGGAAATCGTGTGCATAGGCAGCCAGTTCCAAGTTGGTCGCGGAGCCGATCAACTCCAGGACGCGCTCTTGCCTGTCGCGCCGCGCGTTGTAGGCGCTGACCCAGATGCATTCGACGAAGAAGTAGGACGACAGAATCGAGGCGATGAGTTTCCACTCCACCGGCAGCGCTGCGGCACTGCGACCGATGCGGCGATAACCGTAACCGGGCGTTTCCGGAGCATTGCCCAGTTCAAGATTATACTTGAGAAGCAGGGTGTTGGCAGCGGCCATGGCGACTTCGGCCTCGTGCGCATTCGGACTCGCCGCCAGGGCCAGCAGCTTGCGCACCTTGGCAAGGACGCGATCGGCTTCGCTGTTGGCTTGCGTTCCGGCTACATGCGCCGCACGCGGCGAAACACCTGCCAGCTTGCACGCTTGCGCAAAGGACGGCCCGTGCGCCACTTCGTCCAAAGCGCCCAAGACCTCGGCCGCGTATTGATGCGCCATTTCGTGCTTCAAGGTGCCGAGCACCTCGTCCCACGGCTGATTCCAGATGTGCTGCTCGCTGATGCCCAGGATGCGGCCGACCCTTTCCCAACGGCCGAAGCGGACTTCGCCACGATCGATGCACAGCACCGGTGGCGTCAGCCGGCCGGCGAAACACTGCTTGTTGACGATCTGCCACTCGCTGCGCAATTTTTGCAGCCAGGCACGGTGAAGTTGTTCCAGCATGGCGCCTCGGCGGCCCGCACCTACTCGCCCGGATAGAACTTCGCGCCCTTCTTGGCCATGTCGAGCAGCAACTGGCAAGGCGCAAACCGCTTGCCATGCGTGGTCTCCAATGCCTTGAGGCGTTCGACGACGTTCTTGGCGCCCAACCGGTCCATGTAGCGGAACGGCCCGCCCTCGAACGGCGGAAATCCGATGCCGAATACTGCGCCCAAGTCGCCGGCGTAGCCGTCGCGCAACGTGCCGTCCTGCAAGCACAACGCCGCTTCGTTGGCGAGCCCCAGCACCATGCGCTCGCCCATCGCGCCGAATTCCGGGGCCTTGGTCTTCGCACCCTGCGGCATGTGCCGGTACACAGTCTCGTCGATGACCTTCTTTCCCTTGACCATCAATGACTTGCCGCCATCGTACTTGTAGAAGCCCTTGTTGTTCTTCTTGCCCAGGCGGCCTTCGGCGATGAGCGCGCTCGACACATCCGGCGGGAACTGCATGCGATCGCCATAGTATTGCTTCATGACCTTCATGACCTTGACGCCGACGTCGATGCCGACTTCGTCCATCAGGGTGATCGGCCCGACCGGAAAGCCCATCTGCATGGCGGCCGTGTCGATATCCATCAGATCATAGCCTTCGGTCGCGAGGAAGATCGCCTCGGTCATGTACGGCACGAGCGCGCGCGTCGTGTAGAAGCCCGCGCAGTCGTTGACGACAATCACGTGCTTGCCCATCTTGCGCGCCACCGCGACCGTCGCCGCCGTCACCTCCGGTGCCGTCTTGGGGGTCACGATGATTTCGACCAGCGGCATCTTCTCGACGGGCGAGAAGAAATGCATGCCGATGATGCGTTCCGGGTGCTTGGCATTCTTGGCGATTTCGCTGATCGGCAAGCTCGAGGTGTTGCTGGCAAAGATGCCACCGACCTGGGTCACCTTCTCGATATCGGCCACCATCTGCTGCTTCAAGCCGATGTCCTCGAACACGGCTTCAATCACCATGTCCGCATGACCGAAGCCTGAATAGTCCGTGCCGCCGGAGATGCGCGAGATGCGCTCGTTGTAGCCGGCTTCTGGATAGACCTTCTTTTTCTTGGCCTTGCCGAACACTTTCTTGGCATAGTCGATGCCCTTGCCGATCGCCGCGTGATCGCGGTCCTTGAGGCGCACCGTAAAGCCCTGATCCGCCAACACTGTCGCACAACCCGCGCCCATCAGCCCGGCGCCCAGGATGCCGACCTGCTTGATGGTCGGCGCCTTGACGCCTTCGGTGCCCGGACCATTGTCCTTCTTCAAGGCCGTGATACTGAAGAACAAATGGCGCAGACCCGCCGACTCCGGCGTCATCAACAGTTCGCCAAACGCTGTCGCTTCCGCCTCGAACGTACCTTTGGCCAGCACTTCCAGGATCTTCAGCGGCGCCGGATAGAGGCCGTGCGACTGCGCCATCACCTTCTTGCGCGCCTCGTGCAGCACGATGCGGCGGCCAAGCACGTTGCGCTCCAGCAGGAATTCCTGAACCTCTTCCTGCATCTTCGGCTTGGGCTTTTTCGGACCCTTGCCGTGCGCCAGATCGCGCGCCAGCTTCTTGGCTGCCTCCATCAACTGGTTCTGCGGCACCGCGACGGTCACGAGACCCATCTTCAAGGCCTTGGCAGCTCGGATGTTCTTGCCGGTCAGCATCATGTCCAGCGAGTTCGCCAGACCAATCAGCTTGGGCAGCCGCACCGTGCCACCGCCGCCGGGCAGCAGGCCGAGCATCACCTCGGGCAGCGCGAGCTTGGTCTTCTTGTGCAGGCTGGCCACGCGCGCCGTGCAAGCCAGGGCCAATTCAAGTCCGCCGCCCAGGCAATCGCCCGAGATCGCGGCAACAGTCGGAATGCCGAGCTGTTCCAGACGTGTCATCGCGTCCTGGCCTTGCTTGGACATGCGCGCCCCATCCGAAGCGCTGCGCACCTTGCCCAGGTCATCGATGTCGGCACCGGCAATGAAGCCGCTGTCCTTGGCGCTGGCGAGAACGACGGCCTTGATGGCCTTGTTGGCGAGTACCTTTGCAAAAACGCTTTCGAATTCCGGCAGAAGGGCGACGCTGAGTGTGTTGACCTTCTTGCCGGGCACATCGATCCACAGCATCGCAACGCCATCGCCATCAGGGGCATCGAGGCGCAAAGAAGCGGCGGGAGCGGGTTCGAGCTTGAGAGGAGATTGAGCTTGGGCTGTCATGGGATCACCTCAAATCGTTGCGGGTTTGTCTGGTGTCGTCAGGTGACCCAGGGCTGAAAGCCCTGGGCTCGTCGTCGAGAAGCCCGCCTGCGCGGGCTGGAGCGCATTCAGTCCGCGCGGACGGACTTCTTGAACCGCAGCCGGGGGTTTCAACCCCGGGTGCGCTGAACGCAACGGCCTAGTTGCGTTCGAGCACCATTGCGCCGCCCATGCCGCCGGCCGCACACGCCGTCGCCAGGGCGAATTGCTTCTGTTCTTGCGCAAGCTGCCGCAGCGCGCTGACCGCCAGCCGGATGCCCGTCGCCGCGAACGGGTGACCGTACGCCATCGATCCGCCGCGCTTGTTGAGCTTGCTGCGATCGATCTCGCCGACAGGCTCTGAGCGGCCGAGCTTGTTCTTGAAGAACTCCTTGTCCTTGAACATCTTCAGCGCCGAGAGTACCTGTGCCGCGAACGCCTCGTGGATCTCGATGACGTCCATGTCCGCCATCGTCAGGCCCGCGCGATCCAGCGCCACCGGCGAGGAATACACGTTGCCGAGCAACATGTTCTCGCGCGGATCCTGACCTGCAAATGCCCACGAGCGCACGAACCCCATCGGCTTGAGGCCGAGCGACCTGGCCTTGGACTCGCGCATGAGCAGGCAACACGCGGCGCCATCGGTCAGGGCGCTGGACGTCGCCGCCGTGATCGTGCCGTTCTTGCGATCGAACACCGGCTTCAATTTCGCCAGCTTGGCCGCGTCCATATCACCGCGAATGAGGTTGTCGGTGTTGACAGGGCCGCGCGGTGTCTGCACGGTCATGATTTCGTCAGCCAGCAGGCCGGCCTTGGTCGCGTCGGCGGCCCTCTTGTGGCTCTCCATCGCCAGGGCGTCCTGGTCCTCGCGTCGGATGCCGAAGTTCTGCGCCATCTCCTCGGCGTGCTCGCCCATCGTCAGACCGGTGTAGCGCTCCGTCAGCGCCGGCGGCACCGGGAACAGATCCATCGGATTGATCTTGGAGAGTTCCTTGAGCATCGCGACACCCTTGGACTTCTGAACCTTTTGCAGGCCGTCGATGACGCGCTTCTTGTAGGTGACCGGTGCGTGGCTGGTCACATCGACGCCGCCAGCCAGCACGACGTCGGCGTTGCCGGCCCAGATCATCTCGCAACCGCTGGCAATCGCTTGGAAGCCCGAGGCGCATGCTCGCGAAACTGAGAAACCGTCCGCGTGGTACATGCCGAGGTTCATGGCGACTTCGCGGGCGACGTTGGGGCTGCGTACGACGGAAATGACGGTGCCCCAGATCACTTCATCGACCACCTTGGGGTCGATCTCGGTTCGGAACAGGAGTTCGCGCGCGACCTGGGTCGAGAGCTCGACCGGATCGACGTCGTTCAGATCGGACCAAGAGCGCGAGAACGGTGTGCGCAGACCCGCGACAATCGCAACACGATCGCGCACAGGCCCGGCAGCGGCGGGCGTGGCAGTCTCAGGAGCGGTTGCGGCAGCGGCTTTCTTGGCAGTGGCCATGGGGACCTCCGGGTACGGGCATCGCAAGCGGCGATGGCTGGGGATGTGGATGGAAAGTGGCGGCGCGCACGCAAGCAAGTGCGCTAGACCACGGCAATTTCTCCAGGTGTGTCGAAGCGGGTCACTTCACCGATGACCGCGCGGACGGCAACATCGGCCTGGGCGAGTGCGCACAAGAGCGGATCCAGGCGGTCGGGTTGGACGGCGATGAGCAGGCCGCCCGAAGTCTGCGCATCGGCCAGCAGCAGTTGCACGTGCGGCGAAATGTCTGAACTAAACCGGGTATTCGGCGCCGCGAATGCCAGATTGCGGCGACTGCCACCAGGACAGACGCCTTCGGCTGCCAGGTCGACTGCGCCCTGCAGGAAGGGCACGCGATGCAGGTCGACGCGTGCGCCGTACGCCTTGCCCCCTGCCGCGCTGGATGCGCGCAACATGTTGCCGAGGTGGCCCAGCAAGCCGAATCCGGTGACGTCGGTCACCGCGCTGACCCCCACTGAGATCATGGCCTCGCACGCGGCGCGGTTCAGGGTCGTCATGGAGTCGACTGCGGGCTGCAACTGTTCGGCGCGCCAGAGTCCGCGTTTCAAGGCGGTCGTGAGCACGCCGGTGCCGATGGGTTTGGTCAGCACGAGCACGTCGCCGGTGCGGGCGCCGTCGTTGCGGACGATGCGATCCGGATGGACCAGACCGGTGACGAAGAGCCCGAATTTCGGTTCCTTGTCGACGATCGAGTGGCCGCCTGCGATGGCGATGCCAGCTTCCTTGCAGACGACGGCCGCGCCGCGCAGCAATTCGCCGAGGCTGTCGGTGCCGAGCGTCTCCATCGGCCACGCAACGAAACTCAGCGCCGACAAAGGCTTGGCGCCCATCGCGTAGATGTCGGACAGCGCGTTTGCCGCGGCAATGCGGCCATAGTCGTAGGGGTCGTCGACAATGGGCGTGAAGATGTCGACGGTTTCGACGATGGCGACGTCGTCGCTCAACCGAATCACTGCCGCGTCATCGCCCGTGGTCAGACCCACGAGGACGCGTTCGTCATCGGGCGGCGGCAGGTGACCGAGCACGGCAATCAAGTCGACTTGCGCGATCTTGGCGGCGCAACCGGCGGTCGCGGAGAGAGAGGTCAGCGGGATGCGGACGTCGGCCATGCGGTTGCTCCTCCGGTCGGGTCGGGGGAAGGCGCACGGAGGATCGCACGGAAGGGAGCGGCTGACAAGTCGACGCAGTGCGTCATTTGCGCGTCAAGAGGTGCGTGCGAGGGCACCGTGCGCGCGCGGGTCCCGATCGGATGACGTCGTGACCAGCAGTCCCGCCAGCACGATGGGCATGGCACAGGCCAGCCCGAGACCGAACACGCTGAGCAAACCGCCACGCAGCGAGAAGTGTTCGGATTGCCCAAGAACCAGCAGACAGTAGCCCATGCCGAGCAGGCCAAGCAGCGCCCGGGTACGGCGTGACCGGTGTTCCGACGCGGCACGCAACCAGCGGTCGAGGACTCCCTCGAGCGCAACGAAGAGCGGCAACACCGCCAACGTGTATGTATGCGGCCACACCGCAGGCGAGGCAGCGAGCGGCAACAGGACAAGCAGCGCCAGTTCGCTGCGTTCGGGCAGGCGACGGCGCACAAACCAGACGGCGAGCGGCAGTGCGAGTCCGGCGAGGACCACCGCGGGCGACACCTCGATGCCGAGTCGGTGCATCAGCGCCGCGACGCTGTTGTTGCTGCCGCGATCGGAGAGCGACTGGGACAAGCCCGCTGGGCTCAACGTGAAGTGCCAGAAATCCTGAGCGTGTGGCAGGAACTGCGCCGACAGGAAAAGACCGGTCGCGACAAGACCGGCGTCGCGCCACCTGCGATCGCGCCCCTTCGCAGCCAAGGCCGGAAGAAACAGCGCGATCACAAGCGGATGCAGCTTGATGACGGCCGCGATGCCGATGGCCAGACCAGCCCACCAAGCGGCACCGCGCGTTCGGCGCAGCAGGACGATGCAGGCCGCGCTGACGAGCAGAGCCACGAGCGCCGAGGCATTCGCGGTGCCCAAAGAAGAAGTAAACGGCGCAAGAAACAGCAGCGGCGCCCAACACGCCAGCGCGAGCGATCGGGTCCGTGCGTCGGCGTGCGGCGCGTGCGGCAACAATACGGGGGCGAGAAAGAGCGCGAGCGTGCAGGCAAAGACCAGACTGCTCCACAACACGGCGGTCCTCGGTGAAGGCTCTTCAAACACGAAGGAAGACAACGCATACCAACCAGGCGGATAGAAGCAACGGCCGCGGAAGTCAGCGTCGGCGTAGGCATCCGGCGCGGTGGCAAAGGCGTGCGCACAGGCGGAGTAGATGCGAAAATCGACGTGATCCTCGGGATGTTCGCGAATCGCGTGCACGTTCATGGCGAGGAAGGCCACGAGGGAAGTGACCAGCAGGCAAGGCGCGAGGATCGACTTGGGCGGCGTCATGGATCGGATGCTGGCATGCAGCGCAAGTCGGCGGCAAGCTTTCGTTCCGCGCAGGCACCTGTCGCGACGCGACGATCCTGGTATGCTGGCGGCGCGCCTTTGGACCGGAGCGTCAATGTACGTCTTGCACCGCTTGCTGCCCGTGCTGCTGACCACCGCGCTGGCTTGCGCGCCGAGCGCGCCGCGTGGCCCCGCAGGCGCCGCGGCCGCGGTAGATGCCAGCGTGGATGGCGCAGACGGTGCGCCCTCCGTCGATGTGGCCGAGCCGGCCACCGCACTGGACGCCATGCCATCGGCGCCGCCGCCCGCGATCGTGGCGCTGTCGCCCGACCAGGGACCGACAGGCGGCCTGACGACCGTGACGATCAGCGGCCAGGGTCTGACCGGTGCCACCGAAGTGCTGTTCGGCGAGTCGCCCGGTCTGCATCTGCAAGTCTTGGATGACGTGACGCTTGCGGTCGACGCCCCGCCGCGACCGCCCGGCATCGTCGCTGTCACGGTGCGGGTTCCAGACAAGCCGGAAGCGGTGCTCGCGGCAGCCTACCGCTTTGTCGCGCAAGTGACGGTGTCTTCTGTCGCGCCTTCCTTCGGGCCAGCCGCAGGCGGCACATTGCTCACCATCAACGGCACGGGTTTCGCACCCGGCACGGCGTTTGTCGTTGGCGACCGTCTTGGCATCGATCCACTGCTGCTCGACGAGCACACTGCCGTCGTCCGCACGCCGCCGGGACAGGCCGGCACGGTCGCTGTCGTGGCCAGCAACGCCGATGGTTCCGGGACGCTCAAGCACGCATTCACCTTCCATGAAGCACCACGCATCGATCGTGTCGAGCCGGGCCTTGGGCCATTGGCCGGCGGTAATACAGTGCAACTTGTTGGTGTTGGGCTGACTGCCGGCGGCGCGGCGGTGCAACTGGTCGCGGGCGGTCTGCAGACACCGGCCAAGGTCGTGAGCGGCGCGCCGGACGGTTCGGCCCTGACGATCCAGGTGGGTCCGACGGGCCAACCAGGGGCCCGCGACGTACGCTACATCGGCGTGGGCGGCGACGCCATCGCCCACGGTGCCTACCACTACGCCGACCAACCGGCTGACAAGCTGGCGGTTCTGGGCATCGCTCCGGCGGCCCTGCCAGCCAACGATCTGCGCGCGGTCGTCGTGTCCGTGGCCGGCGCCATCGACGCGGCCGACCTGGCCGCCGCCCAAGTCCGCTTCGATGGGGTCGAGGCGAAGATCCTGTCGTCTACGGCTTTTGCGTCCGCCGTGGGTGCGAGTTGGACCGTCCTGCCGCCCGCGGGCGAGCCCCACGCGGCCGACGTGACCGTGGCACTCGACAAGGCGAGTGGGACGGGCGCCAAGGTCTTCACGTACCTCGCGCCCATCCCCAAGATCCTCAAGGTCGCGCCGGAAATCCTTCAGGCGCAGGGCGGTTCGGCTGTCACCGTTTCCTACGGACCCACCGTGCCGTCGTGGGGTGCAGTGACCAGCGTGCGCATCGGTGCGCTGGCGGCGGGCCAACTGCAGATGATGGCGACCCAGCAGGTGGGGCAAGGCATGGTCGTCGCTGTTGCGCCCAAGGGCGCGCCCGGCCCGGCAGATGTCGAACTGCATTTCGCCGGCGGGCAGACGCTGAGCGGTCTGAGCATGGCGCAGTTTGCCGGCCAATATCAAGATGTTGCCGCCATCATTCCCGCCACAGGTTCCCAAGCCGGCGGCACGTTCGTCCGCATCATCGGCTCGAACCTCGACCAACTCGACAACCTGCAGCTCGGCGGCAAACTCGTCGCGAAACTCGAGGTTGTCCACGGCGGTCTCGCCCAGATGCGCACGCCGCCGGGCGAGCCTGGACCGGCGCTGTTGCGCGCCAAGTTCGCCAACGGACACGTGCAACTGCGCTCCGCCGCGTTCACCTACTTCAATCCCCGCGCCTCGGATGGCGGCACGTGGGGTGGACCCATTGATGGCGCCGTCAACGTCACCGTCACGACCAAGGGCACCGGCAAGCCCGTGGTCGGCGCGCTGGTGACCCTCGGCGACGACGCCAAGACGCCATACCAGGGCCTGACGGACGAACGCGGCCAGGTGACGCTGTCTGGCAAGGGCTTGATCGGACCCGTGAATGTCCATGCCACCAAGCAGGGCTACTCCGCGGGCTCGGTGGTTGCCGTTGCAGTCGAGAATGTCACGATCCGGCTGAGCGCCATTGCGCCGGCGGCGAGCGGCAACGGCCAGCCACCTCCCGTCGACGATGTCGAGCCACTGCCCGACGGAACCATCGAAGGCACCGTACTCGATGCCGAGAAGTACACGCAGTTGCCCGCCGGCTCCTGTGCGGGCCATGCCATCGCCACTGGCAACTGCGCGCCCTGCCTCAGCAATGCCGATTGCGGCCAAGGCACGACATGTGAGAGCTGGAGCGGCCCCACCACCTCCGGCGCCAGCTACTGTGCAGCTGCTTGCCTTGCCAGCGCAGATTGCCCGGCCGGATTCGAATGTCGCGGCCTTGGCGACAACCTCCTCGATGTAGCCAAGTTCCGCTGCCTGCCGCGCATCGGTGCGGCACAAGTGCGTTGCGAATCATCGAGCCCGTCCATTTTCGGCAGCAACGGCGCGCCCGGCCCAGGCGGCATCGTCGGCAGCGACCACACCTTCTCCATTTCCTCCTCTCCCGGCGACAGCGCAGTCGTTTGCTGGTCAGGCTACGTCAACGCGGATGGCGTTTTTACCAAGCTGGTCATGGGCTTGACGCGCCGTTTGTCGATCTTCCCTGGCGACAAGGTCACCGGTGTCAAGGTCAGTGTCCACGTGCCACTGACTCGCCGCGTCCGTGTGCGCATGGTCGCCATTCCGATGGGAGCCGACGCGACGGGGCAGCGTTCGCTGACGGCCGGCCTCGATCTCGGCGCCGAGGGCTACATCCCGATTGCCAGCCAGACCACGATGACCGTTACGGATGTCATGGAGTTGGAGCATCAACCAGCCGCATCCCTCTTCACCGGCGACAACGCGGATGTGCGCTATGAGTTCTACGGCGGTGTCGCCAATGCCTATGGCGGCGCACCGAATTCGACTGCCATCGGCACACGCATGGATGTCACTGCCCTTGGTTCCGTGGCACTTTGGAGTGCAGGTGAGGCCATGCCTCAGCCCGGCGAAGCATTGGGCGCTGCCCTCCATGCCACGGATTCGAGGCCGGGTTTGGCCGTGGCGGTCGGCGACGCAGGCCGCATCGCAGCATGGACCGGAGGCAACTTCACACTGCAACCGAGCCCGACGGGTCGCGACCTGTTTGCCGTCTGGCTGCCGCCCGAAAGCCAGGACGACGGTTGGATCGGCGGCGAGGACGGCACGCTGTTGCGTCGCAGCGCGCTGGGCTGGCAACTCTGGTCGCAGACGGCGGCGGCGCGCGTAGTGTCCCTCAGCGGGCGCAACGCGGCAGACGCATGGCTGCTCGACGCGCAAGGCCAACTTGCGCACTGGAACGGCAAGGCCTGGAGTCCTTTCGCGGGCCCCTTCGGCAAGCCACCGACCGGCCCGCAGTGGAGCAACCAACCGCTCTACAAGTACCTGCGTGCGTTGTGGCAAGCGCCCGGGGGCAACCTCTATCTCGTCGGCGACGGCGGCACCTTCTTGCGCGCCCAGATGAGCGGCGGCGGTCCCACGTTCACCACGCTGACCACATTCACGAACCGCAACATCCGTGGCATCTGGGGGCGCAGCGACGGCGACATCTGGCTGTGCGGCGACCGCGGCTGGCTCGGGCACTGGGACGGCAACGTCCTGACCACGTGGACTACGGGCGTCGATCACCCGCTCTACAGCGTGCGCGGCTTTGGCAAGGATTTTCCGGTTTTCGCCATCGGCGGCCAGGGCACGTGGCTGCGCGTCAATGGGCCGGCGCAGATCAAGAACGGCTCCTTGACGAACTTCAACGTGGATCTGCGCGGTGTGCTGCCCACGCTCGACGGCGGCGCGGTGGCGGTGGGCGAACCGCTGGTGCTGCTCGGCCCCTACCTCGAAATGCCGTACGCGACTGAGCCGGCCGTCGGGGCGGCGTTGGGCAAGCAAGTCGTGTGGATCCATGCCCCTGGCGTCACACCGACCCTGAACATCGTGCGCATTGCCGATCAGAGCTACACGACGCGCTGGGAGATGTTCGTGCGCGGCAACGTCGATGCCGTCAAGCTGCCGGATTTCGTAGCGATGGGCAGCGCGAATCCTGTGCCGCCGGGACAGATCTATGTGCGCATCTGGCGCATCCTGTCGCCAGGACTGGAAGTCGACCACTTCGGCTCAAAGCAGCTCAACATGTATAGCTGGACATCTTGGGCCTACAACGTCATGACGACCACGCTGCCGGATCTGCCGGTCGGGGCGGCGGCGGGCTGGCAGATCGAGCCGAAAGCGGCTCCCGGGAATCTGCCGGGAGCTTTCCAGCACTGGGACAAGCCGCCCAAGTAGCCAACTTTACTATTCATCCGTCTTCATCAGCGCCCGCTGCAAAGCCACGCGCACCATCTGCTGCGTCGCCACGGGAACGTGCGGCCCGGCAGCTGACTTGCACAGCACCAGCGTGCGCCGCAATGAATCGCAGCGGCCCTGACAGCGCGGGCACGACGCGAGGTGCGCCTCCATCTCGGCGCAATTGGCCGGCCGAATGTCGCCTTCCAGGTGCCGGGAATACATCGACAGCACATCCGGACACGAGCCTTGCGCCGCCAGCGCCGCTTCGATTGGCGTGAGCAGCGGCGCCATCTTGTCGCGCACCGCGATGCGCGCGCGGTGCAGCCGCGTCTTGACGGCATCGACTCGAATGCCCAGCACTTCGGAGACTTCATTGGCGCTCAGCCCCTCGACATCGCGCAGCAGCAGTACCTCGCGGTACATCGGCGCAAGCGCTTCGATGGCGCCTTGCAACGCCCGTCCCAACTGGCGATCGTGGAGCGTCGCCTCCGGCCCCGCCGCGGCATCAGCCAGCGTCTTGGCTTCGGGCGAACGCACGTCATCCAGCGAGGTGTCGGCCTGGCGAACCGAGCGACCACGCCGGCGCTGCTTGATGCAGAAACTGCGCGCGATGCGAAACAGCCAGGTCGACACCGCCGCATCGCCTCGGAAGTTGCCGACCGTGCGCGCCGCGGCGATCAGCGTCTCTTGCGTCACATCCTCCGCGTCCGCCGCGTGCCGGCACATGCGCGCGGCAAATCGCTCGACCTGCGCAGCGTGAGCCCCCAGCAATTGCTCGAGCGCGCGCCGGTCGCCGCCCTGGGCCGCAGCCAGCCACTTGCCTTCCTGAACTTCCATTGCCTCGCCTCCTGCGTCGCCCGCCGCAGAAGGTAGGACGCGCATGCGCGCCCGTCGATGGCCGTCTGTCACCTTTTGCCGCGCCGCGGCTCTGACTCGCAGGCCACGCAAGGCCAGGAGGATTCCCATGTGTCGACGGGTGACGTGTTCCCGGTGTGGCAAGCCGACGTTCGCTGGATGCGGCGCGCACATCGAACAGGTGCTGGGCGATGTCCCGCGGGACAAGCGCTGCCACTGCAATGAAGCGGCGGCCAAGAAGCCGGACGACAAGAACGCCGGGGCGAACTGGTGGCCCTTCGGGCGCAAGTAGACATCGCGGCGCGCCGCGTTGGCAGGCCGATACCGCGGCATTCTCTTGCCCCCCTGCCCGGCCGTTGCTAGATTGCCGCCGGGCAGGCCGATTCCGCCTCGGATGCCGCCGCCTCCTCCTGACCGTCTTCTGATTCGCCACGCGGGACGCTGCGTTGGCCGTCCCGCTCGCGGCAGCCCTTGCCGCCCAGAGTAGCCCCACGATGGCGCAAACCGACACCTTTTCAGAGCGTTGGGCGCGTCGCTATGCCGCGTTCACCGGCCGGCGTCCTTTCCTCACCCTGGCCGTGCTCGTTCCGCTCCTTGCATTGAGCGGTTGGTACGGGGCCGGCATCGCGATCCGCTCCAACATGGAGGACCTGTTCCCCGACGACACACCAGCCGTAGTCGCCGCACGCCATGCCCGCGAAACCTTGAAGTCTTCCAGCCAACTCGTCGTCATCTTCGGCAGCCCCGCACGCGACAAGAACCGCGCCCTTGCCACCGATTTCTGCGATCGTGTCAGCAAACTGCCCGAAGTCGTCAGCGTCGACTGCCACCGCGACATCGCGTTCTTTCGGCGTAACTCTGCGCTGTTCATGTCGATTCCCGAGCTGGAAAAGATCGAGACGGACGTGCGCGACGCCATCAAGCGCGCCACCGAGAAGGATCTGGCCGGCGACGAGTTGAGCGCCGGCCTGGACGAGCCCGTGGCGCCGACGGATGCCGCGCCTGGACAAAAGCCCCCGGAAAACAAGAGCAAGCTGCATGTGCCAAGTGAAGACGAGCTGCGCGAGCGCTTCCAGGCTGAAGACGTGCGCGAGTGGACCGAGAGCCCGGACGGCCAGGTGTTGGGTGTCAAGGTGTTCCCGACCGTGCTGCCGTCGCAGATCGACGCGAGCGCGGCATTCATGGCAAAAGTGGACAAGATCCTGCTTGATTTGAAGCCGACCTCGTACCACCCGAACATGATCATCGACATGGGCGGTGATTATGCGGACATGACGGCGGAGGTCAGCCACATCCAGCACGGGCTTGCGGTCACCTCGCTGATTGCCATCTTCGCCATCATCGCTCTGCAATTCCTGCACTTTCGCCGCTGGCGCGCCATCATCCTGATGTTCCTGCCGCTCATCGGCGGCGTTGCGCTGACCATGGCCATCGCACGCCTGGGCATCGGCTACCTGAACCTCATCACATCTTTCATCTTCGGCATCCTGTTCGGGCTCGGAGATGACTTCGGCGTGTTCACGCTGAGTCGCTACTACGAGGAGCGCGCCGCCGGTCGTCGGCCTCAGCAAGCTATTGAAAACACGGTCGGCGACATGTGGCGCTCCCTCGGCACAGCTGCCGTCACCGCCATGGCCGGACTCTTGTCGCTGACGGTCCTGCACTTCCGAGGTTTCTCGCAGTTCGGTCTCATCGGCGGCTTGGGCGTGGCGCTCACGCTGCTGTGCATGTTCGCGATGTTCCCGCCGCTGATCATGGCCTTTCACCGCATCCGCCCCGAGCGCGACGTACCCGCCGAACACGCCGCAGGTTCGTCGTGGATGGGTTGGTTCGCCAACCGGCGCATTGCACGCATGACCGTGTATGGCCTGGGACTTTGCGCCATTGCGGGCGCCTGGGCGGGCAGCGATCTGCACTTCGAAACCAACCTGGCCAAGTTGCGCACGCCGGGCGGCACGAACAAGGAAAGTGCCGCCGAGACGGCGCGCCACAATGTCGGCTACAAGTTCCGCTCGACGGCGCAAACTGGACGAAATGAATCACCGATCGTCATCGTCGCCGACACGCCGGAAGACGCGCACTACATCCACCTTCAGTTGGACAAGAACAAGACGCACTTGACGCGCATGGACCGCTTCGTGTCGCTGAGCACGTTCGTGCCCGAGCACCAAGCGGAAAAGGCCGCTATTGCACAGCGGATTCGCCAGCGCATCGCAGCCAAGTTGGACGCGCTGGAGGGCGACGACCAGAAGGAGGCGCAGCGGGCACTGGAGTTCCTCGATCCCAAACCCTACACGGCGCAGGAGATTCCTGACTTCGTGCGCAAACGCTTCCTCGACACCCAAGGCAGCGTCGGCCGTTTCCTTCTGGTGTTCGCCAGTGGCAATCTGCTCGACGCTGACTCGGTGCGCGAGGTCGTCAGCCAGTTGGGATCATTCAAGATTCCGGACAAGGATGGCCACCCGATTCGCGAGGTGCGCTCGACTGCAAGCTACTTCATCCTGGCGGAAGCGGATACGATGGTGCGCAAGGAGGGCCCGCGCGCGGTGCTGCTGGCGGCCCTGGCGATCCTGATTGCCGTGTCCCTGCATTTCCGCAACCTGCGCATGGTGTTCTACACCTATACGCCCGTCGTCCTTGCGTTTCTCATCTTCCTTGGCGTGATCCGCGCGCTGCACCTGCAGCTGAACTTGTTTTCCGTCACGGTGCTGCCGAGCATCCTGGGCATCGCCATCGATGGGACGCTGCAAATCGTGCACCGCTACCGCGAAGAAGACGTTGGATTGCAGCAGATTCTGGCGCAGACAGGTGGCGCTGCGTGGGCCGCCCTGGTGACGACGGCCGCCGGTTTTGCGGCGCTGCTTTTCCAAGACAATCCGGGGCTTCAAAGTATTGCCTGGATGGCGATCGCGGGACTGCCGGTGGTGTGCACGCTGGGCAATATCCTGACTGGAGCGCTGCTGGCGTGGCTGCCGCCGCCGGCATCCGAGTCGGGGCGCGCCACCCAGGATGGCCATCGCGCTGCGCACGCGGCCGCCGCGGTCATCGGCTTGACGATGGCGCTCGTGGTGTTCGCTGCGCCAGCGCTCGCACAACCCATTGTACCGAGACCTATTTCCGGCGGCGCGGCCGCTTCGGGACGTCCGCAGCCGGCTGCGGCCAAACCCGGCGAGGTAGACTGGCGCGGCATCGAGACGGACCCAGCGCACAGGAAGGCCAGACCATCGGCCAGCCCGGTCACGGCGCTCGTGAAGAATGCGCCCTACCGCGTCGAGGTCGCGACGACCGACGGACAGAAGGTCATGATCACAAATGGCTATACCTTGGAACGCCGGCGCGTGTTCGAGGCACCGGCCATTGCCGGCGTGGCCTTTTCGCCTGACGGAGCCTGGCTTTACGTCGTGACCGGCACGGGTGAGATCGTGGCGCTAGCCGCGGACAGCGCCAAGGCGTCGAGTCTGGGGCGCGTCGCCTTGCATCCCGGCGAAGTCGTTGTCGAAGTTGTGGGTCAGGGCAGCGCCGAGACCCAAGCCGTGACAGTGTTGCTGGGTGAGGGACCCGCGCCGCTGGTCGGCAGTTGTGGCACGTGGAACCACCCACGGCGCGCCAGCTTGCAGCGCGACGCAGCGCAACGCGCATTGGCAAGGGCGGAATTTCGCGACGGCTGGCCAGAGCCTGGCGCAAGCGAACACACCGCCGCTGTGTCGCCCAACACGCGGTACCGCGTCCGTATCAACGGTGGCAACCTCGTGGCTGCCGGGCGTTTTGGCGCAGGCGACGTGCAGATCAACCGCTCACCCGTGCCGGCGGGCGCCTCGTCGTTGCAATGGATGCGGGACAGTGAAGGCGTCATCGTGGCGTCGGCGCGCAAGCCCGCTGGCGCGTGCCGCTACCGCTTGGGATTGCGCGCCTATCGCGACACCGAAGGCAGCGGCGGCTGGAGTGAGTGGACCCTGCCCGAAAGCGTCGAAGTCACGCGCGGCGACGTGCGGGAGGGCCTGAGCTGGGCGCCAGACGGCATGCGTCTCGTCGGCGTGGACAGCCGCGGCGTTGTCCTCGTCGAGCCCGCGCCGCGGCACCGCGGGCAGGTGGCGCTGATCGCGCCGCCGTCGACATGGTGGCCGCGCATCCGTCCGGGAGTCCGGCCGCTCGCGCCACCGACGTCCGCGCAAGGCAGCACCCTGCGCCATCCGGAGTTGCTCTTGGAAGTCGGGGATCTCGACGCGGCAGGCAAGCTGCTGGCCCAATCGAGGGAGGCCGGCCCCGAACTGCAACGGCTCAAGCAGAGACTGGAGCGACTCGTGGAGGTCCGTGAGCGGCGCGCGCAGGAGTTGGCGCCTGCTGGCGCGGCGCAAACGCCAGCCACAGACCCGGCTCCAGCGCCGCCACCCGATCCGGCTCCTGCCCCAGCCCCGGTGCCGACTCACGATCCCACGCCGCCTCCGGCTGCTGAGGCAGTGCCGGCTCCGTGAGCGCACCGAGCAAGGGTGGTGGGCGAGACTCAATAGTCCGGTTCCGCAAGCCAATCCGCCTTCCAAACCTTGGGCAGCAGCTGCTCTCGCAACTCGGCGGCACGCTTGGGTGTTTCGTAGATCGCCAGGTAGCGGAGAAAGTGTCCGATGACCATGCGCACATAGTTGCGCGATTCGTGCGGCCCGAGATCGTCGATCATTTCGTCGAAGGCCAACTTGCGATCCGCACTCACCTTCAGGTGGAAGGTCAGCAGCATCGGGCCGCCGTTGTAGCTCGCGATGGCAAACGGCAGCTGACGGTGGAACTTCTTGTACAGCGCGCCCAGGTACTGAGCGCCCCAATGCACGTTGTAGGCAGGCACCATCAACTGCCAAAGCGCATAGTCCTCGCCTAATTCGCGCGCAAGGCGCGTGGCCGTTCGATCGAGCAGCTCCAGCAGTCCGAACGCCGGGGCGCCTGAGATCAGCCATGGTTTGTAGCGGGACTCCTGCAGCATGTGCGCGTAGATCATCCACTCCGGCGCGCCAAATCGCTTCGCCGCCGCAACAACGTGCGTCGCGTAGGCGCGTGGGTAGATGGCACGCCACTGCCCCACTGTCGCGACGGTCGGCTCGCTTGCCAGCACGGCACCGTGCTTTTTCAACGCCGTTTCGCGGCGCGCGGCATAGCGCTCCAATGCGTCGGAGAGATCGCCTTCGAAACGCGCAAAGCGCACCTTGCCGACCTTGGCGGCAATGGCATGTTTCACTTCGGCAAACACTTCATTGGCGGTGTCCGGCTCGCCGAGGAAGACGGCCATGCGCAACCTCTCCAGTTCTGGCGTGCTCGGCATGTCGTCAAAGGCATCCGCGTCGCGAAATGGCACCTTCGACAGGTCAGGACGACGCGGAATGCGCTGTTTCTCGCCCCACTGCGCAAGCAGGTCCTCGGCCAGACCGCTGTAGTAGTTGAGGGGCATTCGATGCACGAGGCCCGCCAGCACCGCGACCGCTCCCTCGCGATCTCCCTGTTTGTCCAATGCCTTGGCTGTCCAATAGCGGGCCTTGCCGCCCACCAGCGGATTCGATATGCCCAACAAGGGCTTGAGCGCCGCGATCGCTTTCTCGTGTTCGCCGCCGCGGTAGTACCAGTAGCCAACGAACCACCAGTACTTGTTGAAATCACCGATGTTGCGATGAAGCTCCAGGAATTCGCACAGATTTTCCGCGGCTTGCACGGACTTGCCACCCACATGCAGCGCACGGGCGCGGTCGTAGTGGACCTCCGTGCGCTTGTCGAGAGGCGCATCCGGATAGCGCTTGATCCAATCGTCAAAGTGCTGAATCGCCTCGTCCAGGCGGTCCAGCTTTGCCAGGACGAGGCTATAGGAATTGAGCGCCTGCATCGCCAGCGGCGCCTTTTCATCCATCGCCGCCTCCAAGAACATCGCGGCACCGGGGTAATCGTCGCGCAGCCGCTCTGAGCCAATCTTGCCGAGGTAGTAGCCCACCTCGCTCAGCCGGTATCCCTTTTTCCAAAGCGACATGCCGATTTCGCGACAACGTTCATAGGCCCGCCGCCCGAACAGGCGCTCCATGCGCTCGTATTGCTCGGCATCCGACAGCGTCGCTGGGTCCACAAAAATGGCCGCTTCAACGACGAATTCGCTTTCGGGATGCTGCATGATCAGCCGCTTCCACAGCGCCTTGGCCTTGGCCGGCGATTCGAGCTGAGTCAAGCGCGCCGCCCGCGCCAGCAGTTCGTCGCGCGGCAGGTGCAGTTGCGACTTGTCATAGAGCTGCAGGGCAACTTCGGCGGCGGCGGCCGGCGGCCCCACAAGTTCGTACAAGCGCGTATAGAGCAGGTCCGCTGCCGCCCAGCGAAACTGCTCGTGGTTCTCGCGGAAACCCTTGAGTTTCTCAAGTGCCTCGCCGAGCTTTCCCGACGCCCTGAGCACCTCGATGCCCGCCCAGTCGTAAGCCGCTGCGGACACTGCGCGCACGGCTTTGGCCGCCTTCCAAGCCTCTTGCGCGCCGTCGCCGTCGCCGGTGGTGGCGCGGATGCGGGCGCGCAGGAAAGCGATGACCGCCTGGACATTCTTGTTGCCATCCGTGTCGATGCAGTCCAAGTCCCGGTCAAGGCCGTCCATCTCGCCGACGCGGTAGCGCTGCACCAACGGATGGAGCCGCGTCCACACATCCGACGCAAGTACGTCTGCCGGAAGGAGAATCGCCAGCATCACGACAACCGCAAGCAAGGATCGGGCGCTGCGACACCTCCCGCTGCCCTGCACCCCCGCCATCGTCTGTCCCACGTGCGCACCTCGCATCCAGCGCGGCGAAACGTAACACGGCTCTGGCTGCGGGGAACTTTATCGTCACCTTTTGTGCGGCGTCCAAGAGAGGCGGGGCCGGTCGGCGCGCCAGAATGCGATCAACGCGATCGCGCGAGCGCTATCGTGGGCCGTGATCGTGACAGGCAGACACTTTTCTTTCGGTTTCACAATGTTACAGCAATGGACCAAATAGGTCCGCAATGAATCAAGGGAGATCCGGCGTTCAGCGTCTCTCGCCTCCGTTGACTATTTGCAGCAAAAGTCTTGCATGGCCCTGGGAATCGGCTCATATCGAGCCAGGTGCACTGCACCATCGCCGGAAAGGCCGGCACCGCGACGCGTCAGGATGGACGCAACTTGGAGGAGCGAGGGGACGAAATCATGGCTGAGAAAGAGAAGAAGAACTTCGTGCTGATGGAAGCTGGCAAAGATACGAACGTGGTGTTCTCGAACGCGCAGCCGCGCGGCGCGGCCCTGAAGGCTGCCAACCGTGGCTTCACAGACATCAAGCTGCGCGAGCGCGGCACCAAGCGCGTGCACGTGTTCGAGGGCAAGCGGGTGCAGGTCAAGGCGCCGCAGAAGCGCCCGAAGTGGCTGCCGGACCTCGTGTGGAAGGCTGTGGTCGCCAAGAAGGGCGTCGAGCACCTGTAGGTCGCTGAATGGTCCAGACTGGAAGCCCCGGAGCGGAAGTTCCGGGGCTTCTGTCGTCTTGGGAGCCGCAGCAGAATGGCTGCGTCGAAGTCCGTCTGCTTTTTGTCTGGTCGCCAAGCTGACCGGTGCGGATTCGCGGCGAACAAGTCGATCGACTTGTCTTCCGACGCACCCATTCGGATGGCAGAGGCTTCCCGGCTGCGCAAGAGATTGACAGAGTGCCGCTCCGCAAGACACCCTCCGCCGCGCTCAGCGCAGGCAGGTGCCCTTCACGATGCAAGCGTCCCACATTCGAAACTTCAGCATCATCGCGCATATCGACCATGGCAAGTCGACCATTGCCGACCGGATCCTCGAGTTGACGGGCGCGGTCGAGGCGCGCCAGATGCAGGCGCAGTTCCTGGACTCGATGGACATCGAGCGCGAGCGCGGCATCACGATCAAGTCGCAGGCGGTGCGGCTGCAGTACAGGGCCAAGGACGGCGAGACCTATACGCTGCACCTGATCGACACACCTGGACATGTCGATTTTGGCTACGAAGTGTCGCGATCGCTGGCAGCCTGCGAAGGCGCGTTGCTCGTCGTGGACGCGGCGCAGGGCGTCGAAGCGCAAACGCTGGCGAATGTGTATCTGGCGCTGGATGGCAACCTCGCGTTGATCCCGGTCATCAACAAGATCGACCTGCCGGCGGCACGGCCGGAGGAAGTGTGCGAAGAAATTGAAGAAGGCATTGGTCTTGACACGAGCCACGCAGTCTTTGCTTCGGGCAAGACTGGGCTGGGCATCGAGGACATCCTCGAGGCGGTGATCGCGCAAATCCCGCCGCCCCAAGGCGAACTCGAGGCACCGCTGCGAGCGATGGTGTTCGACTCCCACTACGATGCCTACCGCGGCGTGATGGTGCAGGTGCGGATCGTCGATGGCGCCGTGAAGAAGGGCGACAAGGTCTACTTCATGGAGTCGGGCGGCGAATTCGAAGTGCTTGAAATTCGTGTGCGAACACCCAAGGAGTTGCCTGTCGACAGCCTGACGGTCGGCGAGGTCGGCATCCTGATCTGCGGCATCAAGGCCGTGCGCGACGTCGCGGTCGGCGAGACGGTGACCCAGTCCAAGCGCCGCGCGACCACGCCATTGAAGGGCTTCAAGAAGGTCCAGCAGATGGTGTATTCCGGTATTTTTCCAGTAGATTCAGCCGAATACCAGACGTTGCGCGATGCCATCGAGAAGCTGGCGTTGAACGATTCGGCTTTTTCGTGGGAACCGGAGACATCGTCGGCGCTCGGATTTGGTTTTCGCTGCGGTTTCCTGGGGATGCTGCACATGGAAGTGTTCCAGGAACGGCTGGAACGCGAGTACGACTGCGAGCTGATTACGACGGCGCCCAGCGTCATCTACCGAGTCCACAAGATGGATGGCGAGGTGATTTCGCTGTCGAATCCAGGCGATCTGCCACCGACCGGCGACATCGACGAGATCCGCGAGCCCATCGTGCGCGCGACGATCCACACGCCGTCGGACTACATCGGCGCTGTGGTCAAGCTGTGCACGGATCGGCGCGGGCAGCAGAAGGATATGCGCTACATGTCGTCGACGCGGGTGGTGCTGGAGTACGAGATTCCGCTCGCGGAAATCGTGTTCGACTTCTTCGACAAGCTCAAGACGGCGACGCGCGGCTATGCGAGTTTAGACTATGAGTTCAAAGAGTTTCGTCGCGGCGATCTCGTCAAGCTCGACATCCTGTTGCACAGCGAGATCGTCGATGCGCTGTCGGTCATCGTGCACCGCGACAAGGCGTACGAGAAAGGCAAGTCGCTGGCGGAGAGGCTGCGAAAGGTCATTCCGCGCCAGCAGTTCGACGTGGCGATCCAGGCGGCGGTGGGTGCGCGCATCATCAGCCGCGAGACGGTCAAGGCGATGCGCAAGGATGTGACGGCGAAGTGCTATGGCGGCGATATTTCGCGCAAGCGCAAGTTGCTGGAGAAGCAGAAGGCCGGCAAGCGGCGCATGAAGCAGGTGGGGAACGTCGAGGTGCCGCAGGAGGCGTTCCTGGCGGTGCTGAGCACGGATGAGGATTAGTGCGGGAGTCTCATGAGACTGAGACTGAGACTGGCCTGTCGCAGAGAATCGTTTGGTTTCGCTCGATTGACATTGGCATGGTGGTTGCAAGTTGGGGCTCGTCCCGCTGCCGAGGTGGGATCTCTGCTTGCTGCGCGCGCAGCGGGCGGGGCACCAGGCCGGGGCCGTGCGCGACAGCGGGCGGCTCGAAGGTAGGGCGGAGGCGGGAGACCGCCGGGTCCGCAAGGTGGTGGTGCGCCCGATCCTTGGGATCTGGCGTTTTTCGGCGGGGGAGGGCTTTGCCGGGAGGGCCCGGCGCGAAGCCCTCGCACTACCCTCGCCTCTTCCTCGGCTTGTCGTCATCGTCCCCCCCGCCGGCCACCTTCTCGGCACGACGATAGAGATCGGCGCCAGCCGCTAGCGCGTCGTCATAACCCAACACGCCATACCCAGGCCCCGCCCGCAACTGGGCGACAGCGCGCCAGTCTTCCGCCGCCAGGGCTCCGCGCAGGTCGGCATCCGCCGCGATAACACCAAAAAGACTCGACACCTGCGCTTCGGGCGCCTGGCGCATCGCACCGAGCATCGCCTCGGGCGACTCGTGCCCGGCTGCGGTGGCCTCGCGGCCGCTCAGTTGCGCAATACCCATGCGCACCGCCTCGAAGGCAGCTTGAGGATCAATCGCCTGAGCCTCGGAAAACGCCCGCTGTTCAGCAGCCTGGTCCTTGTGCGTCGCAATCAGCCACCGACCCGTCTCCTGGAAGAACACGTACGGCTCGAAGCGCAGTGGCACGTCGTTGCCGGTCGCACGCGCAAGCTGTTGTTCGGCGAGGATCATAGCCGCCGCCGCTGCTTCCGAGACACCCGTCGCCGCACTGCCCGCCTGCAACTGCACGCCGAATCGCGCGCGCAGATCAGCACACGCTCGCTCGAGCTGACTCTGCGCAGACTGGGCCGATTGCGGATTGGCTACCGACGTTCGCGGACTTTGCAGGGCCGCGCCGGTGTCGTAGCGCCGCCCCGTCAGGCCGGTGGACTGGGAACGACCGCGCGCCGGCGCAGCTTGCGGTTGCGGCGCGGGCGTTGGCTTGTGCTCTCCGTGTTTCAAAGTCCGCCTCAAACTCGCAGTCTGCCGACCTTTGTGCCACGCGCGGCGCGCCGAGGCAAATCGCTTCGCGCGACGTGCAGTGCCAGGTGTGCTATCACAACGCCACGCCCGCACGACACAGCCCGGCGGGTTCGAGGACGGCACGATGCCGCAACGGCGCAGCGACAGACCCGGAACCACCGACACGAGTGAGCTGCGCGCCCATTCGTTCGAGGCCGATCTGCGCCTTGCCATGGTGGCCGACATCGCCCGTGCGCTCTCGGCGCGCATGAATTTTGACGAACTGCTGGAACTCATCCTGGAACGGTTGACGCGTGCCCTCGATGCCGAGCGCTCGACGCTGTTTCGTGCCAGCGATGACAGCGACGAACTGGTCTCCAGCATCGCGCAAGGCACGGAGATGCGGCCCATCCGCGTCCGCAAAGGCCAGGGCCTCGCCGGCTGGGTCGCCGCGATGGGGCGCGGCGTCAATGTCAAAGACGTCTACCAAGACGCCCGCTTTGATTCCTCCTCTGACGACGAGACCGGCTTTCGCACCAACTCGATGCTCTGCCAGCCCGTGTTCGACCGCGATGGCGGCCTCATCGCTGTCGTGCAGGTGCTCAACAAGAAAAACGGCTACTTCACGGTCGAGGACGAGGTCCTGCTGACGACCATCATGGCGATGGCGGCGATCGCGATCGTCAATGCGTCGCTGAACAACTCGGTCCTGTTCCACAACGTCAAGCTAAGCGAGACACAACAGCAGTTGGCAGAGAAGGTCAGCGAGATCGATCTGCTCTACCGCATCGAGCGCGAGATGGGTGGCGCGCAGGACTTGGACGGCGCCATCGAGGTGCTGGCGCTGCGCATCGGCGCCGTGGTGCCCTCGTCTTTCATCCAGATTGCCCTGACGACGAGCGATCGCGGCCTCATTGCGCATCGCGCGGTGCGGGGCAGCCAGGGCATCGAACTGGTCGCATTCGAGCGCTGGATCGGCATCTCGCGCCGCGTCTTGGAGAGCGGCACCGCCTGCAACCTGTGCGACATCGAGGCGGCCGACATACCCACGCTCAGTGCCGCGGAGCGCCTGCCCTTCGTGCCGCACAACGGTCTGTGCCTGCCGCTGACGGGGCCCGATGGCGTGCTGGGCACGCTGTCGGTCTACGACCGGCCGGGCAAGGCGCAGTGCCTGGGCGAGGACGATGCCAAGCTGCTGACGCTTCTCTCGGGTCAAGTGGCGCGCGCGATTGCGCAGCGGCAGGCTCGCGATCAGACGGAACGCGAAGATCGCCTGTCGGCCGTCGGCCGTGCTCTGGCCAGCATCATGCACGACTTTCGCACGCCGATGACGGTGGCGTCGGGCTATGTGCAAATGCTCAAGCAGGCAGAGGACAAGCAGGAGCGCGGCGAACTGGCAGATCTGGTGCTGCTGCAGCTCGATCGCATCGTGCAGATGTCGCGCGAAGTGCTGGCGTTTGCCCGCGGCGAACAGACGGCGTTCCTGCGCCGCATCCTGGTGGCCGAGTTCGCCAAGGAGGCCGAGGAACTGGTGCGGCAGATCTTTGCCGGCACGACCATCGCGACGACGTTCGAGTGCCGCTTCCGCGGGCCGGCGCGCGTAGATTCGTTCAAGTTGCTGCGCGTCGTGCAAAACGTCGCGCGCAATGCCCGCGACGCGATGCAGGACGGCCACGGCGATCGCTTCGATGTGGTCATCGACGCCAACGACGACCAGATCGTGTTCACCTTTGCCGACAACGGCCGCGGCGTCGCACCGGCATTCCGCCACCGCTTGTTCGATGTGTTCGCCACTCAAGGCAAGAAGGACGGCACCGGCCTGGGCCTCGCCATGGTCAAGCAATTCGCCGAAGCCCACGGCGGCAGCGTCGTCCACCGCGACACGCCCGGCGGCGGTGCGACATTCGAGATGCGCATCGCCCGCGATCCGCGGCCCAGCACCGCTGCTGCCCCGGCGCCGCAAGCTGCTGAAGTCGCGCATGTCGATAGCGCCCGGCAAACCGCGCACGACTCTCTTTGATCGCTTCTCCGACAAAAACTTGACGATCGTCTAGGCGAGCGCATCTTGCCCCCGGTACTGGCGATGTCGGGGGGCTTTCGTGCGACGCTGGCTTGGACGACCCATCACTGGAAAGCTCGTGTGGCGCGTGACGCGCTTGGTGTTGTTCAGCGCTTTTGCGGTCGTCAGCGCGGCTGGGCTGCTGCGGGCCTGGACGGCGCAAGGCAACGTCAATGACCGGCGCAGCGAACTGCTGCGGCTGCACGAACAACTGCTCGAGCAGCAAGCGCGCGGCCAGCAACTGCAGTCGCGCCTCGAAGCGTTTGACACGCGAACGGATGTGCGGATCCAGGCCATCCGGACCGAACTGGGGATGCTGCGCGACAACGAGCGGTTCTTCGTCTTCAAGTAGCTGATGCATGCCGGGATCTGTGGGTTGCATGCGGCGATCCGGCGTTTGCATGCCGCGATACAGCGGTTGCATGCGGAGCTCGCCCGGCTGCAGGCGGGGATCGTCGCGCTACGTCCCGGAATCCGCCACTTGCATGCGCGCTGGATGGGGCTCGCCCCCCGCATCCGCTGCCTCGGCCATCGCACCCTTGGCGATCCAATACTGCGCCCAGTAGTAGGTCAAAAAACCCGCGAACATGAGCCAGTTCGACGCACAGATGGCGCCGGGCGGCCGCGGCAGCAAGAACTGGTTCAGGGGAATCAGCGCATCGCTCGCCACGAAGATCAGCGCGCCTGCGCTCCACAGACGCGAGCCGCGGCGCAGCACGGCGACGCTGGCCATGCCCATCAGGAGCGGCATGTACGCCAGCAACGCCGGCGCGACCGGCAGCATCTGCGGCGCGGGATCCAAGGCCACCCAGGCGATGCGACTGATGGGCTGCAAGGGGTTGACCCAGAGGATGAATCCGCCATAGCCCACGCCGAACAGGCACAGGCCGGCGACGATGGAGCGACGGCCGCTGGAGACCTGCCAACCGGTGCGGCGCATGCCGGCGATGTAGCAGATGTGGCCGAGGAAAAAGGCGATCACGCCCATGGGTGCGAGGTCGGGCTCGAAGGTGCCGAGGAACCAATCGCCGCAGGCGCCCCAGAAAAGGCCCCAGGCGATGGTGGTGCCGAACAAGCTGCGCGTGCGCGGCAGGGCGATGGCGGCGAGCAGAGCTGTCGGCGCCATGCGCACCACGGCGACGCCGGGGAAAAGTCCGAGTGGGATGACAGCCAGGCTGATGCCAGCGAGAAGCCAGTAGACGAGGTCGCTTGGACGGAGGCGGGGCATGGAGCTTCCTCGATTGCGCGTGCGCAGGCGCCGTTGTGCAAAGAGCAGGCATGGTGCCAGGAGCGACGCCGCGCGGGAAGGGGCCGCGCCACCTCAGCCGCTGTGACAAGAACCTGACACAACTCACGAACGTTAAGGACTCGCTACATTGACCGGTGTCGCGGCGTTTGGCAGGCTCCCGCTGCCCGCACCAGAGGGGCGGGACCCTGTACCTTTTCGCCTACCCGGAGTCCGTCGTGAGCACTGTCTACCACTACCGCAGCAACCTCCGCGATGTGTTCTTCAACCTGTTCGAGGTCCACGATGTCGGCGCGAAATCTCTGGGTCACGGCCCGTTTTCGTCGATGGACGAAGACACGGCGCGCGACGCGCTGACCGGCCTGGACGAGTTGTGCCGCACGGAAATCGCTGCGAGTTTTGCCGAGTCGGATCGCATCCCGCTCAAGCTCAATGACAAAGGCGAAGTGATCCTGCCCGATGCCTTGAAGAAGGCCTACAAGGCCTACCACAGCGCCGACTGGCAGCAGCTGGAAATGCCCGAGCACATGGGCGGCTTCGGCGCGCCGCCGACCGTGGGCTGGGCGGCGTTCGAGATGATCGCCGGTTCGAATCCCGCACTAGGCTTTTACCTCTTCGGTGGTCTCATCGGCCGCATCATCGACCGACTTGCCACGCCGGAGCAGAAAAAGCGCATCCTCGTTCCGCACTTGAAGCGCCAGTGGGGCGGCACGATGGTGCTGACCGAGCCCGATGCCGGCAGCGACGTCGGCGCCGGCCGCGCGCGCGCCAGGCACATCGAAAACGACATCTGGGAGATCGAAGGCTGCAAGCGCTTCATCACGAACGGCGATTTCGACGCGGTCGAGAACATCATCCACCTCGTACTCGCCCGCCCCGACGGCGCCGAAGTCGGCACCAAGGGCCTCTCGCTCTTCATCGTGCCCAAGTATTGGATCAACGAAGATGGCAGCTTGGGCGGCCCCAACGGCGTGCGCGTCTCCAAGCTCGAAAAGAAGATGGGCATCAAGGCGTCAGCGACCTGCGAATTGGTCTTTGGCGACAGCGGACCTGCGCGCGGCTTTTTGATGGGCAATGTCCACGACGGCATCCGCCAGATGTTCCACGTCATCGAGCACGCGCGCATGGCGGTGGGCATCAAGTCGATGTCGACGCTGTCGACGGCCTACCTGAATGCCCTGGACTATGCCAAAGAGCGCATCCAGAGCGCGGACTTGAAAGAGGCGACCAACAAGAAGGCGCCGCGCGTCAAGATCATCGCGCACCCGGATGTGCGGCGGATGCTGATGGCGCAAAAGGCGCATGCCGAAGGGCTGCGTGCACTGGCGATGTACACGGCGTCGATCCAAGATCAGGTGGCGATCCTGGGCGGGCATGGCGCGGAGGAGGCCAAGAAGCTCGATGCCTTGAATGACCTGCTGCTGCCGCTGGTCAAGGGCTATGGCTCCGAGAAGGCGACCGAGATGCTGGTGCTGGCGCTGCAGACCTATGGCGGTGCGGGCTTCATTCAGGATTTCCCGGTGGAGCAGTATGTGCGCGATCAAAAGATCGACAGCCTCTACGAGGGCACGACGCACATCCAGGCCCAGGACCTCATCTTCCGCAAGATCGCCCGCGACGGTGGCGCGACGCTGCAGCGGCTGATGGGTCAGATTCAAAGGACACTGGAGGCCGGCGAAGGCGGCGAGGCGCTGGCGGCAGAGAGGGCGGCATTGGCCAAGGGTCTCGGCGACATCCAAGGCATCATGATGGCCCTCCTGGGCAAGATGAACGAGGACGTGTACCACGTCGGTTTGCAAGGCAACCGCGTGTTGTTTGCCCTGGCCGAGATCGTCATCGGCTGGCTGCTGCTGCGCCATGCGGCGGTGGCGCTGACGGCGATGCCGGCGGCCTCGCGTGCCGACAAGGCGTTCTACGAAGGCAAGATCGCGTCGCTGCGCTGGTACTGCAAGAATGTGCTGCCGCAGTTGACGCTGACACGCAAGCTGGTCGAGGCCAGCGATCTGGCGCTGATGGATCTGGCCGAGGAAGCATTCTGAGCGGCGCGGACCATTCGGAACGCCTGGGCGAACTGGCGCAGGCACGGCTGCGCCAGTTCGCCGACTTCGACTTCGGATCGACGGCGGATGCGGCGGCCTGCCTCGGGCCCAGCGACGTCATCGACAGCGATCATCCCGACATCATTCGCGCTGCCCGCGAACAGACCGACGGTTGCCGCACGCCCCTCGACAAGGCCCAGGCCCTCTTTGCCTGGGTGCGCGACGAAGTACCCTACAACTTCACGCCGACGCTGGCGGATCGCGCCGCGTGGCAGGCGTCGGCAACCCTCGCGCGCCGCGACGGATTCTGCCAGCAAAAGGCGGTTCTGCTGGCGGCATTGCTGCGTGCGGCGGGCATTGCTGCGGGGCTCGGCTTTCAGCACGTGCGCGACCACATGCTGATCGACACCCGCTTCGAAGCACACTTGCCGAGCGGTCTCATCCTGTTTCATGGCTGTACGATGCTGCACCTGGATGGCGCCTGGCGCGTGGCCGACGCGACGCTGGACCGCGACTTGTGCCGGCGGCGCGGCTATCGGCTGGTCGAATTGCGCGGCGACGGCGACGCGGAACTGCCGGCGAGGGATCTCAAGGGCCATCCACACTTCGATTTCATCGTACGCGAGGGACCGTACGCCGATCTGCCCCAGACGGTGAGCGACCTCTTCCTGCAGCTGGCGGCAGTGTGGACGGACATGAAGCGGCTCGTGGAACACACCGGGATGACGATGTGACGGCCGCTGACGCATCGCGAGTACTTGCGGACTATCCAGGGTATTGCAGTTGCGCCTTGGAAATCCGATGGCCAACGGCTAGATTTCCGTCGGCCCTGCACCGGGCTCCGAACATCCCACTTGTTCCGACACACGGCGTCGTTTGCGGATATCCAGGCGATCATCACCTTGAATCCTGCAACGCGTGACCGATGGATGCGACGCATGAAGTCAGCTCATTCTCCTGCTGCAACGCGCGGTTTCAACGCCGGCGCACTGCTCATCGTTGGCCTGCTTGCTTATGGCTGCGCCCAGCCGCTGCCGCAGAAGGCGCAGTTCGCTGCGATCGACGTCGGAAACGACCTCGCCAAGCTCGGATCGGATGCAGACGCCAGCGCCGTCGATGCGGAGACCGACGTCGAATCGCCAGACACGTTGGGAGCAGACACGCTCGATGCCGCCGACACGCCAGCGCCAGCAGACACGCAAGATGCCGTGGAAGAAGTCGGGGTTGATGCGATCGATGCCGTCGAACCACCGGACACGCAACCAGATGCGGGCCCGGATGCGGTGGATGATGCGGCGGATACCGATGACGTGATTGGAGAAATCATCGCGCCAGATGCGTCAGGGGATGGCCTGATCGATACGGTGGACGACGCGGCGGCGGATGCGTTGCCAGACGATGTGACGTCGCTGCAAGACGGCCAAGATGTTCAAGACGCGGGCGAAGAGCTCGACCAAGACGCCGGCGAGGATATCGGCGAGGACCTGCCACCGGCGGACGTGCCGATTGTCGGAAACCTGGGCTTTTTGCAGGGGCCGACCGACACCGTGGCGGGAGCCATCATCGGCGCGCAGACGACAACGCCCATCCAGGTGGCGTTGGTCGACGACGGCGGCACGACGCTGGATCAAGCCAAAGCGGATGTGACGTTGGAGATTGCCTCCGGGCCCGACGGCGCCAAGTTGAGCGGCATGACCAAGGTCGCAACCAAGGACGGCATCGCGATCTTTGATGCGGTCAGCCTCGACAAGGCGGGCACTTACACGTTGGTCGCGACGGCGCTGGGCTATGGCAAGTACACGAGCGATTCCTTCACCGTCACGGCTGGCAAGGCCACCAAGCTGGCATTCGGCGTGCAGCCGACCTCGACCTCTGCTGGCGTGGCACCGACTCCCGCCGTGACGGTGCTGGTCGAGGATGCCTACGGCAACGTCGTGTCCGATGCGACGCAAACGATTGCCTTGGGCATCGGGACCGGCCCTGCGGGCGCGAAGCTCACCGGCACCAATGCCACCGATGCGGTGGCGGGCGTGGCCACCTTTGACGATCTGGTGCTGACCAAGGCGAGTGCTGCCTACACGCTGGTCGCCTTCTCGATGGACTTGAAGGGGGTGACATCGGCGGAGTTCGCCGTGCTGCCGGGTGCGCCGGCGGCCTTGGGCTTCCTGACGCAACCGGGCGACATCGTCGCGGGCGCGCCGTTCAGTCCGGCAGTCAAGGTGCTGCTCAAAGATGCTTACGGAAACAAGATTGCCACTGCGGCGAGCGCTGTGACGATGAGCGTCGGCGCTGGCCCCGCTGGCGCCAAGCTGCTGGGGAGTGCGACCGTCGATGCGGCGGCTGGTGTCGCGGTGTTCGCCGATCTCGACGTCGACAAGGCAGGCACCGGCTACACCATCATCGCGTCCGCTGCCGGCTACAACCCGGTGACGAGCCCGCCCTTTCAGGTCT
>Ga0172369_10000266_pt1 | contig 76613 bp, 60 predicted proteins | sample LakKiv25m_FD_114539 | JGI IMG/M metagenome (GOLD analysis project Ga0172369, IMG submission 114539) | Freshwater microbial communities from Kabuno Bay, South-Kivu, Congo - kab_022012_11.25m | ecosystem: Environmental > Aquatic > Freshwater > Lake | place: Democratic Republic of the Congo... | reverse complement strand
GACAAAGGTTTCGGGGACATTCAGTATTGATATATCCGAACTAAAACCACAAGTGTATTTTCTTCGGATTAAGATTGGAAACAATAGTTTTGTGAAAAAGCTTGTAAAGATTGAATGAATGCTTATAACAAGCAATTACATGCAGTCAGTATTCAATTTATTTTGTACCTTGTACTATTAACTTAAAATTTCAATTTGTTAAGGCATTTATAAATCTTCGATAAAATCACTTAGTCAACATTATCACTAAGATAAGGGTTTTCTTCTCTTATTTCCGGTCGTTTTTCATTTTCATCATCCAGGACAAAGCGTGAAACCTCTATAGAGGAGGCTGGGGCAATATCTGATAACTGCACATTTTTTCTTAAATATGCCGGAATACTTTCAATTTTATCAAAAGTAGCCTGATTTTTCAGATCAAAGACTTGCTTGGCAACCTGATTTTTCTGCCCTTTAATATAGGGCTCATTGTCTTTTGAAAAATCAAATGACAGTTGTTCATGTAATTCAGGTTTATCTTCGTCATCATCAAGATAGTAAGTTGTTTGAGTTTCAGGTACTGGTAAATCTTTATCATCTTCCAGTAATAAAACAGGTTCTGTTTTTTGCGCTTCCTTTTTCCCATCCAGTGATGTTGCAATAAGAGTTACTGATAATGCTGAACCAAGGCCATCATAATAACAATGTCCGAGTTTCATATCCACTTCATCACCCACCTCCTGACGAATATATTGAGTAATTTTGGTAATTTCTTCAATTTGTACCTCATCGCTGCCATAAGATATGTTCAGTAAAATATGTTTAGCTCCGTGAATATCTTTTTCTTTCAGTAGTGGAGAGTTTAATGCGGCTTTAACTGCCTTGGTTGCCCTGTCTTCACCTTCAGCCCTACCATTTCCCATAATGGCAGTGCCACTATTTTTCATAATGGCTTTAACATCTTCAAAATCTACGTTCATTTCACCAGGAACAGTAATTATTTCTGCAATACCTTTAGCTGCTGTTGCCAATACATTGTCGGCCTGAGAAAATGCTTTACTGATAGGTAAACCATTGTACATTTCAAGCAATTTTTCATTCCTGATTATCAGCAGTGCATCACAATGTTCTTTCATCTGTTCGATACCTTCTTCAGCATATCTAATACGCTTTGGTCCTTCAAATGAAAAAGGAAAAGTTACAATACCAACCGTTAACAGGTTCATTTCCTGCGATAATTTAGCAATAACTGGTGCAGCACCTGTACCTGTTCCGCCTCCCATTCCAGCAGTAATAAAGACCATTTTGGTATCGTTGCCAATAGCCAACTTTATTTTCTCCATATCTTCTATTGCAGCCCGCTTGCCAATTTCTGGGTCACCTCCCACACCTCTGCCAGCAGTAAGTTTACTGCCAATCTGTAATTTTTTTTCTACAGGACTTTTTTCAAGATGTTGGTTGTCAGTATTGCAAACAAGAAATTCGACCCCAGTAATACCTTCTTTGAACATATAATTTACAGCATTTCCACCACCACCACCTACTCCAATTACTTTTATAATTGAGGTCTCATCTTTTTGAAAATCAAAATTTAATTTTGCCATATATTTAGTTTTTCAATTTTTAAAATCTTCCTGACCATCTTTAAGCCAGTCTTTAACACGTGAAGTAATCCCTGTAAAGAAACCTTTTCTAATCGGATTAACAGTTTCATTTATTATAGTAGGTTCAGTGCTAATTCTGTTCATTGCAAACAACATAAGACCAATACCAGTGCTAAACATTGGGCTTTTTACAGCATCTATCACACCTTTTGAAAGATGTTCGGTGGGCAAACCTACACGAGCATCAATGCCGGTAATATATTCTACCAATTGTGGAAGATGCCTTAACATTGCACCACCACCGGTAAGTACAATACCACCCTGTAATTTCTTTTCATAACCGGAACTTCTAATTTCAAATGAAACATGTTCAAATATCTCTTCAACACGAGATTGAATTATTTTTGCAAGGTTGATATCTGAAATTTCTCGTGGTGGCCTGTCTTTAAGTCCGGGAATAACTATTCTGGATGCACTTTTTTTAGTATCTGCCAGTGCTGAACCAAATTTTATTTTTAACGATTCTGCCTGGCTGTACATTACATTACACCCAATCTTAATATCATTTGTAATCACTTCTCCGCCTAAAGGAATTACTGCTGTATGTCGCAAAATTTTATCCTGAAAAATGGCAATATCGGTAGTGCCTCCTCCAATATCAATCAATGCTACACCTGCTTCTTTTTCTTCGTCTGATAATACTGCTTCTGAGGAAGCAAGAGGTTCTAAAATCAGATCTGTCTCAATCAGATTTGCTTTTGTTATACATCGTGAAATGTTTTTTGTTGCAGTGGTTTGACCAGTGATAATATGAAAGTTTCCTTCTAGTCTGACTCCTGCCATACCTATCGGATATTTTATTCCTCTTTCATTATCAACAATATAGTCCTGTGGAATTACATGAATAATTTCTTCTCCGGGATCAAGTGCAACTTTATGCATGTCGTTCATCAACCTGTCGATATCGTTTTGTGATATTTCGTCTTCAGCATTTGCTCGTGTAATTTGTCCACGATGGTGCAGGCATTTAATATGTTGCCCAGCTATTCCAACATAAACTGAGCGTATATTAACATTTGCCATATTTGCTGCTTTTTCGATAGCAAGACATATAGCTTCCACAGTACGGTCAATATTTATCACGATACCTCTTACAACGGCATCTTTTGAAGGAGAGGTACCATAGCCAAGAATATTTATTTTGCCATTTTCAGCTCTTTCACCTACCAATGCAGCTATCTTGGTCGTGCCAATATCTAATCCTACTAAAATTTTGTTATTGCTCATTTTTTTTATTTAATACAATTTGATTTTTAAACCTAAGGTCAACTTTATTATATTTTCCCCAACCTTCACCAGGGATGATTTTATGATAGTAAACTTTTAAATTATTGAACTTTTCTGGTATGTTTTCAATCTGCCCAAATTCTATCGTTAAATCTTCAATTCGTGGAATAAGTTTTATTTCTCTATCGAAATTGACATAAATCTGTCCGATTAAAGCACTAAAAAACTTGTCATTATTAATGAATTTTGCAAGATGATATAGTTTCATTTCAAAATTTCTGTGCGAACTATTTGAATAAGTATAACCACTAGCAACCAATACTTTTGGTGTGAATTTATTTGACAATCCCATTTTTTTACCATTTTCATCAATATAGTAATTGTCATTAAAAATTGACATGACCCGAATTATTGGTTTTCTGAATTTTACATCCACAAAAATATTTCCTTTCAGGTCATTGTAAATGTTTGCATTATCAACAAAAGTGTTATTTTTTAAATGTTTTTCCAGCGAAAAGAAGTCAATATCGCTTAAAAGCATGTTTTTAAAAGGTTTTTTGTTTTGTTTTACTAACAATTCTTCTATATCTTTTTTATCAAGAAAGGCATAATCTTTTTCTCTTTCAATATTTATTTCGACACTTTGACATCGAATGCTACGCAAAGATTTATCAGCAAATCCCATTGAGAAAAACAACCCGATTAAAAAAACAGAGGGAACAAAATAATACCAGAATATTTTAAAGGCATTGATAATATTTTGCTTATTGAAGCTCATACTTTCTTTATCAAAATTGATTTTAATGGTTCAACCAATTTGTCTATATCTCCTGCACCCATTGTTATTAGTACTCCTTCAGTAAAATCTTCTGTCCAATCGAGTAGATATTCTTTTGAAACCAGCATTTTATGTGGTAAATCTATCATCTGAAGCAGCATTTCAGAGTTTATACCTTCAATAGGAAGTTCACGTGCCGGATAAATATCAAGAAGGATAACTTCATCGAGTTCTGCAAGGCTGATGGCAAATTCTTTAACAAAATCTCGTGTTCGTGTAAATAAATGTGGCTGAAAAATACCGATTATTTTTTTATCCGGATAAAGTATTTTTACTGTACTTATGGTGGCATCCAACTCAGTAGGATGATGGGCATAATCATCAATGTAAATGATATTTTTTGATTTTACTATATACTCAAAACGTCTTTTTACGCCAGAAAAGCTTTTTATTGCTTTTCTGATAGCTTTTTCTTCAAACTTATTTATTGACAATAGCACTGCCAATGCAGCCAGTGTATTGTATGCATTATGAATACCCGGAACACCTGCTTCAAGCTCATTTATATTTACCTTGCCAGATGTAATACTATATAAAAATTTTTCGTTAATAACTGAAACATCATTGAGTTTAGGATTATCAGAGGTATGATTTCCATAGGTAAATGATAACTTTGCCTGTGGAGGTATAGAAATTTTTACATCGTGGTGATGAATAAGTACACCTTCTTTCTTTAATTTATTTGCAAACTGCTGATAAGCATTTTTTACAGATTTTTCATTTCCATAAATATCTAGATGGTCTGATTCAGTTGAAGTGATAATAATTACATCAGGTTCAAGCTGTAAAAAAGATTGATCATATTCATCGGCTTCAACAACAAAAACATGACAGTTTTTATTTTTTGCTGGTAAATAATTGCTTAAATAATTTGTAGAAATACCACCAAGAATGGCAAAACAATCGATACCAGACTCACGAAGCAAATGAGCTGTCATCCATGACGTAGAGGTTTTACCATGAGTGCCTCCTATTGCTATTGTAAACTTATTTTTTGTAATTAATCCTAAAAGTTTAGACCTTTTTATTAAATTAAATCTGTTTTCTTTGAAGTATGTAAATTGAGGATGATCTTTAGGAATAGCCGGAGTATAGACGATAAGAATGTTCTCATTGTTAAAAATAAACTCTTTTGGAATATTTTCCACACTATCTTCGAAGCTGATGCTTATACCTTTATTTAAGAGATTATCAGTAATGTCAGTGGGAGTACGATCATATCCTGCAATGTGTTTGTTATGGTCAAGTAAAAACAGAGCCAGTGCACTCATGCCTATTCCACCAATACCAAGAAAATAATATTTATCAATTTTTTCAAGATTCATTAGTTCTGATTAGTTTAATAATTTCCTGTGCTATTTCTGAAGAGGAATGTTTATGAGCAAAACTGCTTATATTTGTAGAAAGAAGTGAGAGTAATTCTTCATTGTTGATAGTTGACATTACAACATCGAATAACATTGTTTTTAATTCATGATCCCTGATATACAAAGCAGCTTTTTTTTCTACCAGTGCCAGTGCATTCCTCGTTTGGTGATCTTCTGCAACATTAGGTGATGGAACAAGAATGCAAGGTTTGCCAAGAGCAGAAAGTTCAGAGATAGTAATGGCTCCAGCACGTGAAACTACAAGGTCAGAAATTGTATAAACAGCAGCCATATCCTGGATAAATGAACCAATCCATAATCCTTCTTTACTTTTTACTTCGATTTCATTGAAATATCGTCCGGTTTGCCAGATAACCTGAATGTTCTCTTTTAAAAATTTTTCATAATAAAAAGTCATAGAATCATTCAATACCTGAGCTCCCAAACTCCCTCCTAGCATAAGTAATGTTTTCTTTTTATGATCAAGACCAAATTCTTCAAAATATTTTCTTTTATTTGAAGACGATAATAAAACATCTTCACGGATAGGATTACCTGTTATTCTGATTTTTGATTGGGGGAAGTATTTTTCCATACCATCATAAACTGTACAAATAATATTTGCTGTTTTTGCAAGCAGTTTGTTTGATATTCCAGGGAAAAAATTCTGTTCCTGAATAAGTGTTGGAGTTTTAAGTAATGAAGCAACATAAAGAAGAGGGAAACTGGCATAACCACCAGTACCAATGACTACATCAGGTTTGAATTTTATTATGATAAGATATGATTTAAGGAAACTGTATATTAGCTTCAATGGTAATAAAAAGTTTTTGTATATCTCTTTTCTCTGAAAGCCACTTATCCATAAGCCTTTTATTTTATATCCTGACAAGGGGACTTTTTCCATTTCTATTTTACCAAGGGCTCCGACAAACAGAAAAGTTGAATCAGGATAAAGTAATTTAAGTTTGTTGGCAATGGCAATGGCAGGAAAAAGATGCCCTCCCGTGCCACCACCACTTAAAATAAAGCGGAAAGATTTGTTTTTTCTTAGGTGGGTCATGATAAAGCCTCCTTTTGTAAATTCTCATCGTTTTCTTCAATATAGCGACTAACGCTTAATATGATACCAAGAGATATGCTCGTAAAGAGAACAGAAGTACCTCCAAGACTAATTAGAGGTAAAGTCAGGCCTGTTACCGGTAAAAGGGTTGTAGAAACTGCCATATTAATAAAAGCCTGTAAAACAAGGCTCATACTGAGTCCAACAGCTAGTAATGCTCCAAAAGCATTAGGAGATTTTATTACTATTCTAATAGACCTGAACAGTAACCATAAGTAAAGAAAAATAATAATAATGCCTCCGATGAGCCCCCATTCTTCAATGATAATGGCATAAATAAAATCAGAATATGGATTTGGCAAAAAATTCTTTTGGATACTATGTCCAGGTCCTTTACCAATTATTTCACCATTGGCGATAGCTATTTTTGATTGATTAGCCTGATAATCGTCACCACCAGCACCCGAAAAACTTTCAATCCTTGATTGCCATGTAGTTACACGCCCAGGACTGCCAAGTTTTGATGCCAGGAAAATTGCTAAAAATCCGATGATAGCTGCAGAAATAATAAAAATTGCAATATGTGAAATTCTGGCTCTGCCAATTACAAGCATAATAATACCTGAAGTGAACAATAACAAGGCAGTAGAAAGATTAGATGGTGCAATGAAACCACACACAGCAACAATGGCTAATGCTAAAGGCATAAACCCTTTTTTAAAATCTTTTATTATTTCTTGTTTTTTTGAAAGCATTCTTGCCAAATACATGATTAGAGCAAGTTTTGCCAGGTCTGATGTCTGAAAAGTCAGGTTTGTTCCGGGCACAATCAACCATCTCCTTGCATCATTTATTGATGGCCCAAACAAATAAGTTAAAATGAGTAATGGAAAAGTGATTATCAATAATATTTGAGACAACCTTGAAAAGTAAATATAATTTATTAAATGAGTACCATACATAAAAAGTAGTCCAATAATGATAAAAAGCAATTGACGAAATAAATAATATTCTGAATTACCAGAATATTTTAGATATGCCAATGTCCCGGAAGAACTATAAACTTCCATAATGGAAATGACAGTCATGATAAATACTGCAAGCCAAATATGTAAATCACCTTTAATGCGTGAAAATAGCCATTCCATTTAAGTATCTTTTATAGATTTCTGACTGCTTCCTTAAATTGAATACCTCTGTCTTCATAATTTTTAAATAAATCGAAACTTGCACAAGCCGGAGATAATAAAACTACATCACCTGGCTGTGCAATTTTATATGAAATTTCAACAGCTTCATTCATTGAAGCTGTGTCGAAAATGAATTCAACATATGGGCTAAAAAAATCATTGATTTTACTGTTGTCAACACCAAGACATACAATGGCTTTAACCTTTTCTTTTACCAACGGTAATAGCTCTTCATAATTATTTCCTTTATCAATGCCTCCTGCAATCCATATAACAGGTTTCACCATCGATTCAAGTGCATACCAAACAGAATTTACATTGGTTGCTTTAGAGTCGTTAATAAATTCTTTTCCCTGAATTTTTGCGACAAACTCTAATCTGTGCTCAATATTCTGAAAGCTTGATAAAGCATTTCTGAGATCTTCATCTTTGACACCAACCGATAATGCGGCTGCACTTGCTGCCATAGTATTGTAACGGTTGTGAGTTCCGATTAATGTTAAAATGTTCATATCTATATTTACTTTTAAATGTTGATTCAAATAAATTTTTATCATATTATTTTCAATCCAGGAGCCATGATCAAGTATTATTTTATGCGAGAATGGTATTTTTCTGCCTTTAACTGAAACTTCGGGAAGAAGGCTTGTAATTAATTCATCATCAGTATTATATATAAAATAATCATCGTTAGTCTGATTTTCTGCAATCTTCATTTTTGACCTTGCATAGTTTTCAATCTTATATTGATAACGGTCAAGATGATCAGGTGTGATATTTAATAAAATAGCAATATGACTTTTAAAATCTTTTATATCATCCAGTTGAAAACTGCTTATTTCAAGAACTATATATTCTAAATCATTGTTTAAAGCCAATCGGGCAAAACTAAATCCGATGTTTCCTCCCAAACCAACACGAAAACCTGCATTTTTTAAAATATGATAAATCAGCGATGTAGTAGTTGTTTTTCCATTTGAACCTGTAATGCTGATTATTTTTGCATTAGTAAACCAAGAAGCAAACTCAATTTCTGAAATAATAGTTATACTTTTTTCTCTAGCAGCAGCAATTATTGCAGCTTTTTCAGGTACTCCAGGGCTTTTTATAATCAAATCAGCTTGAAATATTTTCTCTAAGCTATGTTTATTTTCTTCAAATTCAATCTGGTGATTAACCAGTTCAGATTTATAATTTTCAGCAATTTCTCCAAAATCTGATACAAATACTTTATAATCATAATGTTTAGCAAGTAATGCAGCACCAACTCCACTTTCTCCTGCGCCTAAAACTACAATATTTTTATAATTCCGAATCAAGTTTATCTAATTTTCAGGGTGATAAAAGTTAAAATTGCCAATGAAATTCCTATTATCCAGAATCTGGCAACAATTTTTGGTTCAGTATATCCTTTTTTCTGATAATGATGATGCAAAGGTGCCATTAAAAAAACTCTTTTTCCATGTCCAAAACGAATTCGGGTGTATTTAAACCAATACCTTTGAATGATTACAGAAAGACTTTCAAGAAAAAAGATGCCGCATAAAATAGGAATTAATAGCTCTTTCCTGACAAATATTGCAAGAATGGCTATCAATCCTCCTAATGTAAGGCTTCCTGTATCTCCCATAAAAATTTGTGCAGGATAGGCATTGTACCAAAGGAAACCAATACTTGCACCTATCATAGCTCCAGAAAAAACAGCCAATTCACCAAGATTAGGAATATACATGATATTCAGATAGCGGGAAAAAATTGTATTACCAGATACATAGGCAAAAATGGCAAGCACTAAAACAACAATTGCTGAAACACCTGCATTTAAGCCATCTAAACCATCGGTAAGATTAGCCCCATTTGATACAGCAACAATGATAAATATGATGATAGGGATAAATATTAACCATGCAAAACTGGTGTAATTGTCTCCCGTAAATTTTAAGATTTTAGCATAATCTAACTCATTGTTTTTAATAAATGGAATTGTTGTTTTAGTTGACTTATGTTCTACAACATATATTTGGTAATCATCAAGATAAGTTACTTTAGCATTCTGATTTTTAAACTCATTAATTCTTGCATTATATTCTTTGAAAGACATACTTTCACGAATAACAACATCGTCATGAAAATATAAAGTTGTACCGATTATAATTGCAAGTAAAAACTGGCCGAGAATTTTAAATGTGCCCCTTAAACCTTCTTTTTTATGTTTAAATACTTTAATATAATCATCAATAAATCCAATAAGACCAAGCCAGATTGTTGAAATAATAACCAATTGAATATAGATGTTTGTTAGGTCGGCAAATAAAAGAGTGGGTATTAGCATTGACAAAATAATAATGATACCACCCATCGTTGGTGTAAGACTTTTATCATATTGATTTTGCAATCCAAGCTCTCTTTGTTCGTCTTTGATTTGTTTCGATTGTAATAGCTGAATAATTTTTTTCCCTATAAATAATCCAATAATCAATGAGAATAAAACACTCATGGCTGTCCTGAATGAAATGTATTGAAAAACACCAGCCCCAGGTAAGTCAAAACTTTTTTCTAAATATGAAAATAAATAATAGAGCATTTTTTTAATTTTTTAAGTACTTCAATAATATTTCTTTATCATCAAAATGAGTTTTTACTCCTTTAATTTCCTGATAATTTTCGTGTCCTTTACCTGCAACAAGTATCAAATCGTGTGCTTTAGCAAATGAGCATGCTGTCTTAATAGCCTGTTCACGGTCTTCAATAACAATAAATCGATTTTTATTTTCCTCATCTATGCCTGAAATGATATCCTTAATAATCTCTTCTGGCTTTTCATGTCTAGGATTATCGGATGTAACTATCACAAAATCAGACAACATTGAGGCAATATTGCCCATCATTGGTCGTTTTGTTTTATCTCTGTTACCTCCGCAACCAAATACAGTAATCAATCTTTGACCTTGCTTACGAGTTTCCAGGATAGTTTTAATAACATTTTCAAGAGCATCAGGTGTATGAGCATAGTCAACAATTGCTTTAAAATGTGGATTTTTATAAACAAACTGAAATCTACCGTTGACTTCAGCAGAATAACTTAACTTCTCTAAAATCTTATTGTTTTCCAGTCCTAATAAACTGGCTGTTGCATAAACAGCTAATAGGTTGTAAGCATTAAATTTTCCGATTTTATTGCTATAAAAATCATATTCACCAATTTTTAAATGTAGCCCATTTAAATCATTCTCAATAATTTTTGCCTTAAATGTTGAAGGATTTTTTAAGGAATAGGTTTTTAGTGCAGCTTTGGTATTTTGGGTTAAATATTGATGATTACGGTCATCAGCGTTAACAAGGCAGAATGAATTATTACTCAGATTGTCAAAAAAGCGTTTTTTTGTATCCAGATAGTTTTTAAATGTTTTGTGAAAATCAAGGTGATCATGAGTGATATTAGTAAAAATGCCTGCTGTAAAATTTAATCCTGCTATACGATACTGTGCAATTGCATGAGAGCTTACTTCCATAAAAACATGGGTACATTTATGTTGTACCATTTGTGATAATATTTGATTTAATTTTAATGCATCAGGGGTAGTATGAGTTGTTTCTATTTCCAAATCATTAATAATAATATTGATAGTAGAAATAAGACCAGAAATATATCCTGACTGTTTAAACAAATGGTAAAGTAGAGTTGCTGTTGTGGTTTTTCCATTGGTACCAGTAACACCAATAAGTTTTAATTTTTTCGATGGATTATCATAAAAATTTGCTGCTGCAATTGATAGACAAAATGATGTATCATGTACTTTTACAATATTTTTACAATTCCATGTAGGATCAATGTTTTCTGCAACAATACAAGATGCACCATTTTTTATTGCCTGATTTACAAATAAATGTCCATCATTAGTTGTACCCTTAATTGCAAAAAAAATAAAAGAGGGCTCTACCTTTCGTGAATCAAATTCAATCCCATTAATAATTGTGTCTAAATCACCTTTAACTAATTTATATTCAATGTTTAATAATATTTTTTCTAAAGATTTCATTGACCAAGTGTGAGGAAAATATTTTGATTTTTCGTATAAATTGTCCCAGGAATTAGAGATTGAATAAGCACTTTTCCATAACCAACAGATTTTACTCTAATTCCTTTATTTTCAAGTAGAAATGTTGCATCTGTTAAAGTCATACCTTTTACATCAGGTATTCGAAAAGGGTTTAAAGTTTTATTGACAAGCAATAAGTAAGAGTCATTGGTTTTTATATTTACCCAATCAGATTCATCAGGGTTTAGTCGTACTTCTAAACCTAAAATTGAGCTTAATGTGATCAGATCACTTTTAAATGCTGATGATACTGTTTTAAGATAATTATAGTTGTAGATTTTTTTATTTTCTGATAAAAAATATGGTTGTTTTTCTTGTACAAATATTTTATCTGCAATTTCTTTAAAAACAGGGGCAGCAACAGATGCTCCATATATTTGACCTGATAAAGGATTATTTATTACCACAATACAAGAGTAAGCAGGGTCGTCTGCAGGGAAATAACCAACAAAAGATGCCTGATAACTTTTATTTGTTTCATAACTTCCCTGAAATGCTACTAAAGCTGTCCCGGTTTTTCCTGCCATCTTAAAATAGTTTGAACTTATATTATTTGCAGTACCGTTTTCTACGACTCCTTCCATCAGATTTAAAAGAATTTCACAAGTTTTTTCTGAACATAGTTTCTCGTTAATTATCTTAGGCTCAAAAACTTCAATTATTTTATTAATTTTTCTTATTTCTTTGACAAATTGAGGTTTAAGCATTTGTCCTTTATTAGCAATTCCGTTATAAAAAGTTAAAATCTGCAATGGTGTCATTTGCAATTCATATCCAACACTCATCCATGGTATAGTTGTACCAGACCAAGCAGAGGACCCTGGCTGCTTAAATACTGGTTTGCCTTCACCAGGGATTTCAAGATTAAGAGATTGTGTAATTGAAAGATTCTCAATTTTTTTCATAAACTCTTTAGGTCTGTTACCATAGTATTTATTCATCAAAGTTGAAAACGCAACATTGGACGAATATTCAAATGCCTGTTTAAATGTAATTACTCCATATCCTCCAGGTTTTGAATCCTTCATAACACGATCATAAAACTTGCACTCACCATTTTTTGTGTCTATCATGTCAGTAGGTTTAACATGACCATCTTCCAACAGAAGTAATGCTGAAACAAGTTTAAAAGTGGAACCAGGTTCAGTACTGGCACCTACAGCATAATTATAAATTTCCTTATAATTCCCATCTATGTCTTTTTTTAAGTTAGCAATTGCTTTTATTTGACCAGTCTTTACTTCCATAACAATAGCACATCCATTGCCTGCCTGATGAATTTTAAGTGCATTTAATAATGCATTTTCAGTGGCATCCTGCATATCGATATCAATGGTAGTGATAATATCTTTTCCGTCTTCCGGATCTAAAGTATTGTCATAATCAACAGGAACCCAGTTTCCTCCACTTATTCGTTGCATGAGCCGTTTCCCACTTTTTCCTGATAGATATTCATCGTATGCCGCTTCAATACCAACTCCTTTAATATTTGGTTTTTTGAATCCGATCGTCCTTTCAGCAAGCATATTAAAAGGGTGTATTCTTATATTTTTTTGTATGACAATAAGTCCTCCTTTATATTTTCCTTCTCTGATAAATGGAAATCCTTTTAATTTTTTCAGATTGTTATAGTTAACATTTCTTTTAAGAAGAAAATATCGTTCTTTATTGTTTTTTGCCTGAGTGAACATTCTTCTGTATTCTCTCTCGGTTTTATCTTTGAATAATAATGAAACCAGAAAGCTAAATGAGTCAATATTTTCTATGAAATACTTTTTATCTTGCCAGGCATTTGTTTTAAAATCAATTCTGATTTCATAATTCGGTATTGAGGTTACCAAAAGTTTTCCATCATCTGAATAAATATTGCCTCGCATAGCCTCAACTGGTTTGTATTTTAGTGTCAGGCTATCAGACATTGAACGCCAATATTTGCCTTCTTTAAACTGTATTTTACTGATTTGTAATATAATAACCACACCTAAAATAAAAAAAAACAATAATGAAAGGTAAACTCTCAACAATATGTCACTCTTTGTATTCACCTTCTTTTATTGATATAATTTTGGGTGGATTTAGTAATTCTTCAAGGCCAATTTCTTTGGCTCTTAGTTCAACATCAGACTGCTTGGTTTTATTAATCAGCTGAGCTTTTGTAGTCAATGATTCAGCTCTGAGGTCTTTTATTTCCTGTTTTATTTTCGTTTCTTCAAGGTACGACTTTTCTGAATAGTATTTATTAGCAATATAAAGTGTAACCAGTAGGGAAAGAAATAATAAAAATGGGAAAAAGCGAGAAATACTATTTCTGTTGATATGAAGGTCATTTTCGAAAAATCGGTTTATTCCTCTTTCTCTCGAATTCTTTCCTGATTTTTTATATTCATTGGTTTGTTTCATTCTAATTTTTCTCAGCGATTCTTAAATGGGCACTTCTGCTTCTTGGGTTGGTTTTTATTTCCTCTTGGGTTGGAATAATTGCTTTTTTTGTAATGTATGAAAAAATTGAATTACTTTTTCCATAAATATCTTTACTAATGTTTCCTGCAAAATTTCCACTTCGAGTATAATTTTTAACCATTCTATCTTCTAAAGAATGATAACTTATGATTACTAATCTACCTTTAGGTTTTAATATTTCAGCAGATGACAGTAATAGTGACTTGAGTGCATCTAATTCATTATTTACTGCAATACGAAGAGCTTGAAAAACCAATGTAATTGTTTTACCCTCATTTTTAGGATTTGTGTTTCTCTTAATAATATCAACTAATTCTGAGGTTAATTCAATTTGTTTTTTATTTCTTGCTTCACAGATTTTTTTTGCTAATAGTTTTGATTCAATTATTTCACCATATTGAAATAAAATATTTGCAATATCACTTTCGCTATAATTATTTATGATTTCAAATGCTGTTAATTCCTGATTTCTATCCATCCTCATGTCAAGTTTGTAGTTTCCACGATGCGAAAAACCACGTTCAGCAACATCAAAATGATGTGAAGAAACACCAAGGTCAGCCAAGATACCATCGACTTTGGTAAAACCATAATAGACTAAAAAACGTTTAATGTATTTAAAATCATGATTTACAAATATGAATCTGCTATCTATCCAATCATTACCAGGACTGTCGTTGTCTTTATCAAAAGCTATCAGTTTACCATTCTTAATATTTTTTAATATTTCTTTAGAATGACCACCTCCACCAAATGTTGCATCAACATAAATTCCATCAGGCTTGATTTTCAACCCTTCAATACTTTCTTTGAGTAATACAGGGATATGATAATTGAGCTCAGTTGTTATCATTTTGTTTTGTCCCCATTACATTTTCAGCAAGATTAGCAAAGTCTTCAGGTTCGTCACTCAGCAGGCTATTATAGGTGTTTTTATTCCAAATTTCAATCATATTGGTGTGAGCAAAAAGTATTACCTCTCTATCTATTTTGGCCCATTCCAACAATGCTTTTGGTAAAAGAAGTCTGTCAACAGCATCCAGAATTAATTCAGTAGCACCACGATAAAAAAATCGTCTGAATTCCCTGGTTTGCTTGTTGTAATGATTCAAATTATCAATATCAACAGTAATTTTTTCCCATTCATTTTTTGGATATAAAACAAGATGCGGTTCAAAACCACGATTAATAACAAATTTGCCAGCTGCTTCAACAGGAAATTGCCTGATTAAGGCAACAGGAACTTTTATTCTTCCCTTTCCATCCAGTTTACATTCATATTCTCCTAAAAATCCAGACATCTTGTTTTTAAAAATTATCAATCAGTTTTACCACAAAATCCCACAAAATCCCACAAAGATATGTTTTATAGATTTTATTTACCAAATTTTGTTGATAAGTTTTTTAAAATATTGTTTGAGCACTCATTACAATGTTTTTATAGCCTGATGTTGTGAATTAATGCAATAAAATTTTACTTATATGAACTAAATCGATTGGTTATCTTTGTTGAACAAATAAGAATAAAAATGAATTGTCCGAATTGCAGGAAAGCTATGATTATTCTTGAGTTGAAAAAAACAGAAGTTGACTATTGTAGCGACTGTGGAGGAATATGGCTCGATAAAGGGGAATTAGAATTGATGACAGGTTTTGCGGATAATGACAGTATAAAATCCCTATTAATCCAAGTTGCAGGAAGTAGCGAAAAGAAAAAGAGGTGCCCAGTTTGCACAAAAAGAATGTCCAAATTTACATCAGACAAACTCAATCCGATTATTATTGATGTATGCAATCAAATGCATGGAATTTGGTTTGATTTCGGAGAATTACAAAAAGTAATATCTAATATTACAGATGAGTCGAATGAAATGATAGAATTTTTGAATGATGTATTTAAATTTAAATTAAGTAAAAAAGAAGGAGGAAAAAAATGATGTCAGCACTAATTATTTTAGTTATAGGGCTATTGCTTGTTATTGTACTAATAGGGATGTACAACAGTTTGATACGTTTACGGAATGCAGTACAAAATGCATGGTCTCAAATAGATGTTCAGCTTAAAAGAAGACATGATTTGATACCAAATTTAATTGAATCAGTTAAGGGGTATATGGTTCATGAAAAAAGTGTGTTGGAAAATATAACAAAGTATCGTTCAGCGGCATTGGAAGCAAATAATATTGGTGATATTTCAAAAGCTGAAAGTGCATTGACAGGGGCATTAGGGCAGTTAAAGATAGCAATGGAAAATTATCCTGATCTTAAAGCAAATCAAAATTTTCTGGCACTACAGGAAGAATTAAGTTCTACTGAAAACAAAATTTCATTTTCCAGACAAAACTATAACGATCAGGTGATGTTATACAATAATAAAATACAAATGTTTCCCTCAAACATTATTGCAAGTATGTTTAATTTTAAGTCCTCCGAATTTTTCGAAATTGAAGATAATACAGAGCGGGAAGTACCAAAAGTTAGTTTTAACTAAATTTTCAACAATCATTTTATGTGGGAGCTAATCAGAGCAAATAAGAGAAAATCAATATTTTTATTCCTTACCATGGGGATAATACTTATTTTGCTTGGATATGTAATAGGTACTATTGTTTATCCTGAACGCGGAGGATATTTAGGTGTTGTCATTGCCTTCAGTATTTGGGTTTTAATGTCAATCATTAGTTTTTTTTCAGGTAGTAAAATATTGCTTGCAATCAGTCATGCAAAAGAGGTAAAGCCAGATGTTCATCCAGTACTGTTTAATGTTGTTGAAGAAATGAAAATTGCATCAGGGTTGCCATATCTTCCAAAAATTTATATAATAAACGAAGAGGCCCCAAATGCTTTTGCAACAGGATATAATCCTGAAAATGCTTCAATTGCTGTTACCAGTGGATTATTAGTAAAATTGAACCGTGATGAACTTCAAGGTGTAGTTGCTCATGAAATTGCACATATTTTTAACCGTGACATACAATTTATGACGATTGCAGGAATAATGCTTGGCAGTATTGTTCTTATTTCACAAATATTTCTCAGGTCAATGATTTATTCAGGGGGAAGACGTTATCATTCAGGATCAAAAGGAGGTCAGGCACAAATTATTTTAATTGTTATTGCTATATTTTTTGCAGTTCTTGCACCTATTGCAGCACAATTACTTTATTTTGCTGTATCAAGAAAACGCGAGTATCTGGCCGATGCTACATCTGTACGTTTTACACGCTATCCTGAAGGCCTGGCCAGTGCTTTAGAGAAATTATCACAAAATACAAGTGAATTGTCTGTTGCCAATAAGGTTACTGCTGGAATGTATATCGTAAATCCTTTAAAAAAGAAAGGACTTAGGTTATCTGACCTGTCAAATACGCATCCTCCAATAAGTGAGAGAATAAAGATTTTAAGAAATATTGCAGGAGGAGTTGGTTATAGTGAGTACCAAAATGCATTTAATCAGATTAAAGGAAATCACTCACCTATTATACCAGCATCAGGACTAAAAGAATTCGGTCATATTGATTTTCGTGAAAGTAAACTTGAAACAAAAACTGAAAATACACTTGTTCAAAATAAAAGAATTCTTGGTGATTTAATGATGACTGTCAATAGTTATCAATTCTATTCCTGTGCTTGTGGTTTAAAAATCAAAATACCACCAGACTTTAAACATAATAATGTAGAGTGCCCAAGGTGTGGAACAAGTCATGCGTTGTAATTTATTTGGTTATAGAAAATGCTTATAACTCAAACATTTAGTCAGAAAAGTACGTTTAGAAATTTTAGCATAGATATTTGAAGCTTTGGACTGAACAATAGGCTATAATACTTGTTTCTTAAATAAAAACAAATGAAGCAAAAAGTAAAAATTATAGGAGCAGGTTTTTCAGGCTTATCATCTGCATGTACTCTTGCTGCTGAAGGATTTGATGTAGAGGTTTTTGAAAAGCATGATTCACCTGGTGGAAGAGCAAGAAAGTTTTCGGAACAAGGATTTACTTTTGATATGGGCCCAAGCTGGTATTGGATGCCGGATGTATTTGATAAATTTTTTAATCGTTTCGAAAAAAAAACATCTGATTTTTATCAGCTAGAACGTTTATCACCTGCATACAGAGTTTACTATGATAAAAACCAGTATATAGATGTTCCTGCCGGACGTGAAAAAGTTGTAGAATTGTTTGAAAGCATTGAAAAAGGAAGCGGAAGCAGGCTTGATAATTACTTAAAACAGGCTGCCATAAAATATAATGCAGGTATAAATGATTTGGTAAATAAACCCGCAATTTCTTTTACTGAGTTTCTGAAATATGATTATTTGAAATACCTCTTCAGTCTCGATATATTTAAATCAATGCACAAATATGTTTTGGATAATTTTAAGCATCCATGGCTTTATCCATTATTGCAGTTTCCGGTAATTTTTTTGGGTGCCACTCCAAAACGTACGCCAGCACTGTATAGTTTAATGAATTATTCTGACATTGAACTGGGTACCTGGTATCCGAAAGGGGGTATGTATCAGGTTGTAAATGGCATATATGAATTAGCAAAATCACTGGGTGTGAAATTCAATTTCAACAGTGAGGTTACAGGTTTAAACATTAAAGATGGGAAAATCAATTCTATTGAAATTAACAACAATTTAGCTGAAACAGATTATCTTGTTGCAAGTGCTGATTATCATTTCATCGAACAGACATTATTGCCTGAAAAATATAGAAGATATAGTCAAAAATATTGGGATTCAAGGGAAATGTCTCCTTCATCAATCATTTTTTATCTTGGAATAAATAAAAAAATCGACAAACTTTTGCATCATACACTCTTCTTTCATGAAGAATTTGAACAACATGCAAATGATATTTTTGAGAATCCACAATGGCCAGATAAACCTTTATTGTACACTTCATGTACTTCTCAGACAGACAATACAGTTGCTCCTGAGGGCATGGAAAATCTGATGGTTTTAATACCGGTAGCTTCAGGTTTAAAGGATACTGGAGAAATACGAGAAAAATACTTTCATTTAATTGTAAACCAGTTAGAAAGCATGACAGGGCAGTCAATTCGAGAAAACATTGTTTATAAAAGAATTTATGCTCACAATGATTTTACTGCTGACTATCATGCATTTAAAGGTAATGCTTATGGTTTGGGAAATACACTAATGCAAACAGCCTTTCTTAAACCAAAAATTACTAATAAAAAAATTTCTAACCTTTTTTATACCGGACAACTAACAACACCAGGACCGGGTGTTCCTCCTGCAATCATTTCAGGGCAGGTAGTCGCTGATTATATTATAAATAAATCTAAGTGATTAAGTAAAATTTTAGTTTTTTACCTTTCAGTTTTTTCCATGTGCTTACTTTAGTATTTTAAATTAATTAGCACAAAAATCTTTTTTGAATGAGTTTGTATAAGAAAGTCGTCACATATTTTACTTTCTTAGTGGTTATAATTTACTTATCGTTTTTTTTTATTCATAAAAACTCACTTTTTACCAATGTTGATCTGGGACGTCATCTTGCCAATGGTAAGCTTTTTATTGATGAAGGAATTATTTTAAAAACAAATTATTATTCATATACTAATCCTCATTTTTCAGTCGTCAATCATCACTGGGGCAGTGGTGTGGTTTACGAAACATTAGTAAGACTTATTGGTTTTAAAGGACTAACCCTGTTTAACGTATTAATTTATATTGCTACGATTTTGTTTTTTATTTTTTCTATCGAAAAAACAAAACGCTCATTATTTTTTATTCTTATCTTGTTTTTAACTCCGCTTGTGGTCAGCCGCCCTGAAATCAGGCCAGAATCATTTTCCTACCTTTTTATTGGCATGTACCTGTGGCTATTACAGTTGTTTAAAAATGGTAAAATAAAACTGCATTTTTTGACCATCTTAATTTTTATTATACAACTTTTATGGTCTAACCTTCACGTATATTTTGTAATTGGACCTTTTATTTTATGTGTTTATCTTATTTCGGATTTATTCATGAAAATAAGTTTAAAGGGGTTGTTTAACTATCTGCTATTAATAGGAATAAGTTTTTTATCCTGTTTATTAAATCCAGCAGGGATTAAAGGTGTATTTGAGCCATTTTTACTAATGAATGACATGATACTGATACCTGCTGAAATGAAAAATTTATTCTGTTTTGTTAGATATTCCAATTTTTCTATCTCTCATTATTATCCTTATTATTTATTTGATTTTCTGACAATAACATCTTTTTTTGCTATACTTATATCAGTTTTGAGTAAAAAATGGAGATATTATGTTTTTGAAATCCTGATGATAATATTTTTTTTAGCCATAGCCTGGTTTATGCAAAGAAATATGGCTATGACTACAATTATACTTATTGTAATGTTTATCAGGTTATTAGATAAAAGAATAGCAATTTATGGAAACATTATAGCTAATTTAATCCCTTTGTTTATTCTGATCATATTTGTTTTAAAGCTAAAGTATTATTATCCGATTGGAAATAATTTTGGACTTGGACTCAATGAAAATGAAAAATATGCAGCAACAACTATCAAACAACAGAAATTAAACGGACCAGTATTTAATGATTTTGATATAGGTTCTTACCTGATTTATTATTTTTATAAAGAACTACCTGTTTATATTGATCCCAGACCTGAAGCCTACCCTGAAAAATTTATCAGAATGGATTACTGGCCTATCTTAATTGATAAAACAGATAATAGCTGGTATCGTTTATTATCAAAATATAATTTCAAATTAATAGTCTTGACTAATAAAGGGTCATTTTATGAAAACGGGTTTATTGAAAGGAGGAAAAATGATACCCGTTGGGAAATTATATTTGAGGATAAAAATATCATTGTACTTAAAAGTACCTGAATAACACAAAATTTGCATAAAACAGTTGAACAATTTTATCTTGTTTTTGTTTTAAAGTAAACTGGATAATAATTGATGATGAAAAATGTTTACGATATTTTAAGTTATAAATTAAGCAAGATAACCACACAATCTTATTCAACATCATTTAGCCTTGGAATAAGGTTGTTGAAACCAGAACTTCGTGATCCAATCTATGCAATTTATGGGTTTGTTCGCTTTGCAGATGAAATAGTTGATAGTTTTCATGCTTATAATAAAAGAAAATTACTTGAAGAGTTTAAAAAAGACACATGGAAAGCAATTGATGAACATATAAGTTTAAATCCAATATTAAATAGTTTTCAGGCTGTTGTAAACAGGTATCATATTGACAAAGAACTCATAGAAATATTTTTTCAAAGTATGGAGATGGACCTTGAACAAATGGATTATAATCAGAAAATGTATGAAACATATATTTTAGGTAGTGCAGAGGTGGTAGGTCTTATGTGTTTAAAAGTATTTTTAAAAGGTGATAATAAACGATATAATGAACTTAAGCAGCATGCAATGAAATTGGGGGCTGCATTTCAGAAAATCAATTTTTTGCGTGATATTCAATCTGATTACTTAAATTTAGGGAGAACTTATTTCCCTGGTTTAAATTTGGATTATTTTAATGAAACCAGTAAGTCTGATATAGAGAAAGATATTGAAAATGACTTTAAAGCAGGATTTGAGGGGATAAAAAAACTTCCTGTCAATAGCCGTATTGGAGTATATCTGGCTTATGTTTACTATTATAAGCTATTTAAAAAGATTAAAAAAACGCATGTGCGTGAAATTATGAAAAAAAGAATCAGAATAGCCAATACTCAAAAATTTGGAATCCTTTTTTCTTCCTATCTTCGCCATAGCATGAACCTGTTATAAAAAATAGATGGAACGAACAAAAGTAGTCCTGGTTGATTTAACTGATGAAGAAATAGCTGTCATGGATAAGATGGAAGCACATATTAAAGGTTTGCTTCATCGGGCTTTTTCAGTATTTATTTTTAATGATAAAAACGAACTATTACTTCAACAAAGAGCAATTACAAAATACCATTCCCCTGGCCTTTGGACCAATACATGTTGCAGTCATCCTCAGGCAGGAGAAAATGTAAAACAATCTGCCATGAATCGCCTGGAAGATGAAATGGGTTTTCAGACTGATCTAACAAAATCATTTGATTTTATTTACAAAGCAGATGTTGGAGATGGCCTTACCGAACATGAATTTGATCATGTCTTTACTGGCATTTTTAATGAACAACCCAGGATAAACAAAAATGAGGTGTCGGCTTTTAAATGGATGAAACTGGAAGATATTGTTAACGACATTGTTTTAAACCCAGCACTTTACACAGTCTGGTTTAAAATAATCTTCGACAAGTATTTGAATCATTTGAAAGTAAAGGGTTAAAAAATTGAATAAACTATTTAGTAAAAATCAAAAACATTAATCAAAATGATGTTAATTAATATATTTATAATCATTCTTTCTTTCTTTTTCATGGAATTTATGGCCTGGTTAAGCCACAAATATATCATGCATGGTTTTTTATGGGTTTTGCATAAAGATCATCATATCAGAGATGGTAGAAAGATTGAAAATAATGATTGGTTTGCTATATTTTTTTCAATACCAGGAATTTTATTGGTAATTTTTGGCACCTTGCCTGAAATAAACAGTTTATTTTTTATTGGAATAGGTATTTCATTGTATGGGGTTGCCTATTTCCTGTTTCACGATATTTATGTTCATCAGCGAATAAAGCTTTTTAGTAAATTTTCAAATAAATATTTAAGAGCTACCTTAAAAGCTCATCATGAACATCATTTACCGAACTCCAGAAAAAATTATGGCTTTTTGATAGCTCCATTTAAGTATTACAGGGAGGAATTTTCAAAAGCCGGTGTATGAAACAATTGTATCTGACCATTGACATTCTGATAGTTGTTTTCCCCATTTTATTAAGTTTTGATAAAAAAGTGCATTTTGTCAAAAGATGGAAATATCTTTTCCCATCTATTTTTGTTAGTATGATTATTTTTATTCCCTGGGATGTAGCGTTTACATGGTTTGGGGTATGGGGTTTTAATAAACAATATTTAACCGATTTGTATTTTTTTAATCTACCTGTTGAAGAAGTATTATTTTTTATTGTTGTGCCTTATGCCTGTGTTTTCACCTATGATGTGCTTATGCATTATAATGTAAAAAACTTCTTAAAAAGTGTGGAAATACCTATTTCAGTTTTTTTAGTTATTGGACTTTTGTTTTTTGGTTTTGCTAACAATGATAAGCTATATACTTTAGTGACATTCAATATCAGTGCAATACTTATTCTGTTAAATCAGTTTGTTTTTAAACTATTTCCACTTTCGTTTTTTTACCAGTCATATTGTGTCATGCTGCTTCCTTTTTTAATTGTTAATTCAGTTTTAACAGGTTCGTTTATCGAAAATGAAATAGTGTGGTATAACGATTCAGAAAATTTGGGAATGCGAATTTTTACAATTCCTTTTGAAGATATTTTTTATGGTTTTTCTTTAATTTTATTAAATCTTACAATTTATTCAGCATTGCAGAGAATTACATATAAAACAACAAAGCCAGTATATATCAGGGAGCCCCACATTTAATTGTAACTTTGTCTTCTGCACTTCCATCATTATTTTGTACGACTATTTTAAACGTAGTTTCCTGATTTAAACCCTGATCAAACATAATTTCCCCTTCCTCCTGATTGAAGTTAAAGTATTGCTCCGACATTAGTTCGCCATTTTTATATATCTTTATCTGCGATTTTTGGGTAATACCTTTGGTTTTAGCCACAATGTAAGCATTGCACGGCCAAATAGTGTAAGGATCGGTAGAAGGTGTAATTATAATAACTTCAGGTGGATTTGGTTTTTGAATGCAGTTTATTGTTAATTCTTTTGTATCGCTTCCAGCCCTGTTCGATGCTGTAATTTTAATTGTTGAGCTCCCTGTCATTGCTTTATTCAGGCTAAACTGACCAGAATTGGTATCAAAACTAAATTCATTGAGTGCTAATAGCTGAGTTCCGATATATACCTTTATTCCGCTTTTGTTTTTTATATTTTTAATAGTGGCTTTAATATCTGCAATACAATTACTTGTGTTGAAAGGGCTGATAGACGGCTGAGTTATAGTAATGATTGGTGGTAATGCAGGCGATAAACAACTGATATTTTGTGTGGCAGAGGCTGTTCCGTCATTATTTGTAACTTTAATTTCATAAATGGTAATCCCTTTTATTGTTCTTGTTATGGTGATAATACCTGTTGCTGCATCAAACAAATAATCGTTCTGTCCAAGCAATGATGTTCCTTCTTTAATAGTGATTTGTGTTTTATTTTGAATATTTGTTGTCTGAGCTTTGATGATTATATTACAGGCAGGTGATGCGTAAGGAGAGGAGGTGGGCTGTATAATTTTTACCTGTGGTGGCAAAATAGCTTTTATACACTGAATACTTATTTTTGCCGTTGCTGTACCTCCTTCATTTGTCACTGTAATAGTGTAATCTGCATTTCCGTTCAGTTGTTTTGATATTGACATTATTTGTGTTCCCATATCAAATTGATACTCATTTTGGTTAAGCACAAGGCCATTTTCCCTGACAACAATCTGTGTTTTCAGAATAATATTTTTTAGTTTTGCTTTGATTTCGGCTTTGCAATCGTATGAAAGATAGGGATTTGTGGTTGGATTAAGAATACTGATGGACGGAGATTCTATCAGAGGTTTGCAATTAAATGTTGTTTTAGCATTTGCAGTACCAGAAGAATTCGTTACTGTAACATCCACTGTTGCATCACCACTGAATGCTTTACGTAATGATAACAGTCCACTCATCGCATCAAATGTCCATAATGAACTTTGTAAGATATTTCCATTTTCTTTAACAACTATTTGGCTCTTATTTTCAATGTTTTTTATGGTTGCTTTTAAAACTATTAAACATTCACTTGTAACAAAAGGATTTATGGCCGGTTCGGTAATAACCACTGTGGGAGGAAGTACTTTTTTAGGACATTCAATAACAACAGAGGCAACAGCAGAACCATTCTGAGTTGTTACTTTAAAATCAATAATACTTTTTTCATTGATTTCTCTTCCTAGATTTATTATTCCTGATGATGGTTCAAAGTTGAATTCACTGTTATTTAGTACTTTTCCATTGTCTTTAATTACTATTTGTGTTTTGTCGTTAACATTTGTTGTAACAGCTCTGATATTTACCTGACATGTTGAACTAATAAAGGGATTCTGACCAGGATAAACAATGTTTATAGTTGGGAGTTTTGATAATTGATTGCATTTCATTAAAACAGATTTGCTGGCAGATCCTGCTGATGTAGAAGCTGAAATTTCAAAATTGCTTTCTTTCAAAATTGTTTTTGATATAGTAATTGTTTGATTTGATGGTTCATAGAACCAATAATTTTGTGGTAGAAAAACACCATTCTCTCTGACTGTTATTTGAGAGTTGTTTTCAATATTTTTTATTGTAGCTATTACTTTAGCATTGCAATCGCTGATTGTAAAAGGACTACTTGAAGGACTTAATATCTGAATTTCCGGGGCAAGTTTTGTAACCTGACATTCAACTGCTGATGATGCTGATGCTGTACCTGTAGCTGTGGATACTTTTATTTCAATCTGGCTTTTTGTTTGAATGGTTCTTGAAAAATTAATAACCCCTGATGATGGATCAAAACTATATCCTGATGATGGTATCAGACTGCCATTGTCTTTTATCATAATTTGAGTTTTTGTGGTCACATTTGTTGTGATTGCCCGGAAACTAACATTACAATTATTTGTAATAAATGGATTGTTTGGTGGATAAACAATGCTGACAGTAGGTAAATTAGATGTTTTATCACATTTAATTGTAGTAGATTTTCTTGCATTACCAAAACTATTGACAGCAACAATTTCAAAAACTGAATTTCCTGTAATCTCTTTACTTATTGTTAATAATTTGGTTTGAGAATTATATGACCAATAACCACCTATTGAATTACCATTTTCTACCACTGAAATGTCCTGAATTCCCTGAATATTTTCAATAATGGCTTTTATTGTGATTTTGCAGTCTTTTACTGTTGTTGGGCTGATGGATGGCTCAATGATATTAATAACAGGTAAAACAGGAGTAGTTTTTACACACTGAATTTCAACTGTTTCCTGGTCTTTTCCTGCTTCATTGGTTGCTTCAATAGTTATACTAGCATCACTGCTTAAGGATTTGTTAATTCTTAAAGTTTTTGTGTTGTCAAAAGTATAATATGAACTTGAAACAATATACCCATCCTCTTTAACAGTAATCTGATTGATATTGTCAATGTTTTGAATTACAGCTACTATATAAGCCCTGCAATCATAGGTTTTGTGAGGATTATCATAAGGCTCAGATATGGAAATAATAGGCGGTTTTTTCAAATCCTTACACTGAATAGTTATATTGTCAGAAGCACTTCCTGCATCATTTTGAACTTTGATGATATAATAATTTGTTGTGTTGCTGCCTATTACTTTATTTAATTTTATTTGTCCGCTTGTGAGTTCAAATGAATATAAACTTGGTGATAATGTAATTCCGTTTTCGGTCACACTGATCTGATTTTTATCCTTGATTCCAGTCGAATATGCTATGATTTCAGCACGGCAATCTGGTGAGTTATACGGTGATACCGATGGTTGGGTAATTTTTATTGATGGTTTCTCAGATGGCTTTCTGCAATCAATTATTACATTGGCTGAAGAAATACCGAAGTCATTTCTTGCTGTTATTGCAAAAACTGAATAGTCTTTTATGGTTTTACTAATGATTAATCTGTTATTTGAATTGTATGTATATTTTGAAGATAATAATGGAGAACCGTTTTCAGTTACAGTGATGAATTCTTTACCTTTGACATTTGGAATAAATGCAACAATGAAAGCAACACAATCTAAGTTCTGAAATGGATTTTGCTTAGGTTCTTCTATTGTAATTTCGGGCTTTTTATTAACGTTTACACATAATATTTGCTGAGTTTTGTTGGCTATTCCATAAGCATTTGTTGCAATCAACTGGTACTCAACATTTCCTTCAACATTTCTTTCTATTTTAAATGAGCCTGTTTCAGGTCTGAAAAAATAGTCAGTGTTTTTTAATATAACATTATTTTCTTTTATTACCAGCTGTTCTACGGATGTAAGATTTGTTACACTACCACTGATATAAACCCTGCAATCTGCACTATTATATGGATTTGTGGTTGGGGTGGTTATATAAATATTAGGTTTCCTTGAGTCTTCAGTTTTAATGATATCCGGTTTTTTCTTTTCCGGTTCATCATCAGCTCCTCCGCCCAGTAAAAATTTTATTCCAAGAACAGTATAATGGTAAATGTCGTCATCAAGTGTTTTAATGTTGTTTTTATCCCATTGCTGCCCATCCAGTAAATCGCTGTTCGACCAGGTTATTTTATGTTCAACACCTAATGAAATCCTTTTGGTAATCTGGTATCCCAACCCGATGCCTGCCGATGGTCCGTATGTGATACCTGTTTTAGTGAGATTGTCAGCCCATGATTCATATTTTCCATCAAGCATATTTTGCAATTGTGAGTACACATAGCTTTTGTTGCCAGGGTCTATGGAAGAATAGTCATACATTTGTCCATTAGCATCTACCTGATCTATTTTGGCTTCAAAGTCGGCCATGCTCAATCCTCCCCAGCCATATAATAGAATGTTTGTTTTTTGCCACAGTTGATTAAAATACAGCATCAGTTCAACTGAGAAATCATTCATTTCGGTTCTAAAGTTATTATAGAAAAATATCGAGTCAGGTGGATTGAAGTAGTTGATATTATTATTTCTGACACCATTTACTGCCTGATTATTTTGTATTCCATTAAAGTTTGAATAGTCAAGCCCTTTGGAATAACCATGTAAGTAACGACCACGCAATGAGAAGCTGAAAAAGTCAGTATTATTTGGCTTTAGTCTTCTTTCAAGTGTTAAACCATAGCCAAATCCAGGTAATTTCTCTACATCGCTTTGCTGGTAAAAGTTGCCAATATTTAATCCTAAGCGATATTTGCCGCTTTTTGATGTCAAAGTAACATTTTGAGCTGTCAAAGTAAAAAATACAATAGACAGCACTAATGTAAAAATAAATATTCTCATAGGGATTATTTTATTTAGCAAATATACACGATAAACCAAACAGAATTTTGATTTAATCTATTATAATCTGTAGAGATGCCTGTATTGAAATCATAGGATTGGCTTATCCGAATTAATAAAATTATTCATTCATGCATTTGTAGCCATATTTTAAATGAGAACTACATGAAAGATAGCAAAATTAAAATTTCTCTTCGTGTCTGCCTGCAGCAGTCATCATCTGTAGCAATTCTGTGTTCTTGCTATGGTCAATTTCGTTAGGAGAACCTTCCCACCATTTGTTCCCGTCATGAATAAAAAACACCCTGTCGGCAATATCAAAAACTGAGGTCATGTCGTGAGAATTGACAATAGTGGTGGTTTTCATTTCCAGTGCTATTTCTTTAATTAAAGCATCAATTACACGCGATGTTTTCGGGTCAAGACCTGAGTTTGGTTCATCATAAAAAAGGTATTTTGGATGATTTGAAATGGCACGGGCAATGCCAACACGTTTTTGCATGCCACCACTCAATTCCTGAGGAAAAAGTTTTGCTACTTTTCTGTCAAGATTTACCCGGTCGAGGCAATAATCAATTCTTTTCGAAATTTCAGCTTTTGTCATCGCAGAGTGCATAATCAGGGGAAAAGCAATGTTTTCATAAACTGTTTGAGAATTAAAAAGAGCTGAGCCCTGAAATAACATGCCAATTTCTTTTCTTAGCTGCTTTTTGGCAAAATAATTCATTGAAGTAAAATTCTGGCCACCATACAAAACTCTTCCCTTATCAGGTTGTAATAGTCCTACAATGCATTTTAGAAGTACAGTTTTACCACTACCACTTGAGCCTATAACCATATTGATAATACCATCTTCAAATTTGCAATTGATATTTTTTATTGCCTCTTTACCTTCGAAAGTTTTATATAAATCTTGTACTTCTATCATTTTCAGAGCAGTAATTGTGCAAGCAAATAGTCAAAAAACAAAATGAAAATTGAACTATGAACAACAGCTTTTGTACTGGCCCGTCCAACTTCAATAGCACCGCCTTTTACATTAAATCCCTGATAAGACGATACCGAACTAATAATAAATGCAAAGGTAAAGGCTTTAATGAGGCTAAATATTAACGTAAAGGTTTTAAAGGTGAATTGTGCACCCTGAAGAAAATCAAAAGCACTGCAGTAACCTGTTAAATGCCCGATAAACATGCCACCAACAATACTCAAAGCAATTGAAATGATGATCAGCATTGGAATAACAATAATAGATGCCACTATCTTTGGCATGATGAGGTAACTGGGTGCATTAATACCCATGACATTCATGGCATCAATTTGCTCACTGATTTTCATATTTCCCAACTCGGCAGCAATGTTGGAACCAACCCTACCTGCCAATACAAGGCATGTTATTGTTGGTGATAGTTCAAGCATGCTGGTATCACTCACAATTTCGCCAATAGCAGTATCAGGCACCCAGGCTGACACCAGCTGGTAAGCTATTTCAAGAGTTAAAACCATTCCCATGAACAAAGATACCATGAAAACAATACCTAATGATTCGATTCCAATAACATTCATTTCACGGAAAGTACGTTGGAGAAGTATCCTGTGATTGTCAGGCTTTCCAAATGCACTTTGTAGTAAAAGAATAAATTTACCAATATGGTAAAATAAAAGCATTTAAATTTTTTTTAGCAAAGATAGCATGTAAATCAAAATGGCCGAATTTTAAATATCAGTCTTCTTCTCCTTCATCCTGACTTGTAGCATAGGCATCTTCATCAATATCATCGAGGCTGACTTCTTCCCCTGCATTATAGTCAGGAAATAAATCGTCATCTGACTCATCAATTTTTTTTGCTTCACTTACAGTCATGCGAATTAAATAATAGTATTCGTCTGTTTCGAAGGGCAAAGCCGACACTCGTAAACCATCGATATTTGTGTACGAAATCAAATTCTTAGCGTAACCGCCCGGATAAGCTAATTTTACCTGTTCAATTACCTCTGGAGGTAATTTCTCATAATCCTTAACTATTTTTTTCTTATTCAAAGCAAAACAATTAATTTAATAACTTTTTATAAATTCACTAAAATATAATGAAACAGTAAACCAAAATTAAAATCTGCTTTGAAAATGTAAAAATATTTTATTAACAAATTCGTTTAAAAAATACTCTGATTAGGTATTCATACCACCACATACATTAATCACCTGACCTGAAACATAAGTAGAAAGATCAGAGGATAAAAACAGACATACATTGGCGACATCTTCAGGATAACCTACTCTTTTTAACGGAATATTTTCTATCCAGGTTTTCTTTACATCTTCCGGTAGTTTTGCAGTCATTTCAGTTTCAATAAAACCAGGAGCAATTGCATTACAACGTATATTTCTGGAGCCCAATTCCTGGGCAATGGATTTGGTAAATCCAATAATTCCTGCTTTTGAGGCACTATAATTTGATTGACCGGCATTCCCAGCAACACCAACTACAGAACTTATATTAATAATTGAACCACCCCGATTCTTCATTAGTTCACGTATAGAGGATTTTGTTATGTTGTACACAGATTTAAGATTAACCTTAATTACCAGGTCCCATTGATCTTCAGTCATTCTCATTAATAAATTATCACGCGTGATACCAGCATTATTAATGACAATATTTAAGGTGCCAAAATCTGTAATAATCTGATTAACAGTTTGTTCTGACTTTTCAAATGAACTTGCATCGGATGCATAACCAATTGCTTTTATGCCGAATGAGGTTAATTCCTTTTCAGTGCTTTCCATTATATCATCCCTGACAATATCAGTAAATGCTATGTTTGCTCCATTTTCAGCTAACTTAAGTGCGATTGCTTTGCCAATACCACGTGATGCACCTGTTACCAACACTACTTTTCCTTCTAATAATTTCATTATTTAATAATTTAAGATTTAATAAGAGAACACAAAATTAGTTATAATTAAATAATTAGCCGTAGAAACTATTCTTCAGTTAAAAGATTAGATGTCAATTACTTCTATGCTCCTGAATCAACACGTTCAATTTCTTTTTGAGCAATAAAGCTTGCAGTTAAATACTCTCTGTTGAGACGGGCAATGTTTGAAATAGAGATACTTTTAGGACATTCTGCTTCGCATGCTCCTGTGTTCGTACAATTACCAAATCCCAAATCATCCATAATAGCAACCATTTTCTGAACCCTTTTTGTTGCTTCTGGTCTTCCCTGAGACAATAAAGCTAGTTGAGATACTTTTGCTGATACAAACAACATGGCAGATGCATTTTTACAGGCTGCAACACAAGCACCACACCCGATACAGGCAGCAGCATCCATTGCCAAATCAGCATTGACCTTCGAAATCAGCATAGTATTCGCATCGGGGACGCCTCCTGTGGTTGCCGAGGTATATCCCCCAGCCTGAATTATTTTATCAAATGCTGAACGGTCTATCATCAAGTCTTTCAATACAGGAAAAGGACGGGCACGAAATGGTTCAACAGTAATTGTATCACCATCATTAAATTTGCGCATGTGAAGCTGGCAAGTAGTGACAGCATCATCGGGACCATGTGGCCGGCCATTAATATACAGACTACACATCCCGCATATACCCTCACGACAGTCATGGTCAAAAACAACAGGCTCTTCACCTTTATTTACCAAATCTTCGTTTAATATATCAAGCATTTCTAAAAAAGATGTATCGGAGGTAATGCCAGATACTTTATAGTTAACAAATTTTCCTTTTGATTCAGAATTTTTTTGTTTCCAGATTTTTAGTTTAAAGTCCATGTTTATAATCTTTTATGATTTTACAGCTATTTATAATTACGTTGCTTAAGTTCAACTGCCTGAAAGTCTAATTTTTCTTTATGCAGTTCAGGTTCATGATTGATACCTTGAAATTCCCATGCAGCAACATAAGCGAATTTATTATCATTTCTCATAGCTTCACCCTCTTCTGTTTGATATTCTTCTCTGAAATGACCACCACAAGATTCTTCTCTGTTTAATGCATCTCTGGCCAATAATTCTCCCAATTCCATAAAGTCAGCAACACGGCCTGCTTTTTCAAGTTCTGTATTTATTTCATTGACTTTTCCAGGAATTTTTACATCTTTCCAAAACTCCTTTCTTAAACTTTGAATAAGGTTAATTGCTTTTTTCAATCCTTCTTCATTTCTTGCCATTCCTACATATTCCCACATAATTTTTCCAAGTTGTTTGTGAAAGCTGTCAACTGTTGTTTTCCCATTGATATTTATCAGTGTGTCAATATTGTTTTTAACATCATTTTCTGCAGAGATAAATTCAGATGAATCAGTTGCAAATCTTGGTACTCTGATTTGATCAGCAAGATAATTTTGTATGGTATAAGGCAAAACAAAATAACCGTCAGCCAAACCCTGCATCAAAGCAGATGCTCCCAATCTGTTGGCTCCATGATCTGAGAAGTTGGCTTCACCTATGGCAAATAAACCAGGTATGGTAGTTTGTAATTCATAATCAACCCATATACCACCCATAGTGTAATGTACGGCAGGATAAATCATCATAGGCACCTTGTATGGGTCCTGATCAACAATTTTATGATACATCTGAAAAAGATTACCATATTTTTCTTCTATTTTGGCTTTACCAAGCCGATTTATGGCATCTGAAAAATCAAGATATACGGCCAGACCTGTTTCGTTTACGCCATATCCGGCATCACATCTTTCTTTAGCAGCTCGTGAAGCAACATCTCTTGGAACGAGGTTGCCAAAAGCAGGATAACGTCTTTCCAGGTAATAATCACGATCTTCTTCCGGAATATCATTTGGAGAAAGCTTTCCTTCTCTGATTTTATGAACATCATCTAATTTTTTAGGAACCCAAATTCTGCCATCATTTCTTAAACTTTCACTCATAAGTGTCAGTTTTGACTGGAAATCACCATGTACAGGAATACAGGTTGGGTGGATTTGTGTATAACAAGGATTTCCAAAGTATGCACCCCTTTTATAAGCTTTCCAAATGGCTGTCACATTACTTCCCATTGCATTGGTACTTAAATAGTACACATTGCCATATCCACCGCTTGCAAGAACAACAGCATGTGCAGAATGTCTTTCAATTTTTCCGGTAATAAGGTTTCTGGCAATAATACCGCGTGCCCTGCCATCAATAATTACCACATCAAGCATTTCGTGCCTGTTGTACATAGTAACACTGCCTTTGTGAATTTCTTTACTGAGTGCACCATAAGCTCCTAATAATAACTGTTGGCCAGTTTGACCACGTGCATAAAAGGTTCTCGATACCTGTGCTCCGCCAAATGAACGATTGTCAAGCATTCCACTATATTCACGAGCAAAAGGAACACCTTGTGCTACACATTGGTCAATAATGTTTGAACTTACTTCAGCCAGTCTATAAACATTGGCTTCACGGGCACGGTAATCTCCACCTTTTATAGTATCATAAAAAAGCCTGAAAACACTATCACCATCATTAGGATAGTTTTTAGCAGCATTGATACCTCCCTGTGCTGCTATGCTATGGGCACGTCTTGGGCTGTCCTGAAAGCAAAATGTTTTTACATTAAAACCTAATTCTCCCAAACTGGCAGAAGCAGAAGCTCCGGCCAGACCTGTTCCCACAACTATAATGTCCAGCTTGCGTTTATTAGCCGGATTAACAAGATTTTGATGAGCTTTGAAATTACTCCATTTTTTTTCTATGGGTCCTTCCGGAATCTTCGAATTTATCTTTGACATATTTTTGAGTAATTATTTTTTTAACTGAAATAGATAATTATTGAAATAAGGGCAAAACCTAAAGGAACAAGTATTGAATACATTAATCCAAGAAATTTAATCAGAGGTGTCCATTTATTATGATTCATTCCAAGAGTTTGAAATGCACTCTGAAAAGCATGGTTTAAATGGAAAGCAAGAAAAATAAAACATACTACATAAATAATCACTACCCAAGTGTGTTGAAATTCTTCTTCAATCATAGCTGCCATATCGGGTACACCTGAAAGTGGATCAATGGGTGGTTCTCCCCAAAACTTAGCTTCGAAATAAAAATCGAGAAGATGTAAAACTAAGAAAATAAAAATAATAATGGCTGTATGAATCATATATTTTGAAAAGAAAGATGTTTGATTGGTGAGGTTTTCAACTTTGTAACGTACAGGACGGGCAAGCCAGTTTTGAATTTGAAGTATTAGTCCATAAATAATATGTAAAATAAAGCCCAGAAATAAAATAATTTCAAAAACCTTTATTACTTTATTGGAGGCCATAAAGTGGGCTGCTTTGTTAAAATATGTATTGTTTTCAAGCAATACCAAAAGATTAATTCCTAAATGAACACATAAAAATGAAATCAGGAACAAACCAGCCAGCGACATAATCAATTTCTTACCAATTGATGAATTAATAGTGGAAATAAACCAACTCATGCTATCATTTTTAAAATTTTGACTGTTATAAATATGTTGCGAAAGTAAAAAAAATTTAAATAAAAATATAGATATTAAATAATTTCAATAAAAGCAAGATTTATCTGTATCCAAACCTCTGTAAGGTATTCCTGTTGTTTTGCCAGTCTTCTTTTATTCTAACATAAAGTTCAAGATAAACTTGTTTGCCAAAGAATGATTCAAGTTCTTTTCTGGCTGCTATACCCAATTTTTTTAACATAGAACCAGCTTTACCAATTACTATATGTTTTTGACTTTTACGACTAACAAAAATATCAGCATGAATCTTCAATATATCAGCTTCGTCTTTAAAAGAAGTGATTTCAACCTCAATAGAGTAAGGGATTTCCTGTTTATAAATAAAAAATGATTGTTCTCTGATTTTTTCAGCAGCGATAAATCTTTCAGTTTTGTCGGTCAAGTCTTCAACCGGAAAATATGGTTCATGAATTGGTAAAAGTGCTGAAAGTTTTATTAAAAATGGTGAAAAATCATTCAAGTATTTTGCTGAAAGAGGGACAATCATATTTTTATCAAAATATTTTTCCCATTCTGCCATTTTGGCCTTTACTGCATTTTCTTCACTAAGGTCTATTTTATTAATAATCAGGAAACAGGGATATTCTGTTGATTTTATTTTTTCTATCCAGGGAAGGTGTTTGTCGGGTTTATCTCCTGCTTCAACAACATAAAGGAAAACATCAGCATCTTCAATAGCATCTTCAATCTCTTCCTTCATAATTTTCTGAAGTTCATATTCGGGATTTAATATACCCGGAGTATCAGAAATAATCATTTGATATGAATCGGAGGTTACTATTCCCAAGATTCGCTGACGTGTAGTTTGTATTTTAGGACTGGTTATTGACAGGTTTTCTCCAATCATTTTATTAAGCAAAGTTGATTTTCCAACATTGGGAAAACCAATAATATTGACATATCCTGAACGAAACCCTTCCATTTTTCTTTGCAAAATTAAATTCTAAAAATCAATTTTTAATAAACATAGCATTTTAAAAATGAACATGTTTATGTTTTCAGGTTACTTCTTTCCATTTATCAGAATATAATGATGATATATTGTTATTAATTGGTATTAAGTGGAAGAGTCATTAAAGATACAACTGATTAAATTTGTTGATCTAAAAAATAACTTCAACAAATTGAGAATTCATTTTTTAATGGTAAAAATGCTACTAATTGCATTTTTATATTCCTTAGCTTTCTTTTATTGTTATTCTGCTGCTGACAGCAATATTGTAAAAAGCCAGGATTTTACAGATAAAGTTGATCAACTTAATATTATGGCAGAACAATACCTTGACAAAAATTTGAAAGATGCATTTCGAATTTCAGGAGAAGCATTAAATCTGGCAACTGAAATAAATTATCCTGATGGAAAAGCGAGATCATTAATCAATTTTGGTGATTATTACATTAGAACAAAACAATATCTTAAAGCATTGGAGTATCTTGATCGTTCAAACCGCCTGGCAAAATCTGTTAAAAATAAGAATTTAGAACTTAAAAGTATGTTCCTTTTAGGTAAATGTAATTCAAATTTTGAAAATTATGATAAAGCAATAGAATATTTTAATGATGGTTTAAAATTAGCAAGAAAAATAAAAAATGAAAAGACAGAGCATGAATGTGAATTTGAAATTGGCAGAATTTACAATTTGCTCGAAGCATACCATAATGCAATACAAGTATTACTAAATGCGCTCACATATTTTAAAAAAACTGAAGATGCGCAAAATATTATTCTTACCCTTGAACAGCTTCATATAAGTTATTTCAGACTTAACGATATCAAATCAGCTGAAATAATGCTTAATAATGCTATCAAACAAAGTAAAATTTCAAAGTTCAAAACAGCATCATTATTAAGCAGACAGGCAAATTTTGAGTTAGAACTGGGTAAAACTGAATTAGCCATTGAAAAATATAGAGAGAGTATAATCAGGGCAAAGGATGAAAAAAATTATTTTCTTGAAGCTTTTTGTAAAAAACAATTATCAGTTATTTACTTAAAAGAAGGAAATATCGAATTGGCGGTACAATACGCCCTGCTTAGTATCAGAATTTCAGAACAATATAAATTCTATGATGTTTTATTTGATTGTTACATGGTTTTATATAAAAAAGAAATTCTGAATAAAAGATACAAAGAAGCAAATAAATATTTGTTATTACAGTATGCTTGCCGTGATAGTGCCAATAGTTTGGAAACCAGAAGAAAAGATGAAAATCTTAAAATTAAATATGGCACTCTTGAAATGGAGAAGGAAAATGAGATATTGCGTAGAAATAATAAAATTCAAAACCTTGAAATTGAAAGGTCTAAGATTTTTATACTATTTTTAATTTTAATAAGCATAATCTCTATTATAGCATTTATCATCATCTTAAATTTATTGGGAAGGCGGAAAAATGACAATAAATTATTGAATGAGCAAAAAGAAAATTTATCACAGACATTAGCCAGATTGCTTGGCAGTGAAGCCCATAACAGATCAATTATAAGAGCGATTCCCGACAGAATGTATTTGCTCAATTTAAAAGGAAATTTTAATGATGGACCATCACTTGAATATTCATTGGATGTTTATGAAAGAGAGAGAATAAAAGGAAAACATATCAGAGATTTATATCCTGTTGAAATAGCCGATTCTATTCTTAATGCTTTACAGAATACTATTCAAAACGGCAATGTAAATATTATTGAATATTCATTAACTGAAAATAACATAACAAATTATTATGAAGCAAGAATAAATTTGATCCATGATGAAGAGATGATGATGATTGTCAGGAACATAACGGAGAAGAAACTGCTTGAAATGGAGCTGGTAAAGGCTAAGGAGGATGCTATAAGTGCTACAAATTCAAAATCAATGTTTCTGGCAACAATGAGTCATGAACTACGAACGCCACTCAACAGTATTATTGGCATGTCAGACCTGTTACTTGAAACACAACTTGATCAGCAGCAACACATTTATGCTGAAGCAGTTTATAATTCAGGGAACTCTCTGTTAAATTTAATTAACGATATTTTAGATCTTTCGAAAGTTGAAGCGGGTCAGTTAACACTCGACATCAGACCTTTTAGTCTTGCTGATGTTATTGAAGAAACAGTCAATTTATTGCATTTTAAATGTGAAAGTAAAGGGATCGATTTATTCACAAGCCTGTCGCCTAAAATTCCTTTTGAATTGCATGGTGACCCTACACGATTACTTCAAATTTTGTTGAATCTTACAAACAATGCAATAAAATTTACTCATGTTGGCAGTGTTACTATCGATGTTTCAGTATTGTCTCAAAATCATAGTTATGTTGAACTCAGATTTGAAATTATAGACACTGGCATTGGGATATCAAAAGCAGATCAGGAAAATTTATTCACTCCTTTCTTTCAGGCAAAAAACAATACTCAAAGCAAGAAAGAAGGTACAGGATTAGGCCTGAATATTTCGAAAAGGCTTGTAGATTTAATGGGTGGTGAAATAGGCCTTGATAGTGTCAAAGGTGAAGGCTCACGATTTTGGTTTATTGCCAGATTTGGTCTTGATAATAGCAATTCACAGGAAGAATTACAAAACGATATTGTAGAAATTGTTTCAGAACCAGAACCTGATACCCCTGACACAAAAATATTAATTGCAGAAGATGATTTGGTAAATCAAAAATTGACAAGTGTAATTTTAACAAAAGCAGGATATCGATTTGAAATTGCAAAAAATGGAATGATTGCCCTCAATAAACACTGTGAAAATCAATATGATGTAATTTTAATGGATGTTGATATGCCAGTAATGGATGGCATAGAATCAACCATCAGAATACGTGAGTTTGAAGCTGAAAAAAGAATAAATAAAAAAGTTAAAATCATTGCTATTACAGCAAAAATTGTTAACAGCGATCGTGAAAAATGTTTTCAGGCAGGGATGGATGCTTTTATAAGCAAACCATTTAAACCCGATGAACTGATAAATACAATAAGGAAATTATCTTCACCACAGTAATGATACTCATTTTTAATAAAATGTAGTTATTTTTGTACTATTGATCAACAACCTAAAAAGTATTATTATGCAGAAACTAATATTATTATTGACGCTGGGTGTATTGTCTGTAATTTATTTAATTGTTAAAGCACAGGATTTTACTGAATCGGATAAAATCAGAGGTCAATGGTACACTGAGGAAAATAAAAGTCTTGTTGAAATTTACAGAGCAAAGAATGGAAAGTATTATGGCAAAATTGTTTGGTTAAAAAATCCTCTCGAAACCAATGGCAAACCAAAAGTTGATGATGAAAATCCTGATCCTGCAAAAAGAAATGACCCAATTATTGGCTTAGTTTTATTAAAAGGCTTTGATTATAAAGGCGAGGGTGTATATAAAAATGGAACCATTTATGACCCCGATAATGGCAAAACCTATGATTGTATTATAACATTTGCTAATAATGATAAACTTTTTATCAGGGGATATATAGGTATTTCGCTTATTGGAAGAACCACTGAATGGATCAGAAAAAAGTAAGTTAATTGTATTTTATTTTGTACCTTTCCAACTTACTGTTATTTGTTGTGCTATAAGTAGCATTGCTAAAGGTATCAAATGAAAATGAAAACGTGACTCGCCAAAAAAAACAATACTTACCAGTAAATAATATATAGTAACTACTGAAAACAAAATGAATGTTTTTTTTGACATAGCATTTTTCCCAAATAGAAGATTTGATATAGAAATTATCAGTATGAGAAATAATAAAGTACAGTAAACAAGTCCAATCCGATTGATTATTTTCAGAATTATTTTTTGAGAAACACCAACTCCTTTCTGATTCCAGATGAGGCCATCATTTGGGGGATAAATAAAATAAAATATTTTTGCAGGAATACGTTTGACTGTTTCAGCAGGATGATCAATAATATATTGAATAGCAAGTTTTTTTGTAAAACGGTCATATTCAGGTTCAGTAAGGCTATCGGGTATTGATTGAAACAATGGTTCATTCATTGAATAATTTCCTGTTGAGTGAGGATTGTTGCCAATTAATAAATCGTAGCCTCCGGTGGTTGAAATCCACACAAATTCACCAAAAACAATATTGTTCCGCATCAACCATGGCATAAGTGTTAATGTCAGAAATGCAAGCAGAAGCAAAGTTTTTTGTATTTTTTCTTTTATATTCTCCGAATACAAGGGAAAAAAAATGAAAATAACAGGAATAAAAAGTGCAGCGGGTCTGATTAAAACAGAAAGTCCGAAAAATGTGCCTGAAAGTAAACTATAAACTTTTTTATCTGCCTGCAGCACATAAAAATAAATAGCTGCTGTAAAAGTAACAAGAAAAATATTTTCAGAATATAAAAGGGTGACATACGAAATATGATTAGGATATAATGCTAAAAGAATCAGACATATTAGTGAAATTTTCCGATTTTGTGTGAGTCTGAAAGAAAGCAAATAAAAAATAATAATAAATGTCAGATAAAGAAACAAATTTGATATTCTTCCAATAATAACAGAGCATCCGAATATTTTAAAAACAAAAGCAAGAAATGCCGGATAGCCTATCGGGTAAAATGCTGTCAGGTGTCCATCATCAGTGTAATGTCCGTTTGTAGCCAGCATACATGCTTTTTCATAGTACCATGTTGCATCACTGGCCAATGCAGGATTAAAGATAAGTAACCATATTAACCTGATGATTAGGCAAAATAACAGTATAATCAGCACTGATTTATTTGTCTTAATGAACAAATTCATTTTCTTAAATCCTGAATCATATTTTGTAAATGTTTCGAAAATAAAAATTTCATTCAAATAATCTTAAAACAATTCTATCTTGCAAGTAAATAACTTTCGTTAATTTTTCATTTATTACTTATATTATTAACTTAACTGAATATTTTCTATGCAAAATATAAAAGAGCCAACATTATTGCTTAACAAAGAACTTTGTCTCAGTCATATTGCTTCGATGTTTATGAAAGCAAAAAAAAGTGATTGTGAGTTACATCCTCATTTTAAATCGCACCAGTCGGCTGAAATTGGCAGTTGGTACAAAGATTTCGGCATAAAATCAATTACTGTTTCATCAGTAAGGATGGCAGAATATTTTTACAAAAGTGGTTGGGAAAATATTACAATTGCATTTCCTGTAAATGTAAGAGAAGTTGAGCGACTGAATAACCTAACAAAAAAGTGTCATATTAACATTCTGATATCTTCAGCAGGAGTAATACCTTTACTTTCAAAATATATTAAATCGAAAACAGGTTTTTACCTGGAATTTGACAATGGCTACAACAGATCGGGTTTTAATTATAATGAAATGGAACAGATTGAGGAGGTGATTGCTGAGGCAAAAAATTCATTTCTTGAGTTTATAGGTTTTTATTGTCATCCAGGGAACACATATCTTGCAAAATCAAAAGAGGAAATCTTAAATATTCATAGAAAAATAACAGAACAACTGAATAGTTTAAAAATCATTTTTTCAGCTATTTTTCCTGACATTAAAATTTCTTTAGGAGATACACCTTCATGCAGTATTGCTGATAGTTTTGATGACCTTGATATTATATCACCAGGCAATTTCATTTTTTATGATATGCAGCAATATATGCTGGGTGGATGCATATCTGATGATATTGCACTGGCGATGGCCTGCCCGGTTGTTGCCATAAATAGTGCCCGTAATGAGTTGGTAATTCATGGTGGTGCCGTACATTTTTCTAAAGACTTTTACATTAATAATCAGGGAATCAGGAGTTATGGTGCTGTTGTCTTTTTAACTGAAAAGGGATGGATGCCACTATTGGCAGGTGCAGAACTGATTTCCATTTCACAGGAACATGGTGTTGTTAAAATGAAAGAAAACGAAATACTGAAAATACACACAGGAGATATGATTGGAATATTACCCGCCCATGCTTGCCTGACTGCCGATTGTATGGGTTATTATATGACAACAGAAGGAGAAATAATTGAAATGATGAGTAAAAATAGCCATTAATTGATTTCAGGTGAGGTCTCAAACCTGAATAATGAAGATGCCACAAGAAAGTTAAACCCTCCTTCAACATGATACACATTATGAATACCATTGATTTTTAAATAACTGATAAGTGACATGGATGATTCTCCATTATTACAAAAAATACACATCTCACTATTTTTATCAATCATTTCATAATCATTGATAAGATGCAAAACAGGTATATTGTCTGATTCTTCAAGATGTTTAAGATCGTAAGCTGCTTTTGGCCGGATGTCTATCACCTGAATATGGCCATGGTTTATTTCGAGTAATAATTCTTCGGCTGATATTGAAATGATTACATCTATTGGGTTTTTACTGCTAATCCAACTATTTAATCCACCTTTCAGCATACCACCAATGTTACTGAAACCATATAACTCAAGTTTCGAGGATACTTTTTCAATATCTTCTTCGTTGAATACTAAAACTATAGCCTGATCCGGGAATAAATATTGATTTGTTAATTCTTCAAAATCTTCATTTAATGGGATATGAAGTGATGTTGGAATGAAATTTAATGCAAATTCTTCGGATGGACGAAGGTCAACAATGCGAAACCCTTTATTTATTAAGGATTTAAAATCTGAAACATTTAATTTGGTAATTTCCATTTTTAATAAAATTACTTTTGATGTGGGTACAACACTTTTTTGATTTTTGCCGAAAAATCTCTTGCTTTAAAATCTCTCAGATACAATGGCTCAAAAAAACGGATGTCATCAAATTCGTTCTTTAAATACTTTGTTAAAGCTGGCTGAACCAGATTGCTGGCATCAGGGTACACATGGTTTAAAATAATTACATCAGGATTATTTTGTAGAAAACTGAGCCATTTGTCAAGTTTATATCCGGCAAAAAACATTTTTTTTGTGTCAGGTAATTTACAAAAGACCGACATATTGAAATCTGCAATTTCTGGTTTTATAATTTGCTGAAAATGTTTGTTATAAACTGAATAATATGCTTCATTGTTTCCTGCATCAATTAAACTGCAGAGTAAACTTTCATCATCCATTAAATGGTGTGCCCCTGTTACCAGCGACTCCAGCGTATTGATACCTATCAGTGGTTTTCCTGTTCCAAAACAAATACCTTTTGCTAAGGAAACCCCGATTCGTAAGCCTGTAAAAGATCCTGGTCCCATGCTTACAGCTATGGCATTTATTTCGGCAATATTTAATCTTGATTCATTCAGGATTTCTTCAATGAAAACCGGTAATTTTGTCGAGTGACTGCTTCTGTCATGCATTGACCGTGATGAGATTATCCCTTTGTGATCACCAATGGCAACCGAACAATTGTCTGTTGAGGTTTCTATAGCTAAAATCGTTGGCATATTATATTATTCTGTTCAACATTCTGGCAATCACAATTAACACAATGATAATAAAAGCAATACGAATAGCTTTATCAGAAAGTTTGCCTGCCAGTTTAACGCCAAGTGGAGCACATAGCATCACACCAATACCCATTGGTACGACAACTCCCGGGTAAATATATCCAAATGCAGACTGCGATTGTCCTTTATCAAACAGTGCATACAGGACACTGGTGCATAATGTCATAAATGGCATTACACCCAGTGAAATAGATGTTGCTTTTTTTATCTTTAACTTATAAAAATCAGACATATAAGGTACCATGATTACTCCACCACCCAAGCCCGATAAAGCTGAAAATATTCCTGCTATAAAACCCAAAGGTAGAAATAGTTTCAAGGGTAATTTATCTTTAAACTTATTATTTGTTTTTTGCCTGACTGTTAATATCATCTTTAGGGAAATAAGTCCAAGTACAACGATAAAGAATATACTGAACCTTTCTTTTGAATACCATTCAAAATATAATATTGACCATGAAATCAATGTATTGGCAATTATTGCACTGATTGTTGTCAGCCCAACTTCTTTGAAATAAAAGTTTTTGTTTTTAATTTGTTGTATTGAACCAAACACACTGCTGAAAAAAATGGCAAAAAGAGAGTTGGCAAGGATAAATCGTACCTGATCAATTGAATCTATGCCCAGTTTGTCGGCATAAAAGGTCAGGATAAAAACATTGATAACACCTCCACCCACACCCAGCAAACCAGCAATAATACCTCCCAGGCATCCGCTTGAAAACAGAATAATATAATCGATAAAAGTTAACAATGTTTTTTGAAAAGGCAAAGGTAGAGAGAAAGTTTTTGTATAGCAGGAAAAATTGATTACTAATAATTATCCGGTCAATATTTTATTCTTTCATTACTTTGTCCACCCAAACAACATGTTCATCAATCACATCATCCACATAATTGTTACAGTAAGGTTCATCTGCCAGATAGTCAAATAAACAATGGGTGATGCTGCTTTGCCAATTTCCACCATTTCCATCGCATTGTAAATTGCCCCGAAGCTCCATTCGCTGAACATAATGTCAACTTAATTGGAAGAAAAAGTATCGGCATCACAATCAATTATGCCACCGGAATAAGCAATACCATGAGAAGTGGCATCCCGCCTTCCTGCAAAAATACCAATATCGGTATTTGAAAGATACGAATTGGCCAAGGTAAGTTTGTTCTGAGCATTCAAATTGTCGGCACAGGCATCATAGTCGCCCCAAACTTCTATGCCCTGCCAGTGGCATAATCCTATACAAGTATTATCAATAATCAGATAGGCAACATCAGGTGGTGGCTATGGAGTCCATATAAACTTACTATTGTCTGTCATATTGCATTTAGGGCAACTATTTTGAGCAATTATTTTTACATTTAAAAAACAAAAACAAATAAAAATACTCACTCGGGGGGGGGGGTAATTTTTATTTTCATAATTCTTTTCAATAGGTATATTTTCAAAAGCGGGTATAAATAGAATATTTCATTTATGCAAATTTAATTGAAGAACTAATTCAGAAGCATTTTTTACAAAATCAGAGTTTAATCCATTTTTAAAGTCATGGTTTAACCTTACAATTAGTACCTTTCATTTCTCATTCAACAATTTTAGTAGTAAAAGTCAATTTTTCTTTTTTACAAATATTTTGTATGAGCCATTTCCCCGATTGAGCACTGGGGGGCAAGCCTCCACCCGGATACAGCCATTGTCCGACCATATAAAAATGTCTAAGACCAGGCAATTTCATTTTCAGACTTTTCATCATTACTTTGCTTGAAGGTAAAAAACCTTCGTATGCACCTTTCCATACACCTGTATATTTTACTGTGGTTTTAGGTGTAGCGATGTCAATTACTTCAATGTGAAATGAAATCCCCGGATAATGTTTTTCAAGAACTTCAACACAATCTTTTCTGATCTTTTCTTTTTCTTTTATGTAATCTTCAGGCAACATATTTTCCCATAATTGCCAGGGACTTTCATAACGCAACACCAGAGTGGTTTTTCCATCAGGAGCCATAGAGGAATCAAATGAATAATCCATTATGGTATAACCTGTAGTCAACAAAGTACTTCCGATGAAAATACCATTCATCAAATATGATTTGGTGCCTTTGTCTTCCAACTTTTTTGAAATACCGAACGATACCTGTACCAGCGGAGTGAACACTTCCCAATTTTCGTAAGCATTTTTAAATTTTTTAGAAATATATCTTCCATCCAGCATATCGAAAATAGTAGCATGACCATCAGCAGCGCTTATCACATAGTCAGCATAGATTTTAGTATTATCTGCCAGTTCAACACCTATCGCTGTATTGTTATTAATCAGTATTTTAACTACTTTTTTCCCGAAAAGAATTGTTCCACCTGAGGCCTTATATTTATTAACCATACGTTGAGCAAGTGGTTTGGAACCACCCATTAAATAGCCAGCATTTTTATTATGAAACCAGGCTAACATCATGATAAAAGCGAATGCGGAAAAATCACTCTCACCATATAGTTTATCAAAAAATGACTTTAGTTTGGGATTTTCAAAGTTTAATTCAGAAACATAATCTTTGAATGATTTGTTTCGGTACCTCAGCATCATCATGAAAAGAGGAAAGCTTTTTTTCAGAAAATGAAAATACGCCATTTTGCTTCTTGTTTCTGGCGAATCGTCAAAAGGTTCGAGCTTTGTTCCTTTTCGCATTTCACTACACATTTTTTTTATTCCTTTTTCATCTTCCGGTGCAATTTCCAGTAAATATTTTTCCCAACGATTAATATCGGTGTAAATATTAAATTCATCACCATTTTCATTGACAATGCAGGTGTGTATGTCGTGATCATGTATTTTAACTGTTTCATCAATTACGCCTGTTTCTTTCCAAATACGGTTAAATGCACCGTCCCTTGTTCCAACAAGCCAATGCAGGCAATAGTCAAACTGATATCCTTTGCGATTCCAGGCTGTACATTGACCACCGGCTATGTTATGCATTTCTAAAATTTGTGTATTAAAACCATTCATTTGAGCATAAATTCCAGTGGATAAACCTGCAATGCCACCACCAATAATGATTATTTTTTTTGTCATGATTTAAAATTTTGCAGCAAAGGTTTTATTTAACGTAAATATTGAAAATCAATATTCGGTAAACGAATGAAAATGAGTGGTAAAACAGCAAAATTTAATGGTTAATTCAGTTCGGTGTTTTGAATCATTATTTTTTTACTGGTAATAAAATTTCCTTCAATATCTGTTATCCTGATTATATAAAGGCCATTCTGAATGTTGGGAACACAAATCTTTTGCTTATACTTTGTTATTTGCTCCGACAAAATAATTTTTCCCTGCAGGTCAGTCAACATTAGACTTAATATAGAAGGATTGTAAATGGTCTCAACGATGATATAATTGCTGGCTGGATTTGGGTATAACACGATGTTGTTGTTGTATTTTTCTTTCATTCCAAAAATACCATTATACTCAAAAGAGCCAATATCAGTTTTATTATAACGTGTTGCACCACGCTGGTCGGTTAGAGGTGAGCCTGTTTCAGAACCTGCATCTATTGCAGGGCTGGTGATTTTTAAGGCATGTGTCCATGTTGGTCCTCCATTATTTGCTAAAGGTTCAATTTCAGGATCCGTACCATTCATATTGCCCATTCCTCCGATAGGCATTGTCAGGTCATCCACAATGGTGTAGTTTCTTTGCAGGCTGATGGTGCTGCCGCTGGTTTTATATTCAAAATAGTTACCTGAAGTATTTGAAATGATGCAATTAAGGATGTTTATTACATTTTCGCTGCCTGCGTTATAAGAATAGGCTTGTATGCCTTTTCCACAAAAAGCATTGTTATCAGTTATCGTACAGTTTACCAGACTTAAACTACTCTGACCAGATGTTGTAATCATGCCTATTCCTCCACCACAACATGAGTCAAATGCAGCAGGTTCTGGTGTGTTTGCACTGATGGTCACATTTTTTAAGGTTGTCAGGTGCATAAATGATGAATTACCAATAAAAATTCCTGCACCATTTGTTTTTACCTGACCTGAGGTGAGCATGTTTTTGTAAATCAATGAATTTGAAATAGTTGCATTGGCATTTTCTATCTGAATACCCCCTCCTTCTTCTATACTTTTATTATTTGAAATAGCACAATTTTCAATAGTCATCAGGCTGCCAATATGATTTATACCACCACCACGCAGAGTACCTTCATTATTTCGAATTTCACAAAATAAAATAGTTAATACCCCACCAATTCCATTTCGAATTCCACCACCATATTTTGCCTTGCAAGAGTCAATGTTACAATTGAAAAGTATTAAATTACCAAGGTTTTCAATTCCACCACCATTTCCGTTGACATTCCCATTCCTGATGGTAAGTGAAGAAATTTTTACAATTGCACCATTCGTGATAGAAAAAACCCGTCTGTCGGATTTTATTAAACTTGTACTTCCCTGAACAATGGTGTTATCCTTTCCTTGTCCCCTGATAGTAATATTCTTAGATAAAATAATTCCATTGAAAGCAACTCCATCACCTGTAATAGTTCCAAAAACATCAATGGTGTCTCCTGCATTGGCAGTTGACAATGCTGAACTTATGTTTGTAAAATTTTTGTCAGTTCCTACAGTCAAAACAGAAGAGAAGGAGTATGAAAAATTAAATAAAATAATAAGGAATAATAAAAATTTTACTGTTAATTTATTCATAAACAATTTATTATTACAGCAAAAATAGAGAAAATGATGATTTAAAAACTATGTCTTCTGTTTCTTTTTTTGAGCAGCCGGGAACAACACATTGTTTAAGATAAGCCGGTAGCCTGGTGAATTGGGAAAAAGGCTTAAATCAGTAGGAGGATCATATACCAGATGCTGATAGTCTTCAGGGTCATGTCCTCCGTAAAAAGTCCACATTCCCTTTCCTAATTCACCATGAATATAACGTGCTTCACCCAAAGATTTGCTTTCGCCCATCACTAATACATCAGGCTTAACATACTTTGACCTGAAGGCAGTGCTTTGTCCCATAAAACCTTTAATGATTTTAGTATGATTCTGGCAAAGTAAGGTTGGTATTAGGTCCCATTTGGCAGAAAAATCAAAAAGAGTGAAGTAGTCAACATCTTCACTGATATTACGATGATCTTCGGTAGCATCAATGCTTGAATGTTCATAAATATAAGGTGTTTTAACCAAAGTAAAATTAGTAAAAGCTAAAGTATTATTGAAGTTAAGTTTGGCATCTGCATTAGGGTCAATAGGATCACCATCAAATTCCTGTGTACAAATATCTACACCATCAGCAGCGAGGGCTATATCATAAGTATCGGCAGCAGCACACATGGCAAAAAGGTATCCTCCTGACATAACAAATTCTTTGATTTTTTTTGCTACGGCAAGTTTTAAAAGAGAGACTTTAGAAAAACCCCATCGTGCAGCCATTTCTTTATTTTCCCTCTGTTCTTCCCGATACCAGGCCTGATCATGGTATCCTGCATAAAATTTTCCGCTTTGCCCGGTGAAATCTTCATGATGAAGATGCAGCCAGTCGTAAAGATAAAGCTCATTTTGAAGTATTTCATTGTCATAAATGACTGTATAGGGTATTTCAGCATAGGTTAGGACCAATGTTACAGCATCGTCCCATGGCTGTTTTGTTTTTGGAGAATAAACAGCAATTTTGGGTGCTTTTTCAAGCTTAACAGTTTCCATATTTACCTCAGGGTTGGCAATATCACTAATGATTTTTGAATATTGTGCATCAGATATTACCTCATAACTGACACCCCTGATACGGCACTCATCTTCTGCCAGTTTTGAATATGGAAATACAAAGCTGCCACCCCGATAATTTAATAACCATTCGGCAGTAACATTGGCAGAAATCACCCAGTATGTTATTCCATAGGCTTTAAGATGATTTTTCTGGTTATTATCCATCGGAAGCAGCAAATGAGCTGCATTGCTACCTGACGATATGATCGTCATTATTATCAGAAATAAATACTTTTTTATTATCATATTTGATAAGTGTGAAAGAAAGATAACAAATTTATTGCCAGTAAAATAGAAATTTTACGACATCAGATGAGTATGTGTATGCCTTTTTTTGAGTAAAATTGCCATAAAACGATATGCAAAATGTGCAAATTTTGAGTATGGAAAAAATAATACAACATACCACATGATGATAAGGTGAAATAAATACCAGTAATATGCAAAATGAATATTTAATAATCGTGCATATTCAGTTAAAAATCCGGTAGAAACCAGAAAAATAAGCGAAATAAGAAACGACCAGTCGGAAAATGTTGATTTCAAACTAGTTTTTAATAGTCTGATTCTGTTAATTAGCATTAAAATTAAACCTGTTAAAATAGCCAGTCCTGCTACATTGCTAAATAATTTTACAGGATGAGTGAATGGCATGGGGTATTGTCCAAAGAAAACAGCAACTATTGCATACAGTGTTACTAAAATCAATGATATGAAACCATAAAAGACTAATAAATGAGACAATTGTCTGCTTTTATCAGATTCACATTTTGCAAAACGCTGATGTGAAAAAATTTCCTTTATTGTCATTGTTAAACTTAATATAAAGCTATTTTTTATTTCATTTTCCGGTAGTGATTTTTTAATTGTTTTGAAGAATTTTCTAAGGCTGAAAAACATAGCAATTAGTAGAATAATAACGATTGTAGAAAAAAATGAGTTTAAGAGTTTATGAGGGAAAAATTCAGCATAATTTACTGGTATTGCTGTGTTTGTCAGGGTATGGTTTAAAATGAGCAAAAGATGTATTAAAATTATGGGAACTGATAAAAACAATGGCAGAAAGATAGGTTTCTTCATCCATCTGGCCAGAAATGATGGCAGGGCGTAATGTTCAATTGTGAGTGACCTTAAGGCTGCAATAATATTTCCTGGTTTTACACCTCGAGGACAATGAATATTGCAATCACCACATTGATGACACGACCATATGCTGGTATTTTCATAAAGTTTTTCCTTTAATCCCCATGCTGCCCAAATCATTTCTTTACGTGGAAAAAGATTGTCGTCTGCTGACAGAGAACATACAACTGTGCAATTTCCACACTGCATACATGTTTTCAGGTCTGAACCACTTTCTTTTTTAACTCTTTTTATAAATGTAATATCCGGATTAATTTTTATCATTCCCTGTTTGTAACATTAAAATTTGATAACATTATTTTATAATTCCTTAAAAGGATTTAAACCAATTTGATTTATTTCTTCAAGATAACTGTCCAGCATTTGAGGTATCTTGCTGTACTCGTTTATTTCAAGGAAAATAGTTTTGATTCTTTCTGATTCAAGCATCATTTTTTGTAAAACCTCAGCAATATTTTCTCCTCGTTTTTCTGTGAGTTCACTGCCATGAATAAAATGACATTGATAATTGTCTCCTGGTTTGCATCCAATCAGTAAAATGCCATCAAAACCTTTTGATAAAGCGTCAGAAATCCAGATTTTATTGACCGACCCCAGGCATCTGACAGGTATAATTCTAATAAATGGATTATAATTTAATCGTTTTTGTGCTGCAATATCAAAAGCAGGATAAGCATCGTTTTCACAAACAAATGCTAAGATTCTTGGTTTTTCTTCAAATTCATCTGGCATTGACACCGATTTTATCATGGCAGAGACAGATTGAATATTGAAATCATCAAAATTGATTACTCTTTCAGGGCATGCACCCATGCATATTCCGCATCTCCGACAGCGTGTCGGAAATACTATGGGTGTTCCTTTTTCATTTTCGTTGTAAGTGCCAAAAGGGCATTCTTCTGTACATCTCTTACAATCTGTACATCTGTGGAAATTAATGGAAGGAAATGAATAATCCCCTGTTCTTGGATGTAGTGCTTCCCCTCTGTGAACTAATTCTACACATTGAATGGCTTTAAGCATGGCTCCTTTTGCATCTTCTTTACATGAAGTGATGTCCATAGGACTACGCACCGAACCTGCTGTAAATATACCGGTTCTTTTTGTTTCATAAGGAAAACATATAAAATGAGAATCCGGAAAATTGTATTTCAGTGTGGGCATATCAGCACCAAGCCGGTAGTTCAGGTTAAGCGATGATTGATGATTCGGGATCATTCCCATGGCCAGAACAATCATATCTGCCTGAATATCTATGTTTTCATTGAAAATAGTATCAGTTACTTCTATGCTGAGATTTTCCTTGTTTTTGGTTATGTTGGATACTTTACCTTTGGTAAGAAATAATAACTCATCATTTTGTATTGATTTATAAAAATTCTCCAGATGCCCAGGTGTTCTGATATCTTTATAAACAATAAATACTTTGGTTTGTGGAAGAAAATCTCTGACATATTTGCTTTGTTTAAGAGTGGTAGGGCAGCAATAGTTGGAGCAATAGGGTAAATGATTGTTGTCGCGAGAACCAGCACATTGAATAAATAAAATACTTTGTGGCGGAGTGTTATCAGAAGGCTTCACAATATTGCCCTTTTTTACCATCTCCTCGAATGCGTAGTTAGTAACAATATCTGGATACAACCCATATTTAAACTCAGTTAGGTAATCAGGATTGTAAAGTTCCCACCCTGTGGCCATTATAATTGCTCCGACATGAATGTTTATAATTTCATTATCTTTTTCAACATTAACCATAAAATCACCGGGTTGCCCTGCAACAGATTTTATTCTGCTGCCGGTCATTACTTTTATTTTTTTGTATTTACCGAGTTCATTTATCTTGTCTGTAATGTTGGTGTCTTTTAGTTCAAAATTTTTAATACCATTTGGATAACGTTTAAATATAATATTTGATTTGCCACCCAGTTCATTGTCTTTTTCAATAAGGATAATGTCATAACCTGCTTTTGCCCCGTTTATTGCTGCAGAAATACCTGTAATTCCACCACCTACAACCAAAATAACTTTTGAAAAATTTTCAGGGAAATATGGTTGTGCTTTTTTGATATTATCTGTTCTTGCCAGTGACATTTTAATATAATCCTCCGCAAGTATTTGTGTGTCGTGGTTATTTGGCACATGACTATAACAAACCAATTCTCTGATGTTTACTCTTTCAGTTAGCTTATCAAATAAAAATCTGTCTGATTGATATCTTTTTGAACAGGCAGCAATAATAACTGCATCTAATTGGTTGTCAATAATATTCTGCTTGATTTCATGGATAGATTCATCTGAACAAAGTTGTTTATCAGATTTGCATACTACAATATCTTGTTTTGTGGAATAGCTGGATAATATTTGTTCAACATCTATACTATTTCCAATATCACAACCCGAGCAAAAAAATAGTCCTTTTGATATTGTCATGCTACACCTCCCTGTCTTGAATAGCCATGAGAGAAATACCAGTAGAAAATTTGACTGAAGCAGAAACATCCATAGGTTTTACCAAACACCCTGTGGCAAATATGCCTTCCGTTAACTCATTATTTTTAAGAAAATCAATATTGATATTTGAGGTATCGGGAAAGGGATTTTGAGGGACCATACCTGTTGCTAAAACAATCATATCGGCTTTTTGATATATTTTTTTTCTACAAGTAATGTCTTCAGCTTCAATAAACAATTCATTGTCAATAATATGTATCTTTCCTGCTTTTCCTTTAATAAAGCTGATGTTTTGTTTTTCTTTTGCTACTGAAAGTAACTCTTCATTTCTTCCCGATAATCGGAGGTCAATATAAAAAATGGTTGAGTTTATTGAATGATGATAGTTGCTGACCATGATAGCTTGTTTGATACTGGCAGAACAGCAAACAGCAGAACAATAGTCAAGATGATTTTGGTCGCGTGAGCCAGCACATTGCACAAAACAAATGTTTTCAGGAACATTACCATCCGACAATCTTATTATTTTACCTGCAGTAGGCCCATTGAGAGATAATATCCTTTCAAATTCAACATTGGTTAAAATATCGGGATGTTTACCATATTGCATCAGTTCCAGTTTTCGAGCATCATAAGGTTTCCATCCACAGGCAAAAATGATTGAATAAAATTCATCTTCTATCAAAGTAGAAGTAGCATCAAGGTCAATTGCTCCATATTCGCATACTTCAATACATTTCTGACAGTTTTTTTTCAAACATTGTTTTTCACTAATGTGATATTTGTAAGGAATAGCAAATTCATTTGGCAGAAATGCAACTTTTAATTTTGATAATCCATAATCATATTCCGATTTAAACTGTTCAGGACATACGTCAGCACATTTTCCACAGCTTGTACATTTATTATTAATTATTTCAGGTGCTTTTATTATTTTTACCTTAAATTGACCTTTCTGCCCTGAATAATCAGCCAATGTGGCATTTGTAATTATTTGTATTCGTGAATTTTTCAGAAGATTTGAAAAATTTATTTCAAGGCCACATTGTGGAGGGCACAATTTAGGAAAATAACTGCTAAACTGCATAACCCTACCACCTAAAAATGGGCTTTGTTCGATCAGTGTAACATAGTGACCAATGGCAGCTATTTCATTTGCGGCAGTAATGCCACTGATGCCACCACCTACCACTAAAATCTTTTTAGTATGATTCATTAATCTTCAGTTAATGCTGATTATTATAAAAATTATCAATACTTTTATGCAGGTGAAAATTAAAAATTCTGAATATATTTAGTCCCAATATAATACTTTAGAATCAACATAAATAAAAAAAGCCTGACAAATTATGCCAGGCTTTTAAATGATTGCATTATGATTAATCACTGCATTTTTCAATACAAGAAATAATATCAGCCAACTGTATTGTCCTTAATGAATATAATTTATTTTTACCTGAACGAACAGATTTGACAATATTCTGATCTTTAAGAATACGTAAGTGATTTGATGTAGCTGCCTGTTCCAGTTTTAAATGTTTTTGAATTTTTCCGACAGGAAGTTTTTCATTTTTTTCAAGAAGTTCAATAATTGCTATCCTGGAAGGATGACCAAGAGCTTTCAACTTGCTGGCCATGCAATCTAATTTATCAGGATCCAATGCTGATGTTATTGGTGTAGCAACTTCTTCTTTTGAACGCTTTGCCATAATATTATTATTTTATAATGTTAAAATTTTCTTTCTGATTCAAATAATTTTTATCTGAATTTTGTGGCAAAGATAATTTATTTTTAAATAGGTAAACATATTATGTAAAAATTGTATTATTTAACTAAATAAAATTTCTTATTATAAATAAGATACTCTATTTCAGTAAGTTAAGTGCTTCACGAACAGCCTCAAGCATGGGTTTTGCTGACACTTCCATTCCAACAGCATTCTTCATCCAAAGCTGAGGAATAAGTTTTCCCTGCGAGTATATTCTACTTATTTCATCGGCAAAAATTTTCCCTTTTAATTGTTTTTCTAACTGAAAATCAATTAAATGTCCGATTGGATAAGCTGATAAGTACAAAGGGTAATCAATCATGTGGGAATAAATGGCAAGAATAGTTTGGTCTTTTATGCCAAAGGCTTCAGCAAAATATTTATTCCAAATTTCTTTAGCAAAACGTATTACTGCTTCTTTTAACTGGGCTTCGTTAGCATCAGGATTTTCATATAACCATTTCCATACATACATGTCAACCAATGAAACCCCCATAATTTCAACAGTTTGCCAGAATATATCAAGTGTTGCCAGAGATTCTTTGTCAGGATTATTGTCAGTCAAACCTAATAAATCAAGGTCTCTTTTTTGAAAAATAAATGCCAGTGCTTCAGTAAAAGCAGTAGATGGCACTCCTTTCAAAATATAGTAATCAACTTGATGAAGACTAATAGTTTGTTCTACATTATGCCCAAACTCATGTATTGCTATATTATAACCTTTATAGTTCATGCCATTTGAATCAATTCTTGTTCTTAATCTGGCTTTTTCCGATTTCATTTCAGCACCCCAGGCATGCCCTGCACCTCTGGCAGCATCAACAGCAATTTTTGATGTAATAAATTTGGCCATATCAGGGCTAAAATCTAATTTTAGCAATATATTTGGTAAATCTGCCTCAAATGCCACTTTTGTTGGGTATTTTTTATTAACTGTGGCATCGAGTGTTTCAGAGGAGATGGTACTTCTTGTCTTGAAACCATCATACCAAATATCGAATGGTTGAAGTGGGCGGCCTAACCGTTTGCTGATTAATGAAGCTACTTGTTTAATTTCCTTACTGGAACACATCTCAATAAAAATATCCTCTACTTGTTTTTGAGTTAATTCCATTCCAGCATCAAATGAGCGTAAAATATAGGTAGGGTAGCTTGGATTGTAGGCATCCATTGATTTTACAGATTGAAAATTCAACAGTAAGTGATGATATCTGGTGTCAGGTTCAGGTGTTCCATCACTTTCAACGTTGTTTTTTATGAGTTTATTTGTAAATGGATTCCACAATAAAGCATCTTTATTGATAACTTCAGAAGGAATACTTTGGTCAATGATCCTTTTCATTACTTCATAAATCAATATTTGCTTTTCAAGACCGTTTTTAATATCGCTGTAATTACTTTTTATTTCATCTCTTAATCCCCAGTGGGTAATCAGCACTTTATCTTTACTGAAAATTGTTTCATTTTTGTCATTTACCAGATTACCCATGTAAATATTGTATTCCGAAATATATAAATCTGCTGCTGATTGCACTTCTGAAGCTTTCATGATAAGCTCTGATGGTACTCTTGATGTAAAAAAATCACCTAATCGTACATAAGCCCAGTCAAGACGAGACCATTTATTTCCTAATTTTTCTTTTTCAGGTAAGGAGTAGAATGGAAAATTTAAAATAATCTGAAAAGCAATTTTATTTTTAAAAAGGTCTTCAGTCAGGTGAGATGAGGGGTTGTAAGCCCCAAACATTTCATCAATAGCTGTTAGTTCTCCATCATTCAAATCAACTGTCATTCTCAAGTCCTGGCTCATTTTATTATATAAACCAAAAATGCTTTCAAAGTATTTTGAGACTTTGTCAAAAAACACCTTTAATGCTTCACGGTCATTAATAAAATTTGAAATACAGAATTCTATAAAATCCTGCTGGCTGCCATCTTCCTTAGTCCACAATGCAGCAGCCTGTTTGACACTTTTTTCCCATCTCACTTTTTCAACATCACCGTATCTGGCATTCAGGCTGTCATAAACCTGGTTGATGGTGCTTTCATTGATAAACATGATTTGCTCAGACTTTTTCTTGTTACAGGAAGAAAAAATTATGAGAATTACTAAATAAAAAACGAATCTTTTCATACAAAATTATTTTAAAGTTAAACATAGTCTAATCGAAAAACATCCATGAAACACCAAAACGAAAGCAAAATGGATTGGACGGAAAAAAGGGCATCAGAAAAGGACCTGGCAAATAAAGCCACTGGTGTAAATGTTCAAATTTTAAAAAAAATGTTGATTTTTTAATTGAACCATTGATAAAGATATCAAACTGAGGGTATAAACCTACCTCGACACTATCCTGTTGATAAAATATATTTGCCGGAGCATAATACGAATTCATATAAAATTTGTCATGTAGCCTAAATGTATAACCAATCTGCGTTTTAAGCCGGTTTTTAACAAGACTGAACTGAAAGTAGGCTGTTTGATTAAAAGACCAAAGTGGTAATGGAATGATTTTTTTCTGGTCGGTGTATTGAAATAATATGTTATTGTTAAGGTTAAATTTACCCGCAACGAATCGTTTTTTAACCTGAATTGTTGTAATGTTTACAATATCATCATGAAAAACAGGTATGACCGAAGAATTAAAGTATGTAAAACCATAGATATTATAGTAGTTTGCAGAAAATTCAAGTTTGTGTTTTTTGCTTAAAATAATCATTTGAATATTTTTAAAACTGACTGTTGGAAAATGATTGTCCCATTTCAGGCTGTTTAATGTTATTTTTTGATAAATATAAGGGTTGTATTTTTCGATTGCAGTAGCACATAAATTTATTGAGATACTTTTTGATAGGTTATAGATTGAACCTAATGAAACCAGATAATTTCCTGATGATTGTCCACTTAATACATATTCAGCATTTAAATTGAAATTGATTTTTTTAAAATTCGTTTTCAGATCAATAAATGTGTTAAAGGCAAACATATTAGTGTCTTCACCTATCCCATGAAAGACAAAAGACTGGTGTTTAAAACCTGCATTATATAAAATTTTCGTAAAGGAAGTTAAATGATTGAATACATATATTTTATTGTTCAGTAAACTCCATGAAAAGCTATCGTTGGTTTTATTCGAATCAAATAATATATTTTTGTAATAATTGTTAAGTGGGTCTGTATCGGAATATTTATATCTGCTTAATGAATAATCAAGTTGATGAGCAATATTGAATTTATTTTTTTTTAATGAAGTATCAATAGAAAGATAATGAAACATACTGATGCCGCTATTTCTGAATTCCTGTTCTGCTTCTTCAAGTTTAATTTCAGATACCAAACGATTTGGCCAGGAGTACATTTCAAAGTCAGGATCAGAAATACCACCATTGCAGTTTTGACGTGTTTTATTGAAGAAATAGGTAGTAAAATTATAGTATTTCTTATTCCTGCTGTGATAATTGGAAGAAGCATTAAAAGATTGGAAATGTGTTGCCTGATGTGAGTAAAATCCTTCGGAACTTAGCGTATTTACTGCCAGAGTAATATTCCATAATGGATGAATGTTTCTTGAATGCAGGACTTTTAATATCTGCATTTCTTTATTTCCCTGAGTGTAAAATAGCTTAGTGTATGGTGACCAGGTATCATAGTATTGTATATTATCAGCATTAAAAAAGTAGGAAGAAAAATCAAAAATATCTGGTTCTAAACCTATATTATTATTAAATGAAAAGCGTAGGTTCTGATATGGTGTTAAAATATTTCCCGAAGTAACATAAAAATCGTCAAAATGAATTATTGGATCATATTCATGCAAGAAATCAAGTGAAGTGTCAACATTTTTAAAAATTATTTGATTATCTTTTAAGCCTGAGAGTGTAGTGTATTTTGTCTGAATTTTCAAAGTATCTTTTTTATTCAAATTTTCATCATCCTGTGCATGGCAAAAAATAGAATAAAAGCTAAGAATGCTAAATACAAAGATACCTCTCATGATAACGGTGCATGTAAATTAAAGACTTGTAATAAGTTCTTTCATTAATTGAGCCATAAAGGGTTCAGCTTTTTCAGCAGCATTGAGTACATCTTGCAAGGTAACAGCTTTCAACTCATCATGAAAACCTTCATCAGTAATAACAGATATAGCAAAAACAGGGAGCATCATGTGCCTTGCAACAATAACTTCAGGTATTGTTGACATTCCTACTACATCTGCACCAATAATTCTGATATAACGATATTCTGCCATAGTTTCAAGATTTGGGCCCTGAACACTTGCATAAACGCCTGTATGCACTTTTATTGGCAGTTTTTCAGAAATTTGCTGTGCCTTTTTTATAAAATTTTTATTATAAGCTTCACTCATATCGGGAAAGCGGGGACCTAATTCATCTATATTTTTACCCCTTAGCGGATTGCCTGCCAGCAGGTTGATATGGTCTTTTATAATCATCAGTTCTCCTGTTTTCATCTCAGGATTAACAGAACCACATGCGTTTGAAACAAAAAGAGCCTGAATACCCATCATTTTTAATACTCTGATAGGATAGGTTATTTCCTGAAATGAATACCCTTCGTAATAATGAAAACGACCTTGCATCACTACAACCTTTTTATTGCCAAGTATTCCAAAAACAAGCCTGCCATGATGGCTCTCTACAGTCGAAACCGGAAAATGTGGAATCTCCTCATATTCAATAGTCGAATGTATATCTATACTTTTCACTAATCCGCCAAGTCCTGTTCCTAGTACTATCCCATATTCAGGTTGAAAATCAGTAAGCTGTTGTATCTTACTTATTGACTCATTAATTCTGTTTAACATATTCCAATATTATTTTATCGAATTCTGACTTTTTATTGTCAAGAAATTCAATGCTAATGGGTAAAATATATAATGGCAAATTTTCAAATAATTTTTCGGTTTGCAGATTTTTTAACCTGAAAAAATCCTTTTCAGTGGTTACTATAATTTTATCTGCAGCGGTACACTCATGAAACCTGCCAATCAGTTGTTTAAAATCAGTAATAGATATCGATTTATGGTCTTTAAATGATTTTGAATATTCTAAGTGGCCAGAATTTTTTAGATAATTAAAAAAATGTCTAGGAGAAGCAATACCAGAAAATCCGAAAATTTTAAAATTTTTCAGGTTTTCAAGACTTAATGTTCTTTCCGAAAAAGCATGATAAAGAGAATGGTATTTAATACAGCTGAAAAAAATATACTGTTTGTTATCAGGTTTCAAATGAGTTGTTATTTTGTTCATTTCTGTAATACTAAGAGTGTCAGGGCACTTTGTAACGATGATAATTTGTGCCCTTTTTGCCTCAAAAGAAGGTTCACGTAAATTTCCAACCGGTAAAATGAAGTCGTTTTTATAGTCATTTTTATAGGTTGTTAATAAAATATTTACGCCTGCTTTCACAAATCTATGCTGAAATGCATCATCAAGAATAAACACACCTTTAAATTTATTTTCCTGTACAAATCTTTTAATACCAATTGCTCTTTTTTCACATACAATTACAGGTGTTTCTGGAAATTTTGATGCCACCTGTAATGCTTCATCGCCAATATTTTGATAATCAATTTCATTATCAGCAACATAATAACCTTTTGTTTTTCTCTTATAACCACGGCTTATGTAAGCAGTATTTATCTGGTGCATTTTTAATAGTGAAAGTAAATACGCTGCAACAGGTGTTTTTCCTGTGCCACCAATTTTAAGATTACCAACAACAATCGATTTATTTTCAGGATGATAACTGTTAATAAAGTTTAAATCAAACAATAAATTTCTTATGACAATGAGAAAATAATAAACGATAGATAAAGGAAATAAGAATAACCTGACCGTTTTTATCAATATCTGCATTGGATTTATATTGCCTGAGATGCAAAAGTATAAAAAAATGAGCATTGTATGAAAAGAACTGTTTTGAATAAGATTTATTCGATTTGACTTATTATTTTTGCCGTGAAAATCAGTTTTATGAAGATAAAAGATATTATTTCATTGCTTGAAGAATGGACACCTTTACAATATCAGGAAGATTATGACAACAGTGGTTTACAGGTTGGTAATCCCGAAAACATGTTAACAGGAATTGTTGTTTGCCTTGATGTAAATGAAAAAATTATTGATTTTGCTTTAGAAAACAATTCAAATTTAATAATCAGTCACCATCCACTCATTTTCAAGCCAATCAAATGTATTGCATCTTATAGTGAACAAGATAAAATGATTGTTTCTGCCATAAAAAACGATTTGTGTATTTACTCACTACATACAAATTTAGATAATTCAACCAAAGGAATAAATTTCAGGATAGGAGAAATGCTGGAATTGACAGGATTTGAGATACTTAAACCAATCAGCTCACTACTTTACAAAATAGTGGTTTTTTGTCCTGATGTAAAATTGGCTGATGGAATTGCAGTCCCTGAAAAAGTACGACAGGCAATGTTTGATGCAGGTGCAGGAAATATTGGTGAATACGATAGTTGTTCTTTTAATTCCGGAGGATTAGGCACATATCGTGGATCAGCAATTACTAATCCCTTTATTGGAGAACAGGGAATTCTGGAATCTCAGAAAGAAATAAAAATAGAAACAATTGTACCTGAACATTTGTTGAAAAAAGTAATTACAGCAATGCTTTCAACACATCCTTACGAGGAAGTGGCTTATGATATTTTTGAATTAAAAAATGAAAATAAAACAGCAGGAGCAGGTTTAGTTGGGTCACTTATTAGTCCAATGAATGTAAAAGCATTTTTAAACTATCTAAAAGAAAAATTAAATTTATCTCAGCTAAGGCACAGTTCAATGCTGAATAGAAACATCGAAAGAGTAGCAATTTGCAGTGGATCAGGTAGCTTTTTAATCATTGAAGCGATAAAAAAGAGGGCAGATGTTTTTATTACAGCCGATTTGAAATATCATGATTTTTTTACAGCGGAAAACAAAATTTTATTGATAGATATTGGTCATTACGAAAGTGAGATATTTTCTATTGAATTAATTAGTGATTTTTTAAAAGAAAAAATATCTACCTTTGCAATCCATAAAATTAAGCAAAATTTTAATCCAGTAAATTATTTTTAATGGAAAAGGCACCGCAAATTGAAAAGCAATTAAGAGCATTGTACAATCTTCAGCTTATTGACAGTAATTTAGATAAACTGCGTAGCGTTAGAGGTGAACTACCAATGGAAGTTCATGATTTGGAAGATGAAATCATTGGTTTGGAAACCAGGATTGAAAATACAAATAATAGCATTCAGGAACTGAAAGCAGCAATTGAGTCATTTAAAGCCAAGATACAGGAATGTAATAACCTGATATTAAAATATGAATCACAGCAGATGCATGTTAAAAACAACAGGGAATATGTAGCTATTTCGAAAGAAATGGAATTACAGAAGCTTGAAATTATGGCAGCTGAAAAAAGAATTAAAGAAATTAAAGCTGAAATTGCAGAAAAAGACCAGAGTATTGAAGCAAATAATCATGAGTTGATAGACAAGAAAAAAGACCTTGTTGAAAAAGAAAGAGAATTGACAGATATTATTGGTGAAACTGAAAAAGAAGAAGCTGAAATCAATTTAATTCGTGAAAATGCTCAAAAAGACATTGAGGAAAGACTTTTAAAAGCATATAATAAGATTCGAACAACTTATCAGAATAACCTTGCAGTAGTTGCTATTGAAAGAGATGCCTGTGGAGGTTGCTTTAGCCAGATACCACCTCAACGCCAGTTGGATGTACGTTTACATCTTAAAATTATTGCCTGTGAAAACTGTGGCAGAATTTTAATTGACCAGAATCTGGCTGAAGAAATAAAAAACACTGCCAATTAGTTAGTATTTACAGCATTGTTTTTTTTCTGAGAAAAATTAATATCTTAATCACACCCTGTATCCAGGTCGGCAGGTTTTGAAAATTTTGGATTTGATATAAAATCATAATCTGTTAATGTTTTAAGAAAAGCAATAAGGTCATCTTTTTCGCTTTCTTTCAAATGTACGCCACCATAGGCAATCCATTTCATTAAAGGATCAATGGTATTGGAATTTATCAAATCCTCACTATAATGATCCACTACTTCACGCAGTGTAGTATATCTGCCATCATGCATATATGGGGCAGTTAACTCAACATTAATTAATGTAGTAGCTTTGTAAACACCTTTATCCATTAAGTTTTTAGTAACAGCAAACCTGTCTCTTGTATCATTAAATATACTATCTAATCCATTGTTGTAAAACAAATTAGTGGTCAATAATACCGGATCACCATGGCAATGAAAGCAATCTCCCTTTTCTGACATATAAATAGTATAACCTCTGAATTCATCAGGTTCAAGTTTAGGTATTTCTTTCCTGATCCATTTATGATATTTTGAGTTATACGAAACAAGCGAGCGTACAAAGCATGCGATAGCTTTACTAATCCTATCGTATGTTATAGCTGTATCTCCGTATGCTTCTTTAAATAACTGATGATAGTTTGGATTTGAATTTATAGACCGAATCATATTAACAGCAGTGTTGATCGTAGTGTTAAGTTCATGCTGAGCTGCAATACCCATCCACACCAGCGATTCGATATTTTTCATGTGATAGGGTTCTACAGCAGGTACCTTATATGCTGCTGATCCAAGATTTGTATTGTTTTTATTAATCATCCCATTCCATAAATAACCATTATTATTGAATACAAGGTTTATTAATGGTAACATATAATGAGGTGTGTATTTCCCTTGAGGATACTGTGCATCGGGAATACCTTTTGTGCGACCACCGGGAAATCTGGGATTATCAAGGCCTACTTCAAATGAGTTCTTCTGTAAATGGCATGTTCCACAACTCATCTGTGAATCACAACCAAGCCGACCTGATAATCGGCCATCATAAAACAGGTATCTTCCAAGTTTAACTTTTTCAATGGTCATAGGATTGTCAGATGGAATATTAGCATTTGGCCACCATTGTTTTCCTGATGGCCTGTCTATTTCATAAGGAGTTCCTGAAAAAGGTGGAGGTAAAATAGTATCTTTGCAGTCTCCTGCAATAAATGAAATACCAACGGTTACAAATGTTAAAGGAACCACAATTACTTTTAGTACAGGTAATAATGTAACTGAAAAAAGTATTAACTTAAGTTTTTTCATCGTTTATAAATTTATTTGTCTTTAATGCTGCTCACTGTAAACACATCAAATCCATTTTCTTTAATTTCTGTTAATGCCTTTTGATTTTCCATTACATTAGGCCCAAACTTGTTATGATCATATATATTAGGTGTTTTAAACCAACTTTCAATGTTCATTCTGACGGTAAGTTCTTTAGTTTTACCCTCCTGAATTGTGAAATTTGTATTGTCAATTTTAACTCTGAACCAATTTTGAACAAAAACAAAACTACTATCGTCACCAATTTTGACTTTAATACGATTTCCGTTTATATCCTGTTTTTGTCCGACTCCCAAATGAAGGTCAAACCCTGTTCTGATATTTGAAGGATTTTTCCAAAATCCATTCAGTTTCATATAATGATAACCACCTGAATCCCCCCCTAAATAATAAGGCCAAAACATTTGGCTCTCAGGTGGATTTACAAACATATATGGTTTATTACGTTCTCCTTTAAAACCAAAGATAAACGAAATGGATTCATATTCTCCTGTATCAATATTATCTACAACATCCCATGTCAATGTGGAGGGAATATCAGTATCAATATAATGATAAAAAGTCCATTTTGTTAAAACAAGTGAATCTCCATCCTTTTTATGCAGGGTAACATCAGATAAAAACCATTGTACTAATGATAATTCCCATTCATTACCTGCATCGTTTGTATAAATTAATTTATCAAACCGGGCTGTATCATCATTTACAAAATGTTCAAATTTAAAACTGATTTTTCCGCTTGGCTTAACAGGAGGATCAGGATTTGGGCAACCCATGAATATTAACATAGAAACTGCAATTAATAATGGAATAATTGTTTTTAAAAAAGTACTCATGATAAAATTTTAAAATTTGGTATTAGTGTCAAAAATACTCAAAAGGTTTCGCATAAATATTGTGATTTATAACAAATTATTTTTAAGAATAATTTAATTCTGAATTAATAAAATTAACTTTACGCCCTTAAAAAATCCAATCCCTACTGTAAAAAAATAATTTTATGACAGCAAATACAAGAAAAGAATCTGTTGCACCAGATGGTAGAAAGTACTTACTGCCTTTGAAGGAAGAGTATAGTGCAGAATATGAAAGATTAACAAAAATTGCTGAAAAGGCCCGTTCTGAAGGAAAAGAAATTGTAGTGGTTATGGGTTTAGGCTTTGTTGGTGTGGTAATGGCAGCAATAGTAGCTGACACTGTTGACAATCATGGTATACCATCAAAGTTAGTTATTGGATGTCAAAGGCCGAGTGTCAGAAGCTACTGGAAGATTCCTTTAGTTAATGAAGGAATTTCACCTGTAAAAGCAGAAGACCCTGAAGTAGTTGAGATAATTCAACGTACAGTAAATGAAAAACATACATTTGTTGCAACCTTTAACCCGGATTGTTTAAAACTTGCTGATTGTGTTGTTGTGGATGTTCAATGCGATTTCAAAAAGAATGATCTTGGCAATATGAGGACAGGCGAAACTGAAATGGCTGCTTTAGTTGATACAATTAAAACTATAGGTAAAAAAATTCCTCCGAAGTGCCTGACATTAATTGAGACTACTGTGGCACCCGGAACAACAGAATATATTGCCTGGCCAATATTAAAAAAAGAGTTTTTAAATAGAGGTATTTCAGAAATACCATTACTTTCTCATAGTTTTGAGAGAGTTATGCCTGGCAAAGAGTATGTCAGCAGTATACGTGACTTTTGGCGGGTTTGTTCAGGATGTAACGAAGAAGCACGAAACAGAGTTGAAAAATTTTTAAGAGAGGTATTAAATACAAAAGACTATCCATTGACTGTGATGGACAGACCAATAGAATCGGAGACTACAAAAATCGTTGAAAACTCGTATCGTGCAACAATATTGGCATTTATGAATGAATGGAGTCTATTTGCTGAAAGAAATGGTGTTGATTTAATAAAAGTTTATAAAGCAATAAAAATGAGGCCTACACATTCCAATATCATGTTTCCCGGGCCAGGAGTGGGAGGATACTGTTTGCCAAAAGACGGTGGACTTGGTTATTGGGCATACAAACATATCCTGGCATTTGACGATGGTGATAATGTATTCAAAATGACTCCTTTAGCTATTGATACCAATGATACTCGAGCACTTCATGTAGCTGAACTCACAAGGGATGCCTTGCGTAATATGGATAAATATATTGCTGGCAGTAATATTTTAGTATGTGGCGCCAGCTACAGACAGGATGTGGGAGATACCAGATATAGCGGAAGTGAACTTGTTGTAAGAAGATTAACTGAAATGGGGGCATGGGTACAGGTTCACGATCCATATGTTGAAAGCTGGTGGGAATTTGAGGTTCAAAATAATGTTGAAGAAAAAGAACATACATGGAAAAGATTTTTCAGAAATCAGGAGGGTCTGGAAAATATTAAAGTAAATAAAGATTTGTCAGTTTGTGCTAAAGGGTGTGAAGCAGTGGTACTGGCTGTACCTCATCAACAATACTTAAGCTTAAAACCTGAAGATTTATTTAAATGGGTAGGTGCACCTTTTGCTGTAATTGACTGTTTTGGAATTTTAACTGATAATGAAATTGAAAAATATTTTGAATTGGGTTGTGAAGTAAAAGGTTTAGGCAGAGGTCATATCCTTCACATTAAAAAGAAAATTTTAAGGAATAAAAAAAGCAAAACTAGTTAATAAAATTTCTTTCTGATACTCTTTCGCTAAATTTTCTGTAACAAATAAAGCGGTTGGAAGTTTATAAACTCTAACTTAATAACAACTTTTATACTAAATATTTTAACCAATGAATTACAAGTAAACTTTGTAGTTTAAAATTTAGTTTTTTCTGAAAACTTTATCATTAAGTCCACCAATCACAAGGCCAAGGCTGAATTCAGGTCGCATAAAATCATTACTGAAGTATTCAATTTTATTAGAAGATCCCCACGGTGTAACAAATGATTCTATACCATAGATAATTCTATATCCTACATTAAGTTTAAGTTTCATCCATGCAGTCAGGTTTAATCCAGCTGAAATTGAAGGGGTTAATGATAAAAAATGATCTGTTAGATCAAAATCTCTGGACATTTCAGGATCACCATTTAAAACAAGTTTGCCTGTACCTGCTTTCATGCCACCACCAAAACTGATGACTTTTAATGGATTTATTATATATTCATATTCAAATCCTTTGTGCGTGAATTCCTTGATATATGGTTCCTGATAATTATTATCAAAAATATTTCTGTAAAATAATGTTTGATAGGATGAGCGGTAAAGTCCCATAAAATGATTCCTATTTACAATTAAACCTATGGATGCCCATGAATTCAGATGAACATTATTAATAAGCTCAGAAATACAAAGACTTGAGGCAAGGTAAGCACTGTAATGTGTTTTTCCTTTTTTGAAAATGGTATTTATTTCATTATCCTGCGCAAAAATATTTGTTGAATAGAAAAACATTAACAACAAATAAAGTGTAATTATTTTTTTCATCTTAATTTATAATTTATACCAAAGACAAAATAATTTATAAGTAGTTGCAAGTAACGAAAAATATTAATTGTATTCAATAAGTATTTTTATTTTATTTTTGCTCCTTTCCAAATTTTTATTTCACCAATAAAAAATAATTTTTATGTTTAAAAATCATCCTAAGGGACTTTTAGCCTCAGCTCTGGCAAATATGGGCGAACGTTTTGGTTTTTATACCATGATGGCTATTTTAGTGCTTTTTTTACAAGCAAAGTTTGGCCTTTCAGGAACAAAAGCTGGTCTTATTTATTCTATATTTTATTTTTCAATTTATATTCTTGCGTTTGTTGGAGGTTTAATTTCTGATCGTACCAGAAAATACAAAACAACCATCATGGCAGGTTTAATGGTGATGGCTTTAGGTTATATTTTAATTGCCATTCCAACACCAACTCCAGTTCCGAATAAAGCTTTGTTTTTAACTATTTCCTGTATAGGTTTATTTACCATTGCTTTTGGAAACGGTCTTTTTAAAGGTAATCTTCAGGCTGTTGTAGGTCAAATGTATGATAATCCGAAGTACAGTCAATATCGTGACTCAGGGTTTTCAATCTTTTATATGTTTATCAATGTAGGAGCTTTATTTAGCCCGCTTGCTGCTGTTGGTATGAGAAATGGATGGTTAAAAAAATTTGGTCTTGGATATAATGCAAGCTTACCAGAATTGTGTCATGCTCATATTAATGGAACCATTACAGAAGAAGCTTCCGTAAAACTTCAAAATCTTGCTACTGAGGTAAGTAGCACGCCTGTAACCGATATTACTGCTTTTGCAAATAATTATCTGGATATTTTTACAAGAGGTTTTCACTATGCTTTTGCAATAGCAGTAGGTGCAATGCTCATTTCTTTAATCATCTATCTGACAAACAAACATAAATTTCCCAATCCAGCACCAAAAACCAGTAAAATCAACGCAGATCCAAATTCAATTCAAATGGATGCTGCTGAAATAAAACAAAGATTATATGCATTATTTGCAGTATTTGGTGTTGTAATATTCTTTTGGTTTTCATTTCATCAAAATGGACTAACACTTACTTATTTTGCAAAAGACTTTACTGATTTAAGCAAAATACATATTGATCTTGGTTTTACAGAATTAAAAGGTGCTGAAATTTTCCAATCTATCAATCCCTTTTTCATCGTCTTTTTAACTCCAATCATCATGGGAATTTTTGGATGGTTGCGTGCTAGAGGAAAAGAGCCTTCAACACCAAAGAAAATTGCGATTGGGATGTTTATTGCTGCCTCAGCCTATTTTGTGATGGTACTTGGTTCAATGGGTTTACCTTTAAAATCAGAAATTATTGAACTTGGTGCTTGTCCTCCTGATAAACTTGTTACTCCCCTGTTACTTATTAGCACTTATTTTATATTAACAGTGGCCGAACTTTTTATCAGTCCGTTAGGTATTTCTTTTGTTTCAAAAGTAGCTCCACCACATTTACAGGGTATTATGCAGGGTGGATGGCTTGGTGCTACTGCTGTTGGAAATCAGTTGTTGTTTATTGGTGCTATTTTATATGGTAGCGTTCCTATTTGGCTGACCTGGACTGTTTTTGTTACAGTTTGTTTAATATCGATGTTTACAATGATATTCATGCTGAAATGGCTCGAAAGAGTTGCTAAATAATTGTAAAAAAATTTCAGAAAATGCCTTGCATGACAATGTGAGGCATTTTTTTTATCTCAGATTAAACGAAAGAGAATTTAGTTGAACAATTCATCAATGTCACTATTATCCAATGCTCGTAATGGATTGCTGTTACCGGCAAAAATCGATGCCAGTTCTTTTTTTCTCTCCTGAAGATTTAGTATCTTTTCTTCAATGCTTGATTTGGTAATAAACCTGTAAGCAAAAACATTTTTTTCCTGTCCGATACGATGAGCACGATTTATTGCCTGAAGTTCAACTGCTGGATTCCACCATGGGTCAAGAATAAAAACATAATCTGCTGCGGTCAGGTTTAGACCGAAGCCACCTGCTTTAATACTTATTAAAAATAAATTTTTGTTTTTACTTTCCTGAAAGTCTTTTACAATATCGGATCTTAAAGTGGAAGGAGTCGAACCTGTGAGCATTGAATAGGGATATTCATTTTCAATAAAATATTTTTCAAATATCGTCAGATGTTTGACAAAAGAACTGAATAACAGTACCTTATGGTTTTCAGCAATCAGGCTTTCTGTCATCATCATTACTTCATCGAATTTTCCTGAATCAGAGTTATATTGAGGATTATCAAGGATAGGGTGATTGGCAATCTGTCTTAGTTGCATCAATGCTTTTAGTACTGCTATCATTTGTTTATTGAAACCATCTGGAGCAATATTTTCAAATAAATAATTTCTTATTTGTGACTTTTTAGTTTCATAATAAATTCGTTGTGATTCGGTCATTTCACAGTAGTGAATATTTTCAGTAAGTGACGGAAGTTCTTTCGCCACCTCTTGTTTTGTTCGTCTCAAGATGAATGGTTCTACTGCTACTTTCAAACGTTTCATCTTTTTTTCATCATTATTTTTTTCAATAGGCAATAAATAATTGTTTTTGAATTGATGATAACTGCCTAATAGAGATGGGTTGATGAAACTCATTTGAGACCAGAGGTCAGAAAGTGAGTTTTCAATGGGCGTACCTGTTAATATAATCCTTTTGTTTCCCTGAAGTTGCACCACCGATTGATATACTTTTGATTCAGGGTTTTTTATAAACTGACTTTCGTCTAAAATGATAATTTCAAAAGAAAATTCTTTTATGAAATCAATATCTTTTCTTATTATGCCATACGATGTTAAAATAAGGTCATACTGATGAAAAAAGTCACAGTTTCGGTGTCGTGAAGCACCTTCATGTATCAGGCATTTTATTTGCGATGCAAATTTCTTTATTTCATTCATCCAGTTGTAAATCAATGATGTAGGCATTACCACCAAAGATGTTTTACGACTTAAATTTGATTCAAAAATGTTTAATTGTGTAACCTGTGTTGGGGAGAATTTGTGTTCATCATCCATATTGTTTTTAACAGTTAGAATCAACGACAATGCCTGCAATGTTTTACCCAAGCCCATATCGTCTGCAAGACAGCAGCCTAATTCCTGCGAGGAAAGGTATTTTATCCATGAAAATCCAATTTTTTGATATTCACGTAATTGCACTTTTAAACCATCAGGTTCATTTTCTATTTCCAGAATATTTTTTAGATTGTGATTTTTTGTGATTTTATCTGTTGCTTCTTTGTTATGTCTGATTTGTCTTTTACTGTTTTTTTTCTTATTATTATTATTGGCATAAAACAAAATATCTCGGTATCTGGCAAACCATTCTTCCGGTAAAATGAATATTCTTCCATCAGGAAGTTCATATTCTTTTTTGTACATTAAAATATAATTCCTGAATTTATAAAATGGAATTTCAAAACCTTCAAAGTGTACAACGGATTGTATATCAAACCAATCATGAACAGAAGTGCTTTCTGTTATGATGTCTATTTTCCCTGTATAGTAGTTGTTTTTTTCATTAATGATGACTTCAATACCATATTCGTTAAGAAGTTCAGCATGAATATTTATCCACTCAATATATTCTTCAATATTATCGTTTAACTGGTCTTCTGATTGAATAACAAAGTCAAGCTGATAATTTTGTATTAATCCAATTTCAATGATCTTTTCAATAATCTTTTTTTCAAATTCAAAATCTCGTAAATGTTTAATAAATGTGTACTGTTCGTCTTCAATATGCATTTCAACAAAACATTCAGCAGTGTCTGATAATTTGAATGTTTTTGCCTTATAATCAAATTCAAGTTTGAAATAATTCTGTGATTGCCAGTTTGTCTCAAGTTTAAGTAATACTGCAGGTTTTTTCTTTTCTTCCTCAATGTCAAAACCTATCGGATTTACCTCAAAATGTTTTACTGATTTAAAAATAAAGGTTTTAAAATATATTTTTTCTTTGTCTTTAGGAATAAGGATATATTCTTTTTCAAAAAATGGAGATAGTTTTTTAAAATCTATTTCTTTAGAAAAATGATGTAAATCGTTGTCAATCAACATCCAGACAGGTTGCTGACAAAAGACAATCACATTTTTTCCATATAATGAAAACTGCTGATTTCCAGATTTGACCGTTTGGTAATAAGTAAGATGATGTTCTCCGGCTCTGAAATTGAAAATAATTGTGGTTTCAGTATCTAAAATGTTGATGGCTTTGTCCAGTATTCGGTCAGAACGGTTGCCTTTGAAATAAAGAGGTACTCTTTTCTCATATAAAATATTGAGGATATTTGTTATTTTTTGTTCAATATAGGGTTTGATTTGTTTTTCTAATAGTTCTGATGAAATTTTTGACTCTACTTCTGAAAAACGTTTATTTTTTTTGATGAATTTGGTTGCAATTTTATCGTCTGAAAATTTATCTATCAATTGAATAATACTTTTTTGTGCATCAGTCAGGAAAAAATGATCACTTTCAAGTTTGCTATAATTGATTTTTTTATAATTCATGCTCAGGGAACTATCGGAGTTTAATCGCACCAGAAATGCCTCAATTAGCCACCCGAAATGTGGATGCTGTGTGATAGCAAAAACTATTTCTTTATTATGAAAATCATTCTTTGACATATTTCAGTTTCCTGAATCATTTGCTATTTTTACGTTTTATAAAACCAAGAAAGATATTGCGAAGATTTTTATTGAGCAAATAATAAATGATAAATATAAAAAATACTAAACCAGCCTTAAGTAAAATAGAGACAATAGATATTAATTTTGTCTCAAAATAATACAATTGGAAATGTTCTGATAAAAAATACAATGCTCCTGTAAGAAAGCTTAAAGCGATTATATGCCAAATATTTTGTCTTCCCTGAGTGATAAAATCTTTAAGTTCTTTTTTGATATAATAATTCATGACAAGCATATTGACAATATACGCCAATGAAGAAGCGAGTGCAATTCCAGAATGTTTTAAGTTTGTCGTTTTTACAAGGATAATGCTAAATAAAATATTCAAAATGGCACTGATTACTGAGATGTTCAGGGCATATTTATTTTTTTCAAAAATAGAAAGCACACGTTTATAATAGCCAACCAGACTCATAGGTAATAAGCCAATACAATACATACTAAAAGCCATAGAAGTCAGGTGAAGTGAATTTGAATTGAAATGCCCACGTTGGTACACTATATCAATTAATTCTGGTGAAATAACCAGAAAGAGTGCTGTAAACGGGAAGAAAAACAGTAAATATAAGCTTAATCCTTTTTGATAGATAGTGTTAAAACCTGAGTAACTATTTGTTGCCTTCAGTCGGTTTAACTCAGGATTAATACCCCTTGTGATAGATAATGAAACAATGGCAAATGGCAGTTGAAACAATCGTATGGCATAAAAAAGTGAACTGGTGGAACCCTGAATAAGTGTTGAGGCAAAAAATCGCCCGAAAACTTCCTGTGTTTTATCAAAAAGGGCATTTAAAGTGATAATCTTGCTTTCTCTTTTTATACTCTTATAATCATTGACATTGTCTTTAAGTTGAAACTTTTTATAAAAAAAACCGCTTTCTTTTTTAAACTTTTTATTGAAGATAAAAGGTAGCTGAATCATCATTTGTAGAAATGCACCCAAAACATATCCCAATGCAATAGAATAGCCACCTATCAAAGGCTCGAACCATGCAACACCAAGAATGACTCCAATACTAAGCATCATTGGGGCAAAGCCAAAAATCCAGTTTTTTTCAAAAAAGTTTAATAATGAACCTACAAATGCAGCAATTCCAATAAAGACAGTGAAAGGAAGAACCAACATAATTAGGTTCATGGTAAGTTGGTAATCAAAATTTTTGTCATTAAATAAAAATCCGAAAGTGTCGGGGAAGCTTGTTCTAAGTGAAAATATCAGTGGAACGATTAAATATAACAGGAATGTAATAATCATCAGGCCAATAAAGAACCAGTTGAAAATTACAGAAATAAACCGCCATGAATTAGCTTTATCACCTTTGTCGTAAATAGTTTTAAATGGAGGCATAAAGGCTCGCTCTACCATATCTTCTCCTAAAATTTGCCGAAATAGATTAGGAAAAATTAAGGCGAGGGTAAAGGCATCAGCTATTTTTCCTGTACCAAAATATGAAGCAACCACCATTTCTCGGATAAAACCAAATACTCTTGAAATGAGAGTCCCTGTCAGTATTTTTAAGATATTCTTAAACAATTCAGGAGAATTAAAACAGCAAATCTAAAATCTTTATTCAATTTAAAATAAAAAGATATTTACACTTGTCTTGTTTAGAAAAAGCTTAATTTGCAATAGAAAATAAAACTGGAATCATGTCTGAAAATTTCAATTGGGGCAACAGAAGATACAATGCCTATTCCGATTATTTTAAAAAAAAATATGGAATAAATTATCGCAAAGTAGCTGTTGATGCAGGATTCAGCTGTCCGAACAGGGATGGTACGATTGGTACCGGAGGCTGTACTTTTTGCAACAATAAAGCATTTAGCCCTTCTTATTGTGATTCAGAAATTGAAATAAGCAAACAAATCGAGGAAGGATTACAGTTTAATGCACATAAATATCCTGCCAATACTTTTAATATTGCCTATTTTCAGTCATATACCAACACTTATGGAAATTCAGAGCAACTGATCAGGATGTATGAAGAAGCCCTAAGTTTTCCGGGTATAAGGGGGATTTCTATCAGTACAAGACCTGATGCTATCAGTGACGATTTATTAGATTATTTTGAAAATCTTGCGAAAGATAACTATTTGTGTGTCGAACTTGGCATTGAATCATGCTTTGATGAAACACTTGAAAGGCTTAACAGGGGTCATAGTTTTGACCAATCTGTAAATATGGTGGAAAAACTCAGCAGAAGAAAAATTATTACATGCGGACACATCATACTTGGCTTACCTGGAGAAACTCCAGAAATGATACATTTTGAAGCACGAGTGTTGTCGAATATGGCATTGGATATTATTAAAATTCATCAGCTTCAGATTTTTAAAGGCACTGTTATCGCAGAACAATACGAAAAAAGTCCTCATCGTTATAAAATATTGTCAATGAATGAGTATATCAATCTTGTTATTGAATTTATTGAAAGACTTAGCCCACATATTTGTTTAGAACGACTGGTGAGTGAAGTACCACCTGCATATCTTGCTGTCAGGCCATGGAATAATACACCTGCCGAAAAAGTTGTCGAAATGATTCACTCAAAAATGATTGAATTAAATAAATGGCAAGGGAGGTTATTTCAGTAGTGATAAATAAGAAAAGTCACAATATTTATTTATTAACTGGATTGTTAAAAAAAATAAAACACCCCCAGTAAATGCATTAATATCTTGCAGGTCTGTATGATCCAGTTATTTATTCATAAATATGGCAAAAAGTAAAAAACCAAAAATTTTTGTTCTCGATACAAACGTAGTATTACACGATTTTCAAAGCATATATTCTTTTCAGGATAACAATGTAGTAATACCCATTACATTGCTGGAAGAGGTTGATAAATTTAAGCGAGGCAATGAAATCATACATTTCAATGCAAGAGAATTCAGTCGTGAACTGGATCATTTATTTGGAGAAGATGCATCAGCTTCAAATATCAGGCTACCTGACGGAGGTGAACTAATCATTAGCACCGACCTGGTAATGGATGGTTTTCTAAAAAGCATTTTTTGGGAAGATAAACCTGATCACCGCATTTTGTCGGTTGCTTACAATCTGTCGAAAAAGATGTCTGAGCATAAAGTAATTCTGGTTACAAAGGATATCAATCTCAGAATGAAAGCCAAAAGTATTGGCATACTTTCTCAGGATTACGAAACTGGTAAGGTAAAAGATATTGATGAATTATATAAGGGAAAAAACCTGATAGAACATGTCAATAGCGAAATTATTGATAAAATATATAAAGTGGGCATGATAGGATTTGAAGAAGCTGACCTGAGTGTGGATCCCCTTCCAAACGAATATTTTATTCTCAGGAATGGAGTAAAAAGCATTCTAACCGTGTATCATAAAGATACTCACTCATTTAAAATTGTTGAAAAAATGCGTGCCTACAACATTATTCCACGAAATGCTGAACAAGCCTTTGCTCTGGATGCTTTAATGAACAAAGATATTAGCCTGGTAACATTATCTGGAAAAGCCGGAACAGGAAAAACATTAATGGCATTGGCAGCAGCACTGGAGGTGAGGAAAGACTATAAACAAATTTTATTGGCGCGTCCAATTATTCCACTTTCAAACCGTGATTTAGGATTTTTACCTGGTGATATAAAATCAAAACTTGACCCATACATGCAGCCACTTTTCGATAATTTGACAGTTATTAAACATCAGTTCAAAGAAGAATCAACAGAATTCAACCGTATTAATGATATGGTAAAAAATGAAAAGCTTTTAATTACACCATTGGCATATATCAGGGGAAGAAGCTTGTCAAAAGTCTATTTCATTGTTGATGAAGCACAAAATCTTACACCACATGAGGTTAAAACTATCATTACCAGGGCTGGTGAAGGCACTAAAATAGTATTTACAGGAGACCCTTATCAAATCGACACCCCTTACCTTGATTCAAGAAGCAACGGATTAACCACTTTGATTGATAAAATGAAAGGCCAGGAGTTATATGCACATATTACCATGGAAAAAGGTGAGCGATCCGAACTGGCTGAATTGGCATCAAATATTCTGTAACTAATAACACTAATTCAGAAGTAAGATTTATTCATCAGTTAATTAAACGAGCAGCTTTTTATTTGTCTTTGCATTATTATTGTAACAAATTTCAGCAATAAAATTCAAAATAATTATGAGAGCAATGTTGAACAGAATTTCTTATTTTATTTTAATTATCATCCTTGTACTGCCTTCCTGGCAATCAGATGCACAAAATAAACAACCTGAAAAAGAGCCACAAAATGAAAATTCGTTTGAGATGGCAAAACAGTTAGAAATTTATGTCTCTCTGTTTAAAGAACTAAATGCATATTATGTCAATGAAATAAATCCGGCTGATCTGGTAAAAACATCAATTGATGCCATGCTTAAAACTTTAGATCCATATACTGTTTATTATCCTGAAAGCGAAATTGAAGATGCACGTTTTCTTACAACTGGAAATTATGGAGGAATAGGTGCTGTTATTACAAAACGTGGTGATTATGTACAGATTACTGAACCTTATGAAGGCAGCCCTGCTATTAAATATGGCTTAATGGCAGGTGATGTGATAAAAGAAGTGGATGGAAAATCGATAAAAGGTTTAGCTACTGATGAAGTAACAGCTTTATTAAAAGGTCAGCCTGATACCGAAGTTAAACTACTCATTGAAAGAAATAATGGAACGGAAAAGCTGAACATTAATATTATCAGAGGAAAAATACAAATACCAAATGTGCCATATTTCTGCATGCTGGAAAATAATATTGGCTATGTGATCTTATCAGGATTTAAAGAAAACTCAACAGAAGATATAAAGGATGCCATCACCAAAATTCAGGAAAAAGGGCAAATGAAAGGTTTAATTTTCGATTTAAGAGGCAACCCGGGAGGTTTGCTGATTGAAGCAGTACGTTTAGCAGGTTTATTTGTCGATAAAGGACAACTGATTGTTAGCACAAAAGGAAAAGTAGCATCATGGAATAAAGAGTATAAAACGTATGAAAGTCCTATTTCTACAGATCTTCCACTCATTTTTCTGATAGATGAAGGATCGGCCTCAGCATCTGAAATTTTGTCGGGTGCCATGCAAGACCTCGACAG